>Ga0163108_10001356_pt1 | contig 17943 bp, 16 predicted proteins | sample Fk1155metaG_FD_109644 | JGI IMG/M metagenome (GOLD analysis project Ga0163108, IMG submission 109644) | Marine microbial communities from the Central Pacific Ocean - Fk160115 155m metaG | ecosystem: Environmental > Aquatic > Marine > Oceanic > Photic zone | place: The Central Pacific Ocean...
AAAGATTACCTGCACATTTAATGGGGATGGTCAGGCAATAAGCGCTGAAACCATTGATATTAGCATTTTTATAGAAGAAATAATTGTTTTAATAACTGTTCAAAACAAAAAAGTTCGCCAAAATGAATTAGGAAAACCTTGGATATTTTTACAGCTATTTAGAACAATTATGGCAAATATCCAAATCAGTGGATCCACTCCAAACAAAACACAAAAACGAAGATTAACTGAATATAAATATTCCCCAAAACTAGGAAGTAGCTGGACGCTTCTTCCTTAAGGTGTAGATTACGCGCCTTTTATCTGTATGGCTGAAAACTCCACAATCCAAAGCCAAGAGCAAGAAGTAGAAATTCTTTCTCATGTCGATGAATACCTTAAAATCGGCCAAGAATATGACTGCTCAGACATTCATCTTGCTACTAATGCAAAACCTACATGGCGACGATATGGTACACTGCAAGAAATTTGGGAAAACGCAGCTATTCTCCGCTCCGAGGACACTGAGCGCCTAGCAATGGGATTCTTGGGCGAAAAAGAAAAACAACGCCTCGCCGAACGTGGAGATGTTGATTTTGCCTATCAGAACAGTTTCGGTAGGTTCAGAGCTTCAGTTGTAGTTCAAAGACTCGGTTACGATATCTGTTTTCGTATCATTAATACTAATCTACGATCGATGGATGAACTTGGACTTCCAGAGACCATCAAACCTCTGACTCAATATCAAAATGGGATAGTTCTAGTCACTGGATCAGTAGGTTCGGGAAAATCAACGACTCTCGCTGCACTTGTCGACCATATTAATGAGGAAAGAACTGACCACATAATTACCCTTGAAGACCCTATCGAATATGTTTTCGAATCAAAAAATTGCCACGTGAATCAGCGTGAAGTCCATACGCATACAGAGTCATTTGCGGCAGCTCTAAGAGGATCCTTAAGGGAAGATCCTGACGTCATAATGGTGGGAGAGATGCGTGACCTAGAAACAATTTCTCTTGCAATCACTGCCGCAGAAACTGGACACCTTGTACTGGCTACCCTTCACACAGGAAATGCTGCAAGGACCCTTGACCGTGTTCTAGACGTATTCCCAAATGATCAGAGAGATCAGATTCGAATCATGGTCAGCGAATCTCTACGAGGAATTATTTCTCAACAACTCATTCCAAGAGCCGATGGAGAAGGCCGGGAGCTCTGCCTCGAACTTTTAATGAACACTCCAGCCGTAGCTAACTGCATCAGGGAAGGAAAAACTTTTATGTTACCTGGAATCATGCAAACCGGTAAAGCTGTAGGAATGATTACAATGGATGACTCTTTGAAAAACCTATACAATAGCGGGTTAATCAGTCAGGAAGAATGCCTCTCTCGCTGCGCTGACAAAACAAACATGAAAAAACACTTTGAGGTTTAACTTCCCATATCAATGGCTCACAAAATTGATAAATATTTCCACTACTTAATTGAAAAAGGGGGCTCGGACCTGCACCTCAGTGAAGGGCAACCACCAAAGATCCGTGTTCATGGCTCAATCTCGCCCATAGATGGCGAATCCGTTCTTACCAAAGACGTATTAGAGAGCATGATGAAAGAGATTGCAGAAGACGAAGCGTGGCAACGTTATATCTCTAGTGGCGATCTTGATTTCGCTTATGAAATGGATGAAGAATCAAGATTCCGTTGTAATTACTTAAAACAAAGTCATGGCTACGCGTGTGTCTTCCGTCTAATACCAACAAAAATAGCTTCATTAGAGCAATTAGGTATACCTGAGGTTGTAAGAGAATTTGGGCACATAAAAAGCGGTCTTGTATTGGTAACTGGACCAACTGGATCAGGAAAATCAACGACTCTCGCTGCTCTAATGGATTACATTAACATAAACTTTTCTCGGCACATCATTACTGTAGAGGAGCCTATTGAGTTTGTTCACAATAACAAAATGAGTATCATTACTCAGCGAGAGGTACCCATACAAACACCTACATTTGCTGACGGTCTTCGGGCAGCTCTTCGCGAAGATGCTGATATCGTTCTTGTCGGAGAAATGCGAGACCTTGAAACTATTTCACTTGCTCTGACGGCGGCAGAAACTGGCTTACTAGTATTTGGAACACTTCATACAAATAATGCTCGTAAGACCGTAGACCGACTCATCGACGTCTTCCCAGCCGACCAACAGAGCCAGATAAGGACAATGCTTGCCGCATCATTAAAAGGAGTGGTCGCCCAATTGCTTTGTAAAAGACATGATAAGCCTGGCAGGGTCGCAGTGAATGAAATCATGGTATCTAATTCAGCTGTGGCGGCTATTATCCGGGAAGGAGCCACTCAAAAACTCTACGATGTAATCATTGGAGGAAAAGGTGAAGGCATGCAATTCATGGACGAAGCTATCTGGGAAAAACTCAAGAGCGGAATCATCAGTCCTTTCGAAGCATATATGAAAGCGATTGATAAAAAACGCTTTAAATCATATTTGCCTGAAGACTTACAAGAACTCGCTCATTCAGGAGGCGGTGAACTCGAAGGAGCCGCAGCAAGCGGTTAATACTTAAAGCCCTCATATCGTCGCCAATGCGAGATCCTGGATCAGAACTTAATAAGCTCCGGGAAGAGAATCTTTACCGAGAACTCAAACATGGTGCGTCAGCCACGGGCAGAACATTTCATTCAGAAAATTTATCCTTAGTCAATTTCTCTTCGAACGATTATCTTGGCTTCGGGGCACATGAAGACATTAAAGAAGCAGTCACTGAAACGACTGCAACATTCGGGGTAGGTTCAGGCAGTTCTAGAATGCTTTCAGGAGGAACGACTCCTCACCTCTTAATAGAAAAAGAAACAGCAAATTTCTTCGGCAAAGATTCTTCGCTGTTCTTTGCCAACGGGTACGGCGCCGCTCTCGGAACACTTGGCGCAATACTTCAAAAAGGAGATACTGTTATTCTTGATAAATTGTGTCATGCATCGCTCATAGATGGATCCAGACTCAGCGGTGCCACAGTTCGAACATTTCCACACAATAATATCGACAGATTAAGAAAGATCCTAAATTCGATTAACGGACCCGATCAAAAGGAGAACCGAATACTAATTGTTACTGAAGGAATATTCAGCATGGACGGGGACTCTTCGCCAATAAAAGAAATAATTAAACTGAAGGAACAACATCAAGCTCTACTTCTGTTAGATGAAGCTCATTCTTTCGGAATAATTGGAGAAAACGGGAAAGGGATCGCACACAAAGAAAAGCTTATTCATGGAGTAGACTTTCTCATGACCACTTTTGGCAAATCGGCTGGAGCCGCTGGTTCAGTTACTGTTTCGTCTGATACATGGATTAAATTAATTCTAAATCGTGCAAGAAGCTTCATTTACTCAACCGCGCCTATGCCTTCACAAGCAGCTGCGGCCCTCGCTGGCCTCAAATTAATTAGAGGTAGTGTAGGGGAAGAGAGGAGAATTTCTCTTCACAGAAATATCGATCAACTATGTAATGAACTTCAGACTCCTAAACCTCAGGGGGCAATAATCCCATTAATCATTGGTGATGAATTAGAAACTTTAAAGGTTTCGGCAAAACTTCGCAAGCGAGGCATTCTGGCTCCGGCCATTCGATACCCTACAGTCGCCAAAGGCGCTGCTAGGATTAGAATAACAATTTCCGCAAACCATTCAGAAAATGACATAGCATTATTGGCACAGACAATAAAACCGTCATTAATTAGCACTTAAGGCATTTCACTACTCCAAAACACAAAGATTCACTGACATTAACAGGCGAGCCATTGATAATGGAAATATTTATTTTATTTTCAGCTTATCTGACTTGCTCAAAACTGTCTTGAAGTGTTTTCTAGTTCTATGCGTATTCTTGTCACTGGCGCCACAGGAAAAGTTGGCCAAACATGCATTGCCGAAATTCTTAAATCATCAAATTTCGAAAATGCATCAATCGTTGCACTTTGCCACAACAGAACTTTAAATCCCACTGATCGGATCGAAGTAATAAAAGGATCCATAGCAGATCCAACAACGGTCACAAAAGCGCTTGAAGGGATTACTCACGTAATTCACTTAGCGACCTGCAAAGAAACCCCAGAAGAAGTAATGGATGTTACCGTTAAAGGGCTGTTCTGGCTCTTAGAAGGATGTAGAAAAAGTTCAACATTTGAACATTTCATTCTGGTCGGAGGTGATGCCTCAATGGGGCATTTTTTTTATGACCATTCGATACCTGTAACCGAAACTCAAAAACATACTGCGTACCCTGGATGCTATGCTCTATCCAAAGTACTGGAAGAAGTAATGTTAGAACAGTACCAAATACAGTATGATTTTCCTGGCACCTGCTTAAGGGCGCCTTGGATCATGGAAAAAGATGATTTCAAGTTTAGTCTATCATTTGGAAAAGATGTCTTTGGGGGGCCCGTGTGGAGAGAGCTGATAGATAAAAATGAAGCTGACCAATATTACAAGGATGGCGCTATTCCTCTTATGCTTGATTCGGAAGATGTTCCTATCAAAAGAAACTTCGTTCATGTCGATGACCTTGTGACCGCGATCCTATGCTCAATGCTCAATCCAACTCCAGCTAAGGGGCAAACATTTAATATTTGCATGGATGAACCCGTAGATTATGAGCAAGTGTCAAAATACCTCAAAGAAACCAGAAAGATTGAAAGCGTGCCCGTTAAAACTACATACTGCTCCACTTGGCTTGATAACACCAAAGCAAAATTCCTTTTAGACTGGCGGCCCAAAGTTAGCCTGCATGAACTAATTGATCGTTCTTGGAATTACAAGAGAAATGAAGACGATGTCCGCAAGATCTGGTACCCCGGCTAAATGATGCAAAAAGAATTTCTGATATCCGCTCTGACTATCATCTTGCTCACAAAACATTGTTTTGCTGATTGGCCTCAATTCCTTGGCCCTCACCGGAATGGAACTACTCAAAATGAAAACATTCCTTTGAAATTTACTAATGGAGAGCCAAAAATCGAATGGGCATACTCAATAGGAAATGGATTCTCCGGACCAGTGGTATCCAATGGCCATGTCATAATTTTTCATAGAAAAGACAACCAAGCTGTGACTGATTCCATTAGCATTGAAGACGGCAACGTCATCTGGACTCATCAGTATGAAACTGATTATATTGATGACTTTGGATTTGATAATGGTCCAAGGGCAGTGCCTCTAATTAATAATCAAAGAATTTTTATCTTTGGTGCAGAGGGCATGCTTCACTGCCTCGATATTAAATCTGGAAAAGAAATATGGAAAAGAAATCTCAGGAAAGAAGTAGGCTCATCCAAGGGGTTCTTTGGGAGAGCATGCTCCCCCATTATCATTGGAAATACCTTAATTATTCAGACGGGAGGAAAGGGATCTGGCGTCATTGGCCTGGACCCTGCAAATGGTAAACTTAAATGGAAGGCCAGTGATCACGAAGCCGGATACGCTTCCCCCATTGCCTCGAAAATCGGAAATCAAGAAATTGCCATTCTCTTTACTAGGACAGGTTTGTTATGCATCGAGGCAATTTCCGGGAAGATTCTAATTAATGAAGCTCACCGCGCAAAAATGCATGCCTCAGTAAATGCTGCCAGTCCGGTCCTGATTAAACCTGATCAAATATTCCTTTCTGCCTGTTATGGAGTAGGCGCATCAGTGTGGGAAATAAATCCACAGAATAAAAAGATTAATAAATTGTGGGAACTGACCGATCAACTTGATTCTCATTATGCAACACCAGTTCAATTTAAAGATCATCTAATCGGTTACCATGGCAGGCAAGAAACAGGAACAGAAATACGCTGCATCGAATCCTCAACAGGAAAAGTAAAATGGAGTTCAAAACGAATCCCAGCAGGCAGCATCACGCTAGCAAATAAAACACTTATCATTTTAACTGAGAGAGGCGAGATGATACTCGCACCTGCTGATGAAGAAGAATTTAAGCCTTCAGCAAGGGGTCAGATACTTGGAGCAGAAACTAGAGCAATGCCCGCATTGTCAAATGGAAGATTTTTTGCCCGAGACAAAAAGAAACTGGTGTGCATCAAATTAAATCCTTAACAATTCTAAGATTAGCATATAAAAAAGTACCATGTTCACGAAATACCTCCTCCTCGCTATAATTTTATTTACTCATACACTCAGAGCTCATGAAGATCATAACAATGATCCTGCTCAGGATATGGTAAGCGCTGCAAACAATTTCATATCATCCCTCAGTAAAGCGCAAAAGTCTGAAGCTATTTTCAAACCAAATGACGATCACCGTGAAGGGTGGTATTTCATACCAGATAAATTCATTAAACCTTCAGGAAAGCGCAAAGGTTTACTCATCAAAAATATGAATCAGCAACAGCGGTTACTAGCTCATGCTCTCCTAGCTAGCGCGATGAGTAGCGATGGTTATCGCCAAGCAACTACAGTAATGACCCTCGAAGCCATTCTCCATGAATTAGAAAATAAAAATCCAATCCGTGACCCCGAACTTTACTATGTCTCTATTTTTGGAAAGCCAGACCTCAAATCAAATTGGGGATGGAGATTTGAAGGGCATCATTTATCGATAAATATCAACGTTGCAAATGGTCAGTTATTCTCCGTCACTCCTTCATTCTTTGGAACCAATCCAGCACAATCTAAAGAAGGCCCTTTCAAGGGGCTTGAAGTACTTGCTGACGAACAGCTCTTGGCAAGAAAACTGGCTCAATCACTTAATGCCAATCAAAGCAAATTAGCCATCCTACCTGGAAAAGCACCAGCAGATATTATAACAAAACAGGAACGAATAGCTGAACGTAAAACTTTTATGCCTCCTAAAGGGATACCATTCAATAAGCTTAATAAAGATCAACAACAGGAACTGAGAACCATAATCGATTCATACATTCAAAAATACAGACCGGGAATACTAAATGAAATTAACGGAAGAAAGAAAATTATTGGTAATAATGATCTTTATTTTGCTTGGGCTGGAAGCCTCAAACCTGAAGAGGGTCATTACTACAGGATACAATCTAGTGATTTTCTTTTCGAATATGACAATACTCAAAATGGAGCCAATCACGTACACGCAGTATGGCGTGACTTTGACGGTGATTTTGGTCGCGATATTCTTAAAGAACATCACAAAGAGAAGCACTAAGTTTCATTTAAAAACCAGCTAGAGTTCCACTTAGAATATCAAAAATAGCTTTCTTTTCTTCGGCTTCAAGATACTCATATCCCAATTGAGGCGAATCCGAGGTTATAATTACTTTAATTCTACTAAAGACAGAATTTTTAAGAATTTCGGGAAAAGCCTCAAAGCTCTTAGAATAAATCATGTAGCTGCACCGATACTTAAATAGTCGGTTCTTAAGTTCTAAATCACGAAGTGATCGACCCCTAGAATCAGCCTTATCCTTAGCCTTAAATTCTGTAACAAATTTTCCTACTTTGGCAACATCTACAACCTTTTCACCTAAGGGAAATTCTTTCTTGAAGAGCAATTCAGACACAATTTTCTCCGTTACCTCTTTCAGTATTGCATTCAGATCCATAGAGCTTTGTTTACTTGATGTTTTCTGAGAATCGAAAATAGCTTGCCTCACCTTGTAAGCAGACTCAATAAGGACAAACTGCATCCGTACCTGATGATCAAATATGAGCAGCGCTTCTATATCACTAGTTGAAACCGGATAATTACTTGTATCAAAAAAATCATCCAGGCCTTTTGAAGAATCTTTTTTCTGGAGCTTAAGTTCGCCATTTCCCTTCACAGCTATGGCATTTCCCATGTGGTTTAAATCCTGATGCACATGAGTAACGTACCAACCGCCCCACCTTTCATGAACCGGAACCTCATGCCCTATCAACTCGAATGTATCAACAGATTTCAAACTCCTCCCTTTAGAATCAGGAAACACTGAACGGCCTAAGGGTCCTGGCAAGAAATTTGTAGCGCTTCCTGCGTGACACTGAATGCAGACTCTATCACGGGAGAAAAGCGGCGCCTTGCGATCAGTTAATTCTCGTTGGAAAAAAAATATAAAACCCTTTTCTGGGTCTGAACTTGCAATTTCGATCCGGCCATTTGGCATCCAGCCAAGGTAAACTTCATCATTAAAATATATCGCTCTGGGATTAGTTGGTGACACTGCTCCTCGCTGAAGACTGGTCCTAGAAAAGACCAGTATCTGAGAACTTTCTGGTATTTGTAGTTCCTCCAAAAGCCTGCGAACTAAAGGCATGCCCGGATTTTCATCTAAGCTAATTTCACCTTTTCTGACTCCTTTGAGAAGCTCACTCATCGGGTCTTCTAAATCAGACGCCCAATAATTATGAGGACTCTCCCCATACTCATTAAATGACTGAGCCGAAAGCAGGCCCATTGTGCTCACCAAAACAGAAAACAAGATTAAATAAACGAAATTCATTAATTTACTATTTACACTTCAGATCGCCCGCGCTTTTCACGAATCTTAGAGACTTCCTTAAGGACTCGATTAATCCGAAACACATTACGGAATGTAATAACATCACTATCGCCTCCATGCGTAGAAATACTCAAATCGCCTGACCCGAACCCAAGTGCCATATGTTGAACATAATTGTCACGATGCTTTTCCATGACCACACCAAAAGAATCAAAAGTTTTCTCACCCTCTCCTATCTCGTGAACCATGGTGACCTGAGAAGGCCTGAAATGAAAGTAACGCCTAAGATCAAAAACAAAGACCACAAATAACCAAGGAATGAAAATAACTACTCCCATAGCTCTATAAAAATCAGAATTCACATAAAGCTTCAAGTCGCCTAGCCTTTTCAGAATTGGCTCCCAAACATCCCACACACTAAAAACCAAACCCAAGGCAATCGCTGAAACCGCAAAAACCATGGCCCAAACACCACGAAGATTAACACTCGTGAAAAAGATCACAACTGCCATCACAACAAGATGGAAAAGTGTCACTCCCGGCAAAGCAAATACTTCGGTCTCATCCAAAGTTGTATTTACCAATGATCTGTTAAACATATCAAAAAAATTAATCAAATCACTAATGACAAATGCCCCTAGCCATATAGGCCATAAATACATTATCTGGCTATGACTGTAAAAAATAATCCCCTTCTCACTACAATCACGCCTGCGCTTCCATGAATAATAAGTCATACCAAGAATAGTGACACCAATAGCACAAGGGGTAATTGCAAACTCTTTAACGAAACTAAGTACTAATGAACTAAGGATTAAAATAGCAGCCACTATCCCATAATTTAAAGTTGCTTTATTTTTCTTAGATTTTGCACTCCCTCGCTTATCAGCATCATTTGCCACCTTATTCTTTTCATCCATTCTTAGGGGAGAATCATCTGCTAAGTCATCGCGTGGGGCATCTTCATCAAAAACACTATTTTCGGTCATTTATTTATTTTTAAAATTAGAGAGTTGTTAGTCTTTCACTAGTATAAGCATTTGTCATTCCGCATGACAGAGATTTTACCAAAAATCTAGAATTTTCAGTTCTATGCACCCCAAAAGAGCCACCTCACTTCTCAATTTTATTAATATTGATAACTTTGTGAAAAATTTCACAAAGTACTTGCCGGAAAAGTCTTGGTCTCTACCTTTAAGTTGCAAACTTACCCAATGGCAAAAAACACTGCTCCAGTTGCATATGATTCAAAAATTGAAGGTAATGTAACGTTCACAAAACTTGACGCCGCAATTAATTGGATGCGAAGCAACTCATTGTGGCCCATGCCTATGGGCCTTGCCTGCTGCGGAATCGAGCTCATGGCCACTGGCGCGTCAAGATTTGACATCTCTAGGTTCGGCATGGAAGTGATGCGTTTCTCTCCCAGACAAAGTGATGTCATGATTGTTGCAGGTACTGTCACCTATAAGATGGCATTGGCTGTGAAAAGGATATATGACCAGATGGCAGAACCTAAATGGGTTATAGCTATGGGCGCTTGCGCCTCTTCTGGTGGGATGTACAGAAGCTATGCCGTTCTGCAAGGAATCGATCAACTTCTTCCAGTCGATGTATACATCAGCGGTTGCCCCCCAAGACCGGAAGCTTTACTCGAAGGTCTAATGAAACTGCAAAATAAGATTGAAACTGAGCAATCTTTTGTAGAGCAAAAGAAGGCCCTACTCAGTGAAATAAAATAATTAGTAATCGCCGCAGATGAATTCAACCGAAGCCGCAGATGCTCTAGCAGCAACATTTGAGAACAGCATCGTTAGCACTGTTAATTTCCGCAATGAAATATCAATAGAGATCAAGCTAGAGCAATCATTTGAAATATTATCTTACTGCAAAGAAAAACTCAATTTTGATTATCTCGTCGACATTACCGCAGTTGATAATTTAGGGAATGATCTTCGATATGAGGTTATTTACCAACTCTATTCTTATCAACATGGTTGCCATTTAAGGATAAAGACAGGAGTAAGCGAAGCCGACAGAGAAGCGTTCAGCGTTGTTGCTCTCTGGCCGACTGCTAACTGGCACGAAAGAGAAGCTTACGATATGTTAGGCGTCACATTCAAAGGGCACCCTGACATGCGTCGCATACTTATGTGGGAAGGGTATCCCTATTTCCCATTGCGAAAAGATTTTCCCCTTGCAGGTAAAGCAAGCGAAATGCCAGACGTAGCCTTCTCAGAGCCAGTCCCATTGGATGGCGGGCCTTTTGTCACATCACCCTGCTCAGCCTCAACCGACAAACGCGAACCCCGATCTCGCGAAATCATATCATAAAGTTAATTCTTCCAATTCTAAATCAGTAAGGAAGAGGCGGTAGTTGATTAATACAACTAACAAATTCAAGTATTATCACGTCGATCAATTGCAATCCGAATCAATTTGTATAGACATTCCATCCTTACAATATCAGAACCAGCCTCAAGGCCAATTCGAACGGCTTCACCCCAAATAGCTTCAACTTCTACAGGCTTTCCCATAACAAAATCGATCATGCTTGATGGATTGTATGATCCCATTTTTTTAGTTTCGTTTAGATTATGCTCAATTAGAGAATTAGGCATTTCATAACCAAGAGCTAATGCCACTCCCATGACCTCACTCATTAATTCTTTCGCTAGGCAATACAAATTCTTAGTTTCTAGCACAGTTGCAGTATCAACACCTCCTCCAACTATTGCCAATCCGTTAAATGGTATGTTCCACACGAGCTTCCTCCACCTCTCTTTGGGCAAAGATTCAGCAACAAGAAAAGGAATTCCTGCACGTTTAAATATTAATCCAACATCATGAGTTCTAGGAACAGGTAGCCCTGAAAATTCTCCACAAGTTATCCTTCCTTGAGCAATATGATAAACCACTCCGGGAGAGGGCCTGTTAATGCATACAAAACATAAACCACCAATCACTCTATTCCCTCCAAATCTTTTAGCCAAAAACTCTTCATTCCCCAATCCGTTTTGAATCGTCATTATGGTAGTGTCTTCCTTTAATAATGGAGGAAGAATCTTTTCAAGGGAATGATTGTCAGTTGCTTTCAACGCAATAATTACCAAATCGCAATAGCCAATATCGGCAGTAGATCCATATGCATTAACCTTTTCTAAATGTTCTACTCCCGCCTTACTACTTTCGATACGCAAACCAAATTGTTGCACATGCTCCAAATCTGCACGCATAAGAAAGTGAACATCAGCTCCAGAAATAGCTAATTTTGCACCATAATAAGATCCAACTGCCCCGCTACCTACAATGGCAATTCTAGGATTAAGATTATTGATCCCCTGATACAAAACAATATGAAAATTAATCCCGCGAAGGAAGAATGTTAACTGAGACGAAAGCTTCCATATCAAAATATTTCTTGGCCGCCTCCACCACCCGTTTCGAATCCAAAGATTTTATCTCATCTAAAAGGCAATCGTCATAGTTCATGCCGAGACCATAGAGCACGTTCAGCGCCCGGGACTGAGACCGAGCAATATGTGATTGCTTTCCTAAACTGTATTTACCAGCATAAGACATTTTGGCTCGTTCTAATTGCTCTTCCGTAATTCCATCAGAGAAAATCTTTTTAATTTCTTTCATCAACTCCTGGTGGACTTGATCAACCACATCTTCTCTAGTCCCCACATAAAACATAATCATTCCTCTCGCAAATCCAATCATTTGAGAAACTCCAACAAAATAAGCCAATCCCTTATCCTCGCGTATTCTCTTAAATAGAGTTCCATCCATCCCTCCACATATTTCTTCAATAAGGATTAATGCGGCCCGGTCCGGGCCACACAAGTTAGTTCCAGGGAAAGCCAAAACAACAATCGCCTGCTCCTTATCGTTATATTCTGTTCGCTCCTCTTTACTCACAGGCCAATTCGGATCAGGCACAGTTGAAAAATATTCTTCTCCACTCCGCATAGAAGAAAACAATTCTTCAATATGATCTTTTATGGCATTTGCATCTACTGAGCCGCACACTGAAATAACGCCATTTTTAGCAACCGCATATTGAGAATGAAACTGGGAAAGATCCTTTTCAGTAATAGATGAGACGATCTTTTTATCACCTAATCTCATATTACAATATGGGTGATCTCTAAAAAGCATATTGCGAGCAACAACATTAGCCTTCCCAAGAGGACTGTCTAACTCTTGCTCAATAGCTACAATTTGTGACTTCTTTTCACGCTCAATTGCTTGAACAGGAAAGGAAGGAGCCATGAGAACATCAGAAAGAACGTCCATAGCAATTACTATTTCTTGATTTAAGACTTCTAAATTAGCATACAAACAATTAAAGCCTCCTCCCGCATATATACTGCCTCCGGACGATTCTATTATTTCAGATATTTGTTCTGAGCTACGATTATTTGTTCCCTGCAACAGAGCCCTTGATAACAATTCAGTGATACCCTGTTTCGCTGAATGATCAGCAACAATACCTGCTCGAAAAGCGGCACTCACAGAAACAAGAGGCAATCGACGGTCTTCCTCTACTATCACTCTCAATCCATTCCCCATCTCAAAATCCTTAATCTTTGAGAAACTTTTTCCCGTAAGAACATTCGGAGATTTCGGAACTTTCGAAGAACATTCTGGCCCGACTTCCACAACACTTAAAGAGCTATTCTCTAAATACTTTCGAGCGACTACTAAGATATCATTCAAATCAACACTTGATACCCTCCTTAAATACTCCTTCGTGAAGCTAAGGTTTCTAGTAACTGACCAGTTAGAGCCAAGATCAGAGGCTTGCCCTTGGACAGTAACAAGAGACTCCATCTGCGAAACTAAAGCAATTCGTCTCGCCTTATTCAATTCAGTCTCCTCAACGCCATTTTCTTTTAGTTGTTTTAACTCATCAAAAATTGCACTCTCGGCCGCCTCTTTATTATCAGCATCTAAATTAGCGCCAATTGCAAAAAGTCCTGCACTCGCTGGGGTATATGAAAATGCACCTATCCGGTGAACTAGCCCCTGATCATCTCGTAGGGTCTTGTGAAGCCTTGAACTTCTGCCCTGCCCTAAAATAACAGCCAGCACATCCAATGCCGCCATATCGGGATGCGTAATTGATGGGATTTTCCAAGCCATCCACAATTTAGACACCGGAGTAGAAAAATTTACATATTTGTCACGCCTTCCGACTTGGATAGGTTCATCAGGAATGAAAACTGGCGCCACAGAACGACGGGGGTGATTAGAAAAAAAACTCTCGATCATTTCACGCATCTCAGCAGGGTCAAAATCTCCAACTCCCACCAGAAACATATTATTCGGGGCATACCTATCACGATAATATGAATTCACATTAGAACGATCCATTTGGTTGAAATTTTCAAGGTGCCCTATCACGGGGACTCCATAAGGGTGCACTTGAAAACATGTGGCAAACATCTCCTGACTAGCAACTTTCTCAGGATCATCTTTCCCCATTGAAAATTCACGCCTGATTACCTCCTGCTCACTAATAAATTCATCTTCGGGCAGAGTCGCATTACAAACAACATCCATAAGAACATCGAGGCACCCCATCGCCCCTTCGGCAGGACCGTCAATATAATAAACCGTTCGGTCAAAAGAAGTGTAAGCATTAATTTGCCCTCCCATAGAACTTACCTCCCTAGCAATATCATCTGAATGGCGCCTCTCAGTCCCTTTAAATAACATATGTTCAACAAAATGTGACAAACCTGATCCAAGGAAAGCTCCTTCATGTATCGAACCTGTTTCGATCCAAGCTTGAAGACTAAATAAAGGAACTGATCCGTCCTGCCTCAAAATGACCGTTAACCCATTAGGCAATACGAACCTTTCAAAAGGAAGTTCTATAAACTGAACCTCACTCATCAAACAATATTCAAATCACGGCAATCACTATTACCATCAATGATTTTTTTGCTTTCAGGAAGGAAAGGCACCACAAAAACATCATAGAATTTATACCCATCCATGAAGTCCTCACGCTTATCCTGTTCACTTTTTCCAAATGCGCCTGACTCGATAAGATTAAATACCATATCGCCAACATCTTCGCTCTTAGAAAGACCCCACTCTTGAAGGACCGTCATTGCCATGGGTCCGAACTGATCAAGAATCCGGTCCCGAAACACCTCCAGAAGGTCTCCTCCTGTGACATGCTTATTCTCACCACCCGTTTCCTTTCTTTGCATTTCAACTGCTTTAAGCAACACTTCCTGAAGAAAATAATAGGAATCACCAGAATACCTTGAATCATTAGCCAGGACCTGCTCAACAGCGTCATGAAAATCAGTCTTTTGCATCACTACATCTATATACGAAAATCGACGTAAAGTAATCCAGATAAAATAATAAATTCAATGAACAAATTCATTACTTTTTATTAGAATTCATTTTCAATCTCATCCAAATATTTGGATAGTTTGTCATTTCTTGGAGGCAATGGCCGGTTCAACTCATTGAGTGTTTTCTGATATTCCATAAAGGCACCACTTCGTATCTTCAATTGAGTCGCCTCATACCAATTAAGATAATCATTTGCATCATTACTTGATCGAGAAATTAATGACCTCAACTTGGAAATTCTAGACAGTTTCTGATCTATCCCCTTAACATTACCGTCCACTATTTGTAATAGAATTTTTTGATATTCATGAATCATCGGCCGATGCAAAGGGAAGGCTCGGTAACTTAAATACAGCAGTCTATTTTCATTTCTCTTTAACGCTTTTGCCAAATCAGGATAATTAATAAATTCACGATATTCATCAATCTGAAACTCTAGTCTCTCACCTTCATTGCTCTTTGATTGCGCCTCCTTGCCTTTTCCATTAAATCTTAAAATCGACAGGATGCCTCGTCCGCTTTTCTTTGGCTGAGCAGATGATTGCTTAACTCTTTCCTCATTTTTTGGAAACACTATTTTTAAGCAATTATCCAATTCAGCTTCAGTCTTTAGAGGAGACAAAACATCAGTGACCGTTGGCTGTGCTAGCTCCGCTAATTTCAAAGCCCACCATTTCTCCATACTGTTCTTAGATTCGGCTGTCCCTGGAAAAACTTTTTCTAACAAATCAATAGAAGATCCCTTATGAATGGCAAGACTACTAATGTATTTCCGCAATTTTTCTGGACCATCCCGCTGGCTGAGAAGCGCTAAAACCAATCCACAACAAGAAGTCCTATAAACTGCTTCGGAAACTGAATTCATATCTTGAAGTTCAGATTCAAAGATCTGATTAATCGACATAACTTTACCCTGTTTAAATATCGCTGAAAATAACATCGCAGACTCTCTGTCCTTCCGGTACTCAATCGCACGCGCCAGCCCTACCCTCAACCAGTCAGGAAGAATTTTTTCCTTGCTCAAGGCCTGCGTATCGGGATTGGATTTGAGAATAATCTCTGCAAGAAGAAGATGCATTAACCCATCTCTTAAACTCTCAGCTTTAAATGAATCGCCAAGGAAAGCATCAATTTGAAGCCTGTATGATCCACCAGGAAGCTTATAGATACTAGGCTTAATAGATGAAGATCTTATGTTTGTCGTGTCTCCCCTTAACTGAATTACTACAGGATAACGCCATCTATCTCTCAGCCTTATCAAGGATAATAGATCCTCTTTAACCCCTTCGCAGAAAACGCATACAGCCCCTCTCGCCTTGCTATCTTTCCCATGAACAATGAATTGCCTAGAGCTACTTCTGCTCACCAAATTGTCCACTGCTTGATTTAAATTCACCCCTTCAGCAAAAGACATTAACCCACTGAATAAAAAGGCAATTAATCCAATGGAATATCTACAAACAACGAACATCTCACAAAACGATCAATTAATCTGACTTTCCGTTAAAAGTCTAGATCTTGGATCAAGCTGTATCCAGCCATCTTTTAGTTTAACCAATAACGGTCTTGATAATATCTTTTTTTCGACCCCCAAGATATTACCAACGCCCATGATACTAGAACGCATCAAATTCATAAATCCACTCGGAACTTGCAGCATCCCATACCTCCCTGATTTAACCCTTATCTCAATTCCTGAATCAGTTGAACCCATAACAAAACGCACACTCGATGTGAAAGTTTTTCCAAAGACCTTCCTAACAAAAACTAAATCAAATTCTCCTTCAAGAAGCCTCACAAACAAACCATTGAATTTTGAGAATTTTTTAATTTCTTCTGATTCTATTACATTAATAATCGAACCTATATATTGATTTAATGCTTCTTCACTACATTCAAATGAATTTCCGGAATCTATTGCGGCTACAACCTGATCAAGCAAATCCTTAGGAACTTTATTATTAAATTTACGACCTTTGATATCTTCAAACTGTTCTGGCGATAAGATCAAAACATGAATCCAAACAATGCCAAATATCAATGACAGGCTCAATGCATGGACTAATACCGCTCTGAATCTAGGACGAATCACTACAATTTATGGGTAACCGATACGATCGGTCGGATAATATTATTCAAAGTTTAGATTAATCCGATTTTTTAGTGCTTTTCTTATTCTTAGATTTTTTTTTCTTATCGGAACTTTTCTTTTTATCTGCCTTTGCCCCAGCCTTGTATGATTCACTTCTATAGTCGGTCTCATAAAACCCAGAACCCTTAAAAATAACACCTGCTCCAACGCCTAACAATCTCTGGACCTTACCTCCGCATGAATTGTTTGGGCACTTTGTCAGTTTTTTGTCATTCATCGATTGAAAGATCTCAAAGACCTTTTCGCACTTTTCACATTGATAATCATATGTAGGCATTAATCTGATAGGAAGATATAGAATCCAATTATTTTTAGAGAGCTTTAAGCTTCCCCCATACAATAAAAAAGCCAAAACATAATGTCCAACTCCTTGACCTAATCAATTAAGTAACGTTAATTATTTAATAAGCAAAAGCAACTAATCAAGTGATACGAAACCAAATAGCATTTCTTATTATCGCCATATTTAGTTCATTCCTAAATAGCTGCTCCATCGGCTCATATAGCCTCGGAAATGGACGCACGACATACCTTGGCTCTGTGGGTGGCAATGTCCCGATATCAGAACTTCGCGGCCCTATAGATACTGTCTCATTTTGGGACGAAGGATCTACTTCTGGAGAACCTTTCATCCTGATAAGCTTAAAAGAACAAAAAGCAAAATTCTATAAAGGTGGGACCCTGATTGGAATATCAAAAATATCAAGTGGACGAGAAGGCCACAGCACACCGCCAGGAAAATATAAAATCCTGCAAAAAAATGCCGCCCATGTATCAAACATATATGGAATATGGAAATCGCCCGACGGCATGATCGTCAACGATGACGTTGATCTCCGTAAGCAGCCCATCCCTCCTCCAGGTCTTATTTATGAAGGCGCGCCAATGCCAAATTTTATGCGCATCACTCCTGGAGGGGTTGGGATGCATGCAGGCTATATACCAGGATACCCCGCTTCTCAC
>Ga0163108_10001359_pt1 | contig 17936 bp, 15 predicted proteins | sample Fk1155metaG_FD_109644 | JGI IMG/M metagenome (GOLD analysis project Ga0163108, IMG submission 109644) | Marine microbial communities from the Central Pacific Ocean - Fk160115 155m metaG | ecosystem: Environmental > Aquatic > Marine > Oceanic > Photic zone | place: The Central Pacific Ocean...
AGGTACAAGTGGATCCGGCTCGTCGTAGATCGCGACTTCCAGCAAAGGCCTGTCGGTCACAACCCGAGTGCAGGTTCCTTAACCATTAGAACTAAGGTCCAGGGACAGTTGCAAAATCACGCGTAACAGCAGGGAAATTCAACTAACGACAACAGAAAGAACATAGCTAACGCCACCAACTCGGGCAAGTCAAAACGGTTTCAGATCTTGTTTGACAGGATGTGTTTCGACTTAAAGAATTAAGCCCGACAATGGAAGGCTTAAGTGTCATTTCTGCCGCAAGCATGATGTGGGACGCCGCAGGTGTTCGGCTTGCTGGTGCCGCCCACGAGTTGGCCAAGGTTGAAATTAGTATTGATCCACCAGTTGACGTCATTGCAGCAATCAATGAGGCGGAAATCACAGATGTTCTGATTGAGACAGCAGGCAGCATTCAGCAATACTCTCTAAACATTCTGGCTTAAGTCGGCTGTGCTTATCGATCACTGTTTGCTGCCATAAAGAGACCGTAACAAAGCCACAACAGAGGGTTTAACGGGATGCGGTTGTATTGTTTTTCTGCTGCCAAACAGCGTATTCCCTTGACGGTTTGTACAGCAGAACCATACTGTTTTGCGTTTAGGCGCTATTCATGTTAGGCGGTTTTAAGAGCCTGTTTTCCAACGATATTGGAATCGATCTAGGCACAGCCAACTCTCTCGTTTTTGTTAGAGACAGGGGGATTGTGTTGCGTGAGCCGTCTGTTGTTGCGATCGAGGCTGGAATGACGACCGTGTTGGCGGTGGGGGACGAGGCAAAGCGGATGCTTGGCCGTACGCCCGGTAACATCGTGGCCATCCGTCCAATGAAGGACGGGGTCATTGCCGACTTCGAGATCACCGAAGCGATGTTGCGGAACTTCATCCAAAAGGTGCACAACCGCAAGCTAATCGCCCCTCGGGTGGTGGTGGCTGTGCCTTCTGGCATCACCGAGGTGGAAAAACGAGCAGTAAAAGACTCAGCCATCCATGCCGGAGCAAGAGAGGTGTACCTGATCGAACAACCGATGGCTTCTGCGATTGGAGTGGGGCTTCCGGTGCACGAACCGACCGGCAACATGATCGTGGATATTGGCGGCGGCACCTGCGAGATTGCAATTATCTCACTTGCGGGAATCGTGTTCAGTCGCAGTCTGCGTGTCGGTGGTGATGAATTCGACGACACTATCATATCATACATGAAACGTGCCTATAATTTAATGATAGGCGAACGCACGGCGGAAGAGATCAAGATGACGATTGGTTCAGCTTACCCATTGGAGGAGGAGCTTTCGATGGAAGTGAAGGGCAGGGATCTGAGCGCGGGCCTGCCTCGAATCATGGCAGTTCGTTCCGAGGAAATCCGGGAAGCTTTGAAAGAGCCTCTGAACAATATTCTTGAGTCCGTCCGCTTGACGCTCGAGCGATGTCCTCCCGAACTATCGGCTGACTTGGTCGATCGCGGGATTGTTGTCGCGGGAGGTGGCGCCCTCGTGAGGGGTATTGACCAGTTGATCGCGGAGGAGACTGGTCTACCGGTACACATTGCCGACTCCCCGCTGACGGCGGTGGCAGAGGGAACAGGGCGAGTGCTGCAGGAATTGCAGTTTTTGCGCCGAGTGGCGTCCTCGAGCGGTGAGTAGAGTGTGTTCGTTCCGTTGAAATGACGGAATGAAACGAATTTTTAATAAGTCGCAGCAGACAGCAGTTGGAGCGGTAATCCTGACTGTTATTTTGCTGATGCTGATGCCGGAGATACCGCGTGCGCGGCTCAAGTCCGCAATTGGGGGGTTATTTTTACCAGTCGTGGGCATCAGCACGGCAGGTCAATCGGCCATTCAGTCGATTGGCCGGCTAAATAGCACAACAGGCGATGGACCCCTAACTTTAAACCAAGAGCCTGACCAGTCGATAGGCCTTTCTTTTTCGCCGTCCGATCTTCAACTTGAAAACGCAAAACTAGCGGAGGAGTACCGCCAATTCATTGAGGCCAGTGGTTGGGAAGTCCCTGTCCCCTGGGAAACTAAGCTTGCCAGAGTAGTAGGAAGAGACACGTTCAACTGGTGGCGGCGGATCAAGATCAACCTTGGTAGCAACAAGGGCGTACGCTTCAATCAGCCTGTCATTTCCATACGAGGACAACTGGTCGGGCGAATTACGGAAGTGGGTCCATTGACTTCGTGGGTGCTGTTGGTTGGGGATCCTAACTGTAAATTTTCTGCATTGATCAAAGACTCTCGAAGTCAAGGTGGAATCGTTTCACCTAGGCAATACAATCCGGATCCCAGAGTTGTAGAATTAACTTACCTGCCAAACGACGTCGAGGTCCGTCCGGGTCAAGAGGTCGTCACGAGCGGATTGGGGGGTGGGTTCCCCAAGGAGATACCGGTTGGTCAAGTGTTGGATTCCTGGGTGTCAAAAAACGGACTTTATGTTGAGGCTCGTATTAAATTGCACGCTAACCTGAACCAACTTGAGACGGTGCGAGTGTTAACTCATTTTTAGGGAATCATTTTGACCGGAAGAACAAACAAAACGCTGGGATACCTGGTAGGTGCTTTTCTGCTTGTGTTCATGCAGTCACACTGGAGTGGGCCTAGGCTTTGCTTGGGCTTTCAGCCCGACTTAACGCCGTCGCTTCTGGTTTGCGTCGGGCTGTCACTGGGCGTCGGGCAAGTCAGCACCACGGCCATGTTGACAGGGCTGTGGCTCGACAGTTTGTCAGCCAATCCGCTGGGACTAAGTGTACTGCCGTTATTCATTTCAGGTTGGATGATCTTTAGGTTTCGTGAGCTAATCGTTCAGGACGATCTTGCGGCGCAGTTTTATCTTGGTGCCACAGCTGGTGCTGCTACGCCGTTGCTGCAGTTGTGGTTGTTATGGGTGATGGGAGCCGATCCGTTGATCGGCTGGAGTATGGGTATTTGGTGGATTGTGAACGCTGCGTGTTGTGGAGTGGCCGTACCACTGTTTGCGACGCTGGGCGGACTGCTGGATCGTTGGCTTTTGCACTCGGCGCACGACCCAAATCGGTGGCCTAATGAGAACAGGCAGATTGTGAGGAGTAAACACTAATCAGAAACCGTGTTTGTGTTTGACCAGTTGCGAATTAAGGATATCCCGATTAGGGTGATGACAGCCATTATCCTGTGCTGCATGCTGCTGCTGACGGTTAATCTATGGCGATTGCAGGTGACTTCAGGGGACGATTACCGAAACCGTCAAGAGAACCAATCGGTCCGAGCTGTGCGTTTGCCAGCCACACGGGGACGGATTCTTGATCGCAACAAACAACCACTCGCCGTCAACCGGCTGCGGTTCGATGTCCATGTTTATATCGATGAGCTACGTCCTCTTTTTTACACTCATTACATGCGACTGAAAAATGGCCGCAAGTTGCGGCGTGCCGATCAGCTCACGCTAGAAAGGGAAGCTCGTTACCAAGTTGTCAGCAATTTGACCATGCAGGTAAGTCTACGTCTTGGCCAACCGTTGGTTCTCGACAAGAAGAAATTTCACGCCCACTACAACAAGCGCCGTTACACACCGATACCCGTGATTAAGGATCTTTCGCCAACCCAAGTCGCACGGTTCGTCGAACAGATCCACGTTGTACCGGGGGTTGATTTGTCCGTTAATCCCGTTCGGACGTATCCCAACGGCGACATGGCGTTTCACACGCTGGGTTATCTCCGGCGCGATGACAACACTGACACCGGCAAAGGCATTCCGTTTCGTTTCCGTTACCGTCAGCCGGATTACGTCGGGGTTGACGGCTTGGAGGGCGTTTACGATCCGTTATTGCGCGGTGAGGCCGGGGCTAAGACGATTCGCGTAAACAACATCAGCTACCGCACTGCAGAGGAGGTTTGGTCTTTGCCAGAGTCAGGGCATGATTTGGCGCTCTCACTCGATCGAGACATCCAGTTGGCCGCCGAAGCAGCACTTCGAGTCAACGGAAAGGAGACCCGGGGAGCTGTTGTTGTAATGGATCCGAGCAGTGGTGACTTGTTAGCACTTGTGTCTTTGCCAAGTTTTGACTCCAACAAATTTATCTCCGGTTTTTCCCGTAATGAGATCTCTAAGCTGAACGATGATCGCCTCAATCGTTGGCTCAATCGCGCTACCGGCAGCGGCGGCGTGGCTTATCCACCCGGTTCAATTTTCAAGCTCATATCCGCTGTGGCCTACTTCGAGGAGGGGTTGATCGATCCTAAAGACAAGGTTTACAACCCTGGTTATTTCAGGAATCAACGGTTATACCCCCGCTCTTCATTTCCGGATGATACTGCTCCGCCAGGAGACTACAATTTCATTCGTGCGTTCAAGCGTTCAAGCAATACCTATTTTATTTATTATGCGTTAACACCCGACGGTCGAACCGACCAGTGGCGTCAGGGCAAGCGTATTCTGCTCGACTGGGGGAATCGTTTTCGGCTTGGTCGAAAAACACTTGGCGAATTGCCCGGAAACCTGCCCAGTCCCGTTCGTGAGGGGAGCGGTTATTTTCCAACTCGCGACAACGAGTTCAAAAAGAAAAACCAATTCGGAGACCGCGTTAGTTGGGCTGCAGGTGACGTGGCTAACATTTGCATGGGCCAGGGCGAAATTACCGTTACCCCGCTGCAGATGGCGGTGATGACCTCGGCGGTGGCCAACGGCGGAAAAATATTGCAACCGCGTTTGGTTAGGCATGTGGAATCTCAGCATGCTTTTGGTCATACGCGAAATATTACGATCCCTGTGAGGGTGGTAGATGACCTGAACCTGAAGCCAAATACTATCAAAATGTTGCACAGGGCAATGCTGGCTGATGTAGTTGACCGTGATGGCAGTGGTCGAGCCGCCAGAGTGCCGGGCTTGTCCATCGGCGGGAAAACAGGCACGGCACAGAAGGAGGTACCCACTGGGAAGTTTCATCCCCGGAGCGGTGTTCGGCTTTTCAGAAAGGATCACATCACTTGGTTTGTATCATTTGCGCCAGTGGAATCACCACGCTACGTCGTGGTGGTGATGGTGGAGAGCGGCGAGTCAGGTGGAAAAACCTGTGCGCCGGTTGCCGGCAGGATTTACCGCGCGATACGCGATTTGGAACGTGAGAGGGGAAAAGGAGAGCCAAGCTTGGCTAATCGCTAATGGAATCACTCGTGATCCACATTCGGAAGTTAAGGGTCGACTGGGTTATGTTTGGCGCAGTGATAGGCTTGATGGCGCTTGGAGGAGCATTCGTGCTCAGCGCAGCGATCGACCAATATGAGGTGGAGTCGCTGCAGGACACCTATTTTTTTCGGCAGTTGGTTTTTTACGGAGTGGGACTTGGGCTTGGTGTCGGGTTTGTGGTGGTGGATTACCACCGCTTGACCGGTTTGGCGCGTGCTGCCTACTGGATCACCTTGATTCTTCTGGTTTTGGTGCTGATCCCCGGGATCGGGGAGGTGCGATACGGGGCGAGGCGATGGATTGACTTGGGCTTTACCTTAATTCAACCCTCGGAATTTGCAAAATTAGCCTTTATATTTGCTTTGGCCGATTTTTTGACGCGGCCCAAAGAGGAGATGTTGATGCCGGGGGTGTTCCTGAAAGCCCTCGGAATGACTGCACTACCATTTATTCTGATATTAAAAGAACCGGACTTGGGCTCATCGCTTGTTTTTTTTCCGATCGGGATTGCGATGATGTTTGTGGCAGGCGTGCCGCTTCGGTTCCTGGGGAAATTCCTGGGGACATCGGCAGTCGTCGTGGTGTTTGTTATCATCAACACAATCTACTTTCCAGCAGACTGGCGGATCTCGCTGACGGAATACCAGCGCCACCGGTTGTTGGTATATTTTCACAAGGATTTTGCTCCTCCGAATGCCACCCCGGAGGAACGCAATGCCGCCCGTGCATTGCAGCGAGAGCGCACGCACAATATACGGCAGGCCGAGATTTCCGTCGGCTCGGGAGGGCTGACAGGAAAAGGGTGGGGACAGGGCCCTCAAGCCCGATTGGGATATCTTCCCAAGGGCGTAGCCCACAACGACTTCATCTTCTCCGTGATTACAGAGGAGACAGGGTTTTTAGGCAGCATGACAGTGCTGGCGTTATACACCGTCATCCTATTAAAAGGGATGCAGATCGCAGCCTTCGCGAGAGATCGCCTAGGCAAACTGTTGGCAGTGGGAGTTGTGACTCTCATTTTTTGCCACGTTTTTGTGAATATCGGAATGCACCTGAGGTTGATGCCGGTGACGGGAATACCGTTGCCACTATTGAGTTATGGTGGGTCATCCGTGTTGAGTTCACTTATCGCTATCGCTGTCCTGCAAAACATACAACTACACAGAAAAACATACTAAGCAATCATGGCAGAAAAAAAAGCATTTGGGCGAGGCAGAAGACGTGGCATGTCGTTCAAACCGTCAAACAGTCGAAATCGCAGACCTGACCGTACTAGCCTCAAGGCTCGTGCCAATGTGGACACGGTCCAAACGCCACAGGACGAGGTCTACAACATGCGGCAACACGAAAATGAAATCGTGCGAGCCGAGAATAAGGCACACGGACTCGCGGTGGACACCGATCTCGAGTCTGCCAAGGCGCAACGGCTACTCAATAACGAAACCGTGAACGATCAGGAAGCCGATCACAGGGAGTCGCCTGCACAGAATACGGTGACGCAGGGCGAATTCGAACCGGTCGATCTGCCGGACGAACCAGCCAAGTCCGTCAAAGAGAAAGTTCAACGGAGTGCAAAAAAATTCGTCAGCAAAGTGAAGGGCGTTTTTCGACCAATCAAGCACACTCACAAGGAGGTGTTGATCAATGCTGAGTCACTCGAGACGCGAGTAGCGGTGACTGTTAAGGGCCAACTGGAAAACCTGACAATCGAACGAGTAGACGCGTTGAGGATGGTAGGAAGCATTTACAAGGGTAAAATTCGCAACCTTGAAAGTGGACTCAAGGCAGCATTTGTAGACATTGGCCACGACAAGAACGCATTCTTGCACTACTGGGATATTATTCCCAGTCCGCTCGACTCCTCATACGACGTGGTCGAACGGGGTAACAGGAAGAAGGACAAGCCGAGAATAACCAACAAGGACATACCGAAAAAATACCCGGCCGGCACGGAGTTGACTGTGCAAGTGACAAAGGGCCCCATTGGCACGAAAGGGCCTAGGGTTACGACCAATGTACTATTGCCGGGGCGTTATTTAGTTTTGCTCCCCAATTCTGAGCAGTCTGGGGTGTCCCGGAAGATCGAAAACAGGGAAGAGCGTACACGATTGAAGAAGATCGTGCGGGAACTAGACATTCCAGACGGAATGGGTGTCATTATCCGTACGGCAGGGGAAGAGCAACGCAAGGCGTACTTCATTCGTGATCTCACCATCTTGCTCCGATCCTGGGAGGAGATTACCCAGCGGGTAAAGAGCCAGAAATCTGGCACCTGCGTATTTGAGGAACCGGACTTAATCGAGCGAACAGTACGCGATTTTTTAACAGAAGATGTTGAACGTGTCATTGTTGACAACACGGCTGAAACAGAGAGAGTCAAAAAACTAATCGGGCGCATTTCGAAACGAGCACTGGATAAGGTACAACGTTATCCATATTCGGAGCCGATTTTTGACCGTTTTGGTGTTACTCGGCAACTTGAGACGGCTTACACGCGACAAGTCATGCTTCGAAGCGGCGGGTACATTATTATTGATGAAACAGAGGCACTGGTGGCAATCGATGTGAACACAGGCAGTCACCGGTACAAGGGCAACAACAAGAAGGAAAAAGATAAGACGTTGCTCCAGGTGAACCTTGAAGCAGCAGAAGAGGCCTGTCGCCAATTGCGCTTGCGAAACATAGGTGGTTTAATTGTGCTGGACTTCATCGATATGAAATCATCGCGCGACCGTCGGGAGGTATTCAACCGCATGCGAGATAAGCTTCGAAATGACAAAGCCAAAACCCATGTGCTGCCAATTTCAGACCTTGGCCTGATGGAGATGACACGCCAGCGCCAGTCGGAGAGCGTGAGAGATGCCGCCTACTCTGATTGTGAACATTGCAGCGGACGTGGCAAGATCAAGAGTCCGTTGACCATGAGTGTTGAGATACAGCGTAAGTTGGGTGAGATCATCAAGAAGCGTGACAAGTTGAAACAACGCCGTGAGGAAGAAACGGACTTCAAGCTTCGAGTCAACGTTAACCCCGGCGTTTTAGCCAGATTGCGCAATGAGGATGAGGACATTTTTATCGACATGGAAAAACGTTATCTGGTCAAAATAGCGTTTCGCGGTGAGGAGGCTATTCATCCTGAGGAGTTTGAGGTATATAACGCCATCAGTAACAAGCTCTTGGCCAAGGATGAGAGGTAGATCGATCTTTTCAACAATTAGGCGTTCACCTTAAGGTGGACGTTTTTTTGTGCTTGGCCAAACTCTTGCCGTCACAATTGGTTGACTGATATGGTGCGAACCACTTCGGCCAGACTGGTGGAGCCGCGTTGAACCTTGGTCATTGCATTTTGCCAAAAAGTGGTCGTGCCGTCGTCAATTGCTATGTCATGCAGTTTACTGGTGCGCAATTTTTGTATGACTCCTTCCCTAAATGGCTCGGTTGAGTTGAGCAACTCAGTAACGGCTACTCTGCCATGGTAGCCGGTTTGAAAGCAGTGATCACAACCGTCACCAGTGTAAAAAGTAGTCTCTTCCACAAAGTTCTCCGGTAGTAAAGTGAGGTATTCTGCGTTTGGGCTGTCTTCGATTTTGCAGTGAGGGCAAATTGTCCGCAAAAGACGCAGTCCAAGCACCCCCGTAATACTTGATGCCAGCAGGAACGGTTCGATATCCATATTGATCAGACGGGCATAAACACCGGCGGTGCTGTCGCTATGGATTGTGCTGATGACCATGTGCCCGGTTAGGCCGGCTTGGATGGCAATTGCGGCTGTTTCGGGATCGCGTATCTCTCCAATCATAATCACCTCAGGATCCTGGCGCATGAGTGAACGAAGCGCCACGGGGTAAGTGAAGCCACGAGAGTTGCTGATTTGCGACTGGGAAATCATCGGTAGATTAAACTCAACAGGATCCTCCACGGTACTGATACTGACAGTGGGACCGTGAGTGTCTATCAAGTGGCAAAGCGCTGAGTAGATTGCCGTGGTTTTCCCCGATCCTGTTGGGCCATTTAAAAGGATGAGTCCGCTCGGTTGATTGAGTAGCCTCTTAAACTTCCCGACGGTATCGGGTTCCAAACCGAGGGTTCCGAGATCAAAGTTGCGATTTTCCGGGTCAAACAAGCGGATCACAATCTTTTCTCCGCGAACTGTCGGGAATATGGAAATGCGCAGCTCAACATTGCCGTATTCTTGACTGGCTGGGGCTCGGCCTTCCTGGGGCAGGTCTGCCTCGTAAGTGATGAGGCTGGCCATGACTTTCAGGCGTCCTGCGATACGGTCAAGAAACTCATATGGCAGGTGCGTGAGTTCGCGCAGAGTACCTGAAATTCGCAGCCTGACAGGGAGTGTGCTCTCCCACGCCTCGATATGGATGTCGCTGGCTTTCTGGTTGACTGCATCAAGGATGATATTATTGACGAGTACCGCGATGTCAATTTGATCGAATGATTTGATTGCTCTGATGTATGTTGAGGTCAAATCCATGCAGAGAATTCGTAACCGCTGCGAACGCTCAGGTCACTTTCTTTCTGGTGCTCACCCGCCGATACGACTCATCGTTCGGGCAGGTTGCACAAAGTCGGTTTTTCCTATGCGGTGACCGGGTTCTTTTTTGAAGGCTATTTGTTGTAGACAAGCTGCTAGCTTATCAGGGCCAGATCCGTCCCGAAGTGCCGGCTTTATATCGTGTTCGTGAAGACTGAAAAGGCAGGTGCGTATTTTGCCATCTGCCGTCAGGCGGATTCGATTACAATTGCCGCAAAAAGGCTGTGTGACAGGAGCAATTATGCCAATTTCGCCACTGCCTTGGCCAATCAACCAACGAGTGGAGGTTTCGGCCGGGTGATTTGCAGGAAGTTGTTCGACATTAAATATTGCATTAATGCGGTCGATTATTTCGGCGCCGGAAACAACGTGATCATTCTGCCAAGTCTGCCGCGATCCAAGTGGCATAAATTCGATGAATCGCATGATTATTTCTTCTTTGAGGGCAAATTTGGCCAGAGCTTCTATCTCATGGTCGTTGAGTCCCCGGATGATAACAGCGTTAACCTTCACCGGAGTGAGGCCGATCGCTTTTGCTAGGCGGATTGATTCGACCGCATCCGTCAAACCGTCTCTGCCGGTGATTCTTGTGAAATTGTCTCTATCGAGAGAGTCCAGACTAATGGTCACGCGGCCAAGGCCGGCGTCCTTTAGGTGCATGGCTTTTGAGGGGAAACCGTATCCGTTGGTTGTCAATGACAGGTCTTTGACCGTGTCAATGTCGGCGATGAGGCTAATTAAACGATCAACCCCTTTGCGGAGAAGTGGTTCTCCACCGGTCAGCCTGATTTTGGTCACGCCAAGCGAGGAAGAGGCTTTTGCTACCTTTGCGATCTCCTCAAGGGTGAGCATCTGTGATCTAGGTTTCCATGGATACTTTAGCTTCGTGGCGGCAGGTTGAGATTCCGCGGACTTGTCGATCGGTCTGTAAAAATTGGCTGCTTCTTCAGTTTCCGGGAGACAGTAAACGCAATGGAAGTTGCATCGATCTGTGATGCTGATTCGAAGATCCCGGATAATGCGGTTATAAGAGTCCTTAAGGACTCCTGCGTAGGTCATGGAGTAGGCACTTTTGGCGGTGATTTTGTCTCGACTGGGACTATTTTCACCGTGCCGTCCCTGCGAACTTCTACGTTTAGATCCGCATTAACGGGGTTTCTGCTCTGTTTTGTTCTTTTGCTCATACCCATGAGGCGAGTGCCTCCTTTAGTGCGGGCATTCCCGTACAGGCCTCGACGTATCCATTCCAGTTTCTTGGAAGCCATCAACTCTACCTGTAGTTGCTGTACCTTTTGGCGCAGGACAACAATGTCTTGAAACTGTTTTTCCAACTCGGCTTTCTCGGCAATCAGTTTATCACGCTCCCTAAGGAGATGATCTCGATCTTCGACAGCTGAGTCGAGTCGCCGTCCGATATCCTCAATTGCCTGATCCTTGGTTGCCATTTGACTATTGAGATTCTTGATCTGGGAGTCGTAGTCACGGTTTTTGTTTTGAGCTGTTTGGAGTTCGCCGTTTAGAGCACTGATTTTCTCGTCCTTGTCAGCAATTTCCTGCGCTGCCTTGCTCACGAACGTTTCGTATTCGGCGACCTTTAAGTTGTACTGGTTGTTCAAATCCGCCAGTTGGGTTTTAGCTTGGGTAATGGTTGTGTTGGCTGTGGTGAGCTTTTGATTTAGGTCTGCCTTGGAGGTTGTCAAAGCGGTTTTTTCATCTTCCAGTCCCTTTATTTTCTCCTCGTTTTGAGTGATGGTGGCCTCATGTTCCGAGATGGTTGTTTTCGCGTCGGAGAGAGAGATAACCAGCGCAGCGCCTCCGATGAGTGCTACGACTGCTACTATCATTGTTCCTTTGCCGTTCATTGTTGGGGCATTGTTGCTTGCAGGGTCTCTTAATGCAACCTTTATTTACCAGTACTCGCCTAGCTAGGCGAAAACTGCACTATCCGGATATGGCTGATATCTTTGTCGGCCTCCAGTTCCGCAAGGCAGTCAGGGCTTGGCACGCTATCAATGTTAAGGGCGGTCAGCGCTACGCCACCTTCGCAATCACGGCCAAGGCTCATGTTGGCGATGTTGACGCCATGTTTGCCCAACACGCTGCCTAGGTGTCCAACGATGCCGGGACGATCTCTGTTGGTCATCACGAAGAGGATTCCTTCAGGTACAATTTCTACCGGTTGGCTGTTGACGCGGACGATGCGAGGGTGTTGAGCGAGACCGAAAAAGGAACCGCCAACGGACACTTCCTGCTCACCGGCCCATGCTCGAATCTGCAACCACTCTTTGAAGTCAACCTGCTCGCTGGATTTGATCTCCTCGACAATCAGCCCTCGTTCCTTGGCCATCGAGCGTACGTTGACGAGATTGACTTCCTCGCCCTCGGCTGCGCCGAGAAATCCCTTTATGATGGCACGGGCGATGGGATCACCCGGCATCTCTGTGGCCAAGCCGCCGTACGTGATAATCAATCGCTCAGTGCCTGCTTGACCAAGCCGTGCCAGAAGCACACCCATTCGCTCTCCCAAGCGTAAATAGGGCTGAACTTTGGCCGATGTCTGTGCGTCAAGGCTTGGCATGTTGATGGAGTTCATCAGGCTGCCGTGCAGTAGGTAGTCGGCGATGCCTTGCGCCACTTCCAGTCCGACATTGTCCTGTGCTTCCACTGTGCTTGCACCCAAATGTGGTGTCAGGATTAGGTTCGGGCAGTTGCGCATCGGTGAGTTGTCCGGCAGCGGTTCGGCTTCGTACACGTCCAGCGCCGCTCCAGCGATTCGGCCGGATTGAAGCGCCTCCACCAAGTCGACCTCGCTGGCGATTCCGCCGCGGGCGCAGTTGAGCAATCGCACACTCGTTTTCATTTTGGCGAATGTGTCTTTGTTGATCATGCCGCGCGTCTCGTCGGTCAGCGGCATGTGGACGGTGATGAAGTCGGCAGCGGTGTAGATATCGTCAAGGCTAGCAAGTTCCACCTGGAGTGCCTTGGCACGGGATGGCGTTATGTAGGGGTCAAACGCCAGCACGCGCATCCCGAACGCCACCGCACGCCTCGCCACCTCGCCGCCAATGCGGCCCATGCCGAGCACTCCCAGCGTTTTGCCGTAAAGCTCTACGCCTTTGAACGCTTTGCGGTTCCACTCGCCGGCACACATTGAGCCGTGTGCTTGGGGTATGTTGCGAGCGAGTGCCATCATCATCGAGAAAGTCAATTCGCAGGTTGCGATCGTATTGCCACTAGGGGTGTTCATCACAATCACACCGTTTTGTGTGGCAGCTTCAATGTCGATGTTGTCCACTCCGACTCCGGCTCGACCGACGATTTTCATTTCCGGTGCGGACTCGAACACGGCCTTAGTGATCTTGGTCTCAGAGCGAACTGCCATTGCCGACACGTCGCCGACGAGCGTCAATAGTTCTTCCTCTGAATGGCAACGATCGAGCACGATCGTTTCAAGATCTTCCTGCTGCTTGAGGAAATCAATTCCCATTTGAGAGATAGGGTCGCAGACGAGTACTTTCATTCAGTTTAGTGTGATTTTTGGGTGCTTAGCCAAGTGTTCAGCCTTCGCGGGTTCTGATTTTCTCGAGCAAGCCCGTAACGACTTCGTCTTTCGGCTTTGCTCCGAGGTCGCCTTTGCCGTGTTCGCGTACGGCGAGGTTGCCGGCTTCCTGCTCGCGTTGGCCGACGAGCAAAATGGTGTGCACTTTCTCGGTCTCGGCCCTGCGTATGCGCGCACCGATCTTGTCAGCAGTCGTGTCAATGCCGACCCGGAGGCCGTGTTTTCGCAACTCGGCATAGACAGCCTTGGCATAGTCAACTTGATCGTCGCCGAACGGCAGCAACCTGACTTGGTCGGGGGCTAGCCAGAGCGGGAAGTTGCCTGCGTAATGTTCTATCAGAAAGCCGATGAAGCGCTCGTGTGTGCCAAGTGGAGCGCGATGAATGCAGAGAGGCACCTCGGTGGTGTTGTCGCGTGTTTTAAACTCAAGGCCGAACCGCTTGGGTACTGCGAAGTCCACCTGGTTAGTGGCAATAGTGAACTCCCGGCCTGAGATGCTGTAAACCTGCACATCAATTTTTGGTCCGTAAAACGCAGCTTCATCCGGCACTTCCTCAAAATCCACACCAGACTCAGCGAGGACGTTTCGCACCATATTCTCAGTTTGGATCCAAAGATCTGACTCATCTACATACTTGTCGCCAAGGCGATCGGCACTGTGTGTGCTAAAGCGCATACTGAATTTGTTAAAGCCGAAAATCTTAAAATATTTCAGGTACATTTCATTGACAGCGCGAAACTCGTCGGCGAATTGCTCCGGTGTGCAGTAGATATGCGCGTCATTCATTTGCATCGAGCGCACGCGCATCAATCCCATCAATTCTCCCGATCGCTCGTATCGGTAACAGGTGCCGTACTCAGCCAGACGCAGGGGCAGTTCGCGGTAACTTCGCGGCACGGCTGAGAATATCTTGTGGTGATGAGGGCAATTCATGGCCTTGAGATAGATGCGGTCGGTCGGTTTGTTCGGATCGTCATCTTTAAGTTCCATCGGGGGAAACATGCTTTCGGCGTAGTAGGGGAGGTGGCCGGACGTCTTGTATATGCTTTCGCGGGCCAGATGTGGCGTGCGAACGCGTTCGTATCCAGCTTCGAACTCTGTCTCCTTGGCCAGTTTTTCGAGTTCCTCGATTAGAACGGTGCCCTTGGGTAGCCAAAGTGGCAGGCCAGGGCCGACGTCGTCATCGAAAGTGAACAATTGCATCTCGCGTCCGATTTTGCGGTGATCGCGCTTGCGGGCCTCTTCCTGAGCCTGTAGCCAATCGTTGAGCTGGGTTTTGTTCGGGAAAGCGGTACCGTAGATGCGCTGTAGTTGCGGGTTTTTTTCGTTGCCGCGATAGTAGGCGGCGGCCACGCGGAGCAGCTTGTACGCCTTCACGTTACCGGTGCGCATGACGTGAGGACCGGCGCAGAGATCAACAAACTCTCCGTTTTGGTAGAAGGAAATCTCTTCTCCATCAGGAATGTCGTCCACTCGCTCGACTTTGTAGGTCTGGCCGCGTTCCTTGTAGTAGGTCTTGGCTTCGTCGCGGGTTTTCGTGGAGCGCTCGAACTTTTGGTTTTCCTTCACCACTTTTTTCATTTCGGCCTCGATGGCGTCGAAGTCCTCCGGCGAGAAGCGATGTTCGAGGTCAAAGTCGTAGTAAAACCCTTCGGCGGTCGGCGGGCCGATGTCGAGTTTGGTGTTAGGCCAAAGGCGAAGTACAGCGGTGGCAAGAACGTGGGCGCACGAGTGCCTCAATCGCTCGAGGTCGCTCATCTGGTGCCGCTGCTTGAGGGTTTTCCGCTCTACGTCGTGTTTGGCTGCTTCCATGTGTTTCTCGCGCTTCATTTGGTCAATCGCCTGGGCACGGGGCAGATTGGGCATAGGTTATGAGTTTGCCGAAAAAAGGGCAACCACGAGCTAGGCACTGCTAGTTTATAGGGCGCAGAAGAATAGCCTTATCGTGGGTGCCGTCCACTTCGACACTCTGGGTTTCGATATCCGGATCGTCCTTCAGGGTGTTGTGGATGATACGACGGTTGTACGAGTTCATTGGTTCCAGTTCGACGATATCGCCCCAGCGACGAACTTGTTCGGCGGCTTTTTTGGCTTGGTCAACCAGTTTATCATCTTCGCTGAACCGGTATCCGGCCACATCGAGCTGCACCTTCGCCGCTTCCTTGTCGTTCTGAAACAAAATACGATTGAGGAGATATTGCAAATCGAGCAGAGTCTGGCCATTTCTGCCTATGAGTCGCCCGGAGTCAACCGGCGCCTGAATGTCGAGCACCTTGCTGGCGCCTTTTTCTATTTCCTCGACGGTTACGCTGAAACCGAGGTTTTTCAGGATAGACTCGAGCAATGCCTTGGGAACGTGTGTGGTAGTACTCATGGTTTATTGGGAGGTTTGTTCTTTTGTTTAGGCTTGGTTTTGACCGTCTTGGCCAAGGGTGAATTGGAACTTTTTACCGGGGCTTCCACGACGATGTTTTTCGTGAGCTTGGTTTGCAGAATGCTGAGCATGTTTTGCACGGTCCAGTACAGAGTTAGGCCGGCGGAAAAGTTATATAGAATCACGATGAACATGAGCGGCATGTACTTCATGATTTTTTGCTGTGTGGGATCTGCCGTGGGAGAGACCGGTGTAATGCGTGCCTGCAAGATCATGGTAACTCCCATGATCATTGGCAGTGGATTGATTGGGAAGTCGGCGATGTGTGCGACGGTGTCGGATTGCGACAGGTCGCACGCCCATAGAAACTGTGCCCCTCGTAACTCGACGGCACTGCGTAGCATCGTGAAGAAGCCGAAGAACACCGGAATCTGGATCAAAATAGGAAGGCAGCCTCCCATCGGGTTGATCTTGTGTTCGCGCATGAATTCCATCATCCGCTTGTTTAGTTTTTGAGGGTCTTCCTTGTACTTCTCCCGAATCTCCGCCATCTGAGGCTGGTAGGCAGCCATGCGTTTCATCGAAATAGTGCTGGCACGGGTGAGAGGCCAGAACAAGATTTTGATGATGACGGTGATTACTATGATGCAGAGCGCGTAGCCAATTCCGAAGCTGTGGATGCCGTTCATAGCTCGCAAAAGTACCTTGGCGAAGAAACCAAAAAAGCCATCAAACCCCATCACCGATTCCATCGAGTTTTTGTAGCTCTGCCCGTGCGCCTCGAGCTTCCGGTATTCCTTAGGGCCAGCGTAGGTTGTGAATTGCTGAACGAGACTCTCTCCGGCCTGAAGCACCTTGGCGTCAAACTGTAGGCTCGCCAGAATGCCGGTGTGGTGAATGTACTGCGCGCCCTCATCCTGGGGATCGTTCAGCTGGCGATGTGTGGTCTTGGTCGCGTAAACCTGACCGTCGGACGCCCCGTCCATTGGCATCGTGGTCATTGCGAAAAACCGGTTGTGAACACCGAGCCATTTAACCGGCTGGCCGAGCGACATGAAGTCAGGGCGAGGCGTTCCGGGGAAACACCCCAATGTGCGATTGGCGAACCAACCTTCGTCTAAGTCTTCCATTTCATCGCCATTATGCCATTGGGCCCCCCAGACCGGGTATTGCCCCCCCGATTGTAGAGGCATACTTGTTCCCAGCACCAACCTTCTATGTTCGAGCGTGACCGGCTCTTTGCTCGGATTTGTCAGTGTGATGGTAGAGTGCAGCAGGTAGTTCGTGTCGGCCTTGAATTCCTTGGTGATACGAATGCCGGCTTGGTTTGTTGAGACCATAGTGATAAGGCCTAAGTTGCTGGTTAGGGAAAACTCGCCATCATCAATCCCTTCCAAGGCGAAAACCGGCAACTCCACGCCGTGGTTCATCAGGATCACGTCGTGGTTTTTTGATCCGTTACCGTTGCAAGGCTTGGCCTTGTGCTGGACGAGTCCTACCGTTTTTAACCCGCCAGCGGAACTAAAAGTGTACACCGATTCGTCCGTGTCGAGACGGATCAGTTTTTCCGACTCGAGCACGACTGGAGCATGGATGGTGTTCGCCTTGAGCGTTGAGGCAGGCTCCGCTTGGGCAAGCGGAGCAGGAACAGGCGCGTTTTGCTTGCCAACTTGTGCCGGAGTGGCGTTTGTTGACTGTGCGGTTTGCGGCGGAATAGGGGAGATTTCCTGCAACAGGGAGGGCCATGTGAATAGCAGAATCACGCAAATGGTGACAACAATAATGGCAGTGCGATCCATGAAAAGTGATTAACGAGCTGACTTGCACGGTATGGGGTCGTGACCGCAATCGCCCCAAGGGTGACAGCGTAATAGTCGACGCAACCCAAGCCAAACGCCACGGATCGTTCCGTGAGAGCGTACTGCCATAAGCGTGAAATCGGAGCAGGTTGGCGTAAAACGGCAAGAGCCACCCGGTCCGAACAGGACATTTTTCACCGGTGAAACGACCAGTTGGTACAACCGGATCAAAAACACGAGCATGTGTTGAGTTGGATTCATCTAAAGTGAGGGAGAGTAAACAGGCTCAGCATCCATCGGCAACAGGCCAGCTTTTTTGAGCAGTGCCAAAAAGTGGCATTCCACTGACTGGAATTTTCTGCCGACAATAGAGCGGCGGGCGACGAGTACCAGATTTACCGACTGAAGCAGTTCGTGTTGGTGCAGGCGGAAACATTCCCTCATCAACCGCCGTGCGCGGTTACGAATGTGTGCCTTCCC
>Ga0163108_10001360_pt1 | contig 17934 bp, 22 predicted proteins | sample Fk1155metaG_FD_109644 | JGI IMG/M metagenome (GOLD analysis project Ga0163108, IMG submission 109644) | Marine microbial communities from the Central Pacific Ocean - Fk160115 155m metaG | ecosystem: Environmental > Aquatic > Marine > Oceanic > Photic zone | place: The Central Pacific Ocean...
AAATTTCTTCAAATTCTTTTTCCATTTGCTTAAGTTGTCTCAATCTAAGTAATTTGGAAATAATAATACTCCAGCAGTAGATAGAGGCGAATACTAAAACTATTATAACTGATTTAACTACAAAATCTGCACTCATAAAAAGTGCAAACATAGAAAAATCTATATTTTCTGCAGATATATTTTTAACAGCATTTACTTCTTCCATTATTCTTTTTCCTTAATTTTTTTCAAATCTTCACTGTGAACCATTATCCAAAATCCTGGACGATTTTTTTCACATAACGCAATCACAGGTGTCTTACCTTCATCTTTAGCAAGTTTTGCAGTATCATCCCAAAGAGATACTGCAGTATGTTTTGCTCTTAATTTACATTCAATAAACAAATTATCATGAATAACATCTGCGCGCGTAATCTTACCATTACCCCCGCTTAATGGAGTTCTCTTTCCATTAAAATAATTAGCAACATCTCTTTCTCTTTTTTTCCAAGCTTTATCTGGCATATTTTTATCCTTTCATTAAGCTGTTAGAGAAGCTAAAATATCATCACTTACATCAAAATTAGATGAAACTGCTTGTACATCTTCATTCTCTTCTAACATATTTAATAATTTAAATAATGTATCTGCATTATCCTTTCCAACACTTATTTCATTTATACTTTTCCAAATCAATCCAGTAAAATTTGTTTGACCAAATTTTTCTATTATTTTCTGATTTAATTCATGAAGAATTTTTTGATCACAAAATACATTATATTCATTTTCGTTTAGTTCATAATCCTGTGAGCCATTCTCAGCTATAAAATCAAAAAGTTCCTCTTCATTAATGTCATTCTTGTTGAATGTAATACTACCTAATCTTTTAAAGCTAAAACTCACACTACCTGTCTCACCTAAATTTCCACCATATTTATTAAATGTTGATCTTATCTCTGCAGCTGTTCGATTTTTATTGTTTGTAAGTGCTTCAACAATAATTGCAATACCATCAGGTCCATATCCTTCATATCTAACTTCTTCAAAATTACTATCTGGATCATTCCCTTCACCTTTTTTAATTGCTCTTTCTATATTGTCTTTAGGCATATTTAAAGATTTTGCAGAACCTATAGCTGATCTTAGTCTTATATTTTTTTCAGAGTCTGGGCCGCCTTCTTTTACAGCAACAGATATTTCTTTACCTAATCTTGAAAAGATTTTAGCGCGTTTCTTGTCCTGAGCACCTTTACGATGCATAATATTTTTAAATTTGGAATGGCCAGCCATAGTTCTCTATAAATATTTTGGTCGTTGTCAGTAAAGTAATTTAAATAAAAGAATATTATGGCTAATATATGTAAATTCTTAAATTTGAAAAGGTTCGATTTTCAAGGATAACCCAGTCTTATCATCAGTTTCAATGTATACACCACAAACAGTTACATCTCCTACAGCAGGAAAAAATCTTCCTTCAGACCTATAACCCTTGGTAAAACCATGGATTGGGTTTGTTTTGTCCATTCCTATAACTGAATTATAAACACCAGTCATTCCTACATCAGTTTGATAGGCTGTTCCTAACTCAAGTATCTTAGCATCTGCAGTAGGAATATGCGTGTGTGTTCCAAATATAGCTGAAACCTCCCCATCAAAATAATGACCAAAGGCATTTTTTTCTGATGTTGTTTCACCATGCATATCTATAATAATAGCATTACAAGTTGAGCCTAGTTTTACTTTTTGCAAAAAATTTTTTGTTACATTAAAAGGGTCATCTAAAAAAAGTCCCATAAATAGTCTTAACATAATTTGCATTATTATTATTTTTCTATCATCATCAAGTTGTAACTCGTAAAATCCTCTTCCAGGTACTCCACTTGGATAATTTAAAGCTCTTACAATTTTTGGGCATTCTTCAATAAATGATAACATTTCTTTTTGATCCCAAGCATGATTACCCAAGGTTATAGCATCAACGCCAGCTTCTATAAGTTGCATAGCTATTTTTTTACTCAAACCATAACCAGCAGCTGCATTTTCTGCATTTACTATAATTACATCAGGTATATATTTATTTCTAATATCTGGTATTTTGTTTATAAAAGTTTCTCTAGCTTCCTTACCAACAATATCTCCGATAAAAACAATTTTCATAAAATTCTATATAGTTCTTTTTCAGTTAAAACAAAATCTAATTTATAATCAAAACTTTCTCTTGGAATTTTATTATATTTCTGGTTATCAAAAGCAAAACCTACTGTATAAAATTTATGATTTAATTCGTTTAATTTTGAAAATGTTTTATCATAAAAACCTCCTCCATAACCTAACCTATATCCATTTAAATCAAATCCTAAACAAGGCACAAAAAATAACTGAGGGATTATTTCTTCATTCTCTTTTGGTGGTTCAGGAATATTAAACATACCTGGTTTTAAATTTTGATTAATTTTAAATTTTTTAAAGAATAATTCTTTTGAATTTTTTTTAGTAATTGGAAAAGCTAAAACTTTTTGTAACTTTATTATATGTTTATTTAATTGATTTGTAGATATTTCTGAACGTATGGAAATAAAACTTCCAACATATTTTATCTCATCAAAGTTAATTAATTTTACTAATTTATTAAAAGCTTCCTGATTAAACTCTACTAAAGAATTTTTTTTTGTTAAATTTCTTTTTTTAGCTAATTTTTTTCTCAAATTTTTTTTTTGAGATATAATAAAATTCATATTAATTTTTTAAAATATTTTTTTTGATTCGTAAAATTTCATCATAAAGTTCATCTAATATAATTTCTGAATTAAATATTTCCTCATTATTTTTATTTAATTCTTTTTTTAACATTTCAACTTTTTGCTCAGATTGATAGAGTTTATCTTCAAGTGTTTTTATATCTACTAATGTGTCTTGAAGTTCTAAACTAATAAGAGTAATGATTTTTTTATCACTAACTTTACCATGTAAATTTGCAAATTTATCCCAATTCTTATTTAACTTTTCTACAGCATCTACTAGTCTTTGTTTTTCATTTTCTTGATAAGATAATTTAAGCTTCTGATTAAAAATTATTACTTCGAGATCAGGCATCTTCTTTTCCAAGAAATTCTTCTAATTCATTAACACTTTCATTAATTCCTTTTTTTAGCCTTAATATCTCATTGTTTAATTCTTGAATCTTACTTTTAAAATCATTATGATTATCTAATTTTTCAGATATATTTTTTATTTCTTTTATAGCAGTTTTTAACTTAGATACTTTTTCATTGATTTTCATATTTTTTATAATTCAATTAATTTAAAATGCTACTTTATTGCAATTTAATATTAGTGTAAAAGACTTCAAATACCGAGGAATTTTGGAAAATATTAATATAAAATCAAAAAAAGTATCTCAATTAGCTAATTGTATACGTTTTTTATCAATTGATGCTGTACAAAAAGCAAATTCTGGACATCCAGGAATGCCAATGGGAATGGCTGACATTGCAACTGAATTGTATAGAAATCATTTAAAATTTGATCCAACTGATCCTAAATGGATTGATAGAGATAGGTTTATTTTATCAAATGGTCATGGTTCAATGCTACTATATGCTTGTTTATATCTAACAGGTTACAAAGATATAAGTCTTGATGATATTAAAAATTTTAGACAAATTAAATCCCCGGCTGCTGGTCATCCTGAGTATGGTGAATTTAAAGGAATTGAAACTACTACAGGTCCATTATCTCAAGGCCTTTCAAATGCTGTTGGTTTTGCAATGGCTGAAAAAAAATTGTCTGCAATATTAGGTAAAGACACTATTAATCATTATACTTACGTTTTTGCTGGAGATGGTTGTTTAATGGAAGGTTTAAGTCATGAATCTTGCAGTTTGGCTGGTCACTTAAAATTAAATAAATTAATTGTTTTTTTCGATGATAATTCAATATCTATAGATGGTTCGGTATCTTTAAGTAGTAGTGATGATGTAGTTAGGCGTTTTAATTCATATAATTGGAATGTAATAAGCATAGATGGTCATAATCAAGAAGAAATTTCTGATTCTATAATTAAGGCTAAACAGTCTGATAAACCATCGATAATATGTGCAAAAACTAAAATTGGCTTTGGATCGCCAAACAAAGAAGCTACATCCTCTTCTCATGGATCTCCATTAGGCGAAGAAGAAGTTAAAATTACTAGAGAAAATTTAAACTGGGAACATAAAGATTTTATAATTCCTGAAAATCTTCTTAACCAATGGAGAAGTTTTGCAGATAGAAACAAGGAATTAAAAAAGGATTGGGAAAATAAAAACAAAGATTTTTTTAATTCTGCAGAATATAGTAAATTTTTTAATTTAAATTTAGAATCAAAATTAAAAAAAGAAATAATAAAATTTAAAACAGAATGTGCGAATGATGAAAAAAAATATGCAACTCGAAAATCAAGTGAAAAATCACTTGAATTTTTAAATGAATATATTGATAATTTTATAGGTGGATCAGCTGACCTTACTGGTTCCAATAATACAAAAACTAGTAAGATGGGTGTTTTTAATGCTCAAAATTACCAGGGCAGTTATGTTTATTACGGAATAAGAGAACACGCGATGGCAGGGATTATGAATGGTTTAGTCCTGCATGGAGGTATTAGGGCTTATGGCGGAACATTTTTAGTATTTTCTGATTATTGTAGACCCTCAATAAGACTATCAGCTTTAATGAATTTGCCTGTTGTATATATAATGACTCATGATTCTATTGGACTTGGTGAAGATGGTCCAACACATCAGCCTGTAGAACATTTAGCTTCTTTAAGAACTATTCCAAATTTAAATGTAATCAGACCCTGTGACACAATAGAAACTATAGAATCATGGGAAATAGCTTTGGAGTCTACAGGACCTACTATTTTGGCATTAACTAGACAAGGTTTACCTACTTTCAAGAGAGAATCCTACGAAGAAAATTTAGTAAGTAAAGGTGCATATTTATTAAAAAATTATTCAAATTATGATGCTTCTTTATTTGCTTCTGGTTCTGAGGTTGAGATTGCACTTGAAGCTTCAAAAAAATTGGAAGAAAATAATTTTAAAGTAAGAGTTATATCATTTCCTTCTATGGAGCTTTTTGAAATGCAAAAAGAAAACTATAAAAAAAATATTATAGGAGACAAAACATGTTTTGGTATCGAGGCTGGAATAATAAATGGATGGGAAAAATATGTAAAATATGAGAATTTTATAGGTATGAAATCTTTTGGAGCAAGCGGTCCCTATAAAGATGTTTATAAACATTTTGGAATCACTGCTGATAATATTTATACAAAAATTAAACAAAATTTAACTACATAAAAAATTGGAGAAAAAACGATGAAAGTAGCTATTAATGGTTTTGGTAGAATAGGAAAATTAGTTTTTAGAGCTTTTTTGGAAAGAAATTTAAAAGGTGTTGATGTTGTAGCAATTAATGAGCTTGGTAGCTTAGATGCAAGTTTGCATTTAATGAAATTTGATAGCATTCATGGAAAATTACCTATCGACTTAACAAAAACAAAAGAAGGATTAAAATATAAAAATAAATTTATAAAGTTTTTCAGTAAACAGCATCCTAATGATTTGCCTTGGAAAAAATATAAAGTTGATCTTGTTTTAGAATGTAGTGGTGCATTCACTTCGAAAGAAAAGGCTAGTGCCCATTTAAGTGCAGGTGCAAAAAAAGTTATAATCTCAGCACCTAGTTCAAATGTTGATGCTACAATAGTTCAAGGTGTAAATAACCAAATCTTAACAAAAAAACATTCTATAATATCAAATGGCTCATGTACTACAAATTGCTTAGCTCCTGTAGCAATGGTTTTAGATAAAGGAATTGGTATAGAAAATGGTTTTATGACTACAATTCACAGTTATACAGGTGATCAACACTCTGTTGATCATTCTCATAGTGATTTCAGAAGGGCTCGAGCTGCTGCTATATCTATGATACCTACTTCTACTGGTGCAGCTAAAGCTCTGAGTTTAGTTCTTCCAAAATTGAAAGGTAAGCTTGACGGAACGGCAATAAGAGTTCCAACGCCTAATGTATCATTAATTGATTTAACCTTTACCTCTAAGAAAAAAACAACTGTAAAGCAAATAAATGATTTAGTAATTATGGCCAGTAAATCAAAAAAGCTTAAAAACATATTAACTACAAATGATCTGCCCCTAGTTTCAATAGATTTTATTCATAACTCTAGTAGCTCTGTATTTGATTTAACTCAAACACAAGTTATTAATGGAAAATTTTGCAGAATATTATCATGGTATGACAACGAATGGGGTTTCTCTAATAGAATGATTGAAACAATGTTAGATTTTAAAAAATTACTATAGGTGAAAAATAAATCATTTGCCTTTATTATAGATACGCTTGAACAAGCAGAAAAAATTATTTTAGAGTGTAGAATTTATAATTTTAAACCTATATTTTATTTCAAAAGTTATATTCTTAGAGGTTTTGGACCTGATTTTATATCCTTTTTTAAAAAAATACTTTATTCAAAATATGGTAAGTCAAGCTTTAAACTTTATGTAGATTGTGGATATGACCATGGACTTTGTATAAACATGATAACAAAAAAAATTGAATATATAAAACTTAAAGGAAGCAATGTTATATTATATAAAATTAGAAATATAGCCACTAAAAATAGGGTTTTATTAAATCATTCTTTTAATATAGTAGACTTCAGAAAAAGAAAAAACATTAAATCAAAAATAAAAGAAATTTGTTTAAAAGGTATTAAATGAAAATTGATGGAAACCAAATTAAAGTTGGAAATATTCTCGAAATTAACTATAAATTATGGCGTGTAATAAAAACTCAACATACTCAACCAGGTAAAGGTGGAGCTTATCTTCAAGTTGAAATGAAAGAAATTCGTGAAGGAACAAAAATGAATGAAAGATTTAGATCCTCAGAAAGCGTTGAGAGAGCTATACTTGATGAAAAAATATGTCAATTTTTGTACTCAGAAAATAATAAATTTGTTTTCATGGATAATTCTTCATATGAACAAATTGAGATTGGTGATGATATTATTAGTCAAGATCAATCTAAATTTCTCATTGAAAATAATAATGTCAATTTGCAATTTTACGAAGACTCTGTTGTTGGTTTAGAACTTCCAGATAGTGTTATATTAAAAGTTGAAGACACAGAAGCGGTAGTTAAAGGACAAACTGCATCATCTTCATATAAACCAGCCACATTAAAAGGGGGGATAAAAACATCTGTACCTCCTTTTATATCCAATAATGATTATGTTGTAATCAGTACTTCAGACAGTAGTTATTTAGAAAAATCTAAAAAATAAATGTTACCTGCTACAATTAATATTTTTGAAAAAGCAGCAAGAAAAGCTGGTAAAATTTTAATAAGAGATTTCGGAGAAATTGAAAATCTTCAAATACAATCGAAAAATGTTGGCGATTTTGTAACTAGTGCTGATTTAAAAATTGAAAAATCATTATTAGAAACACTTAAATACTACTACCCTGATGCCAACTATATTACTGAAGAATCTGGACATATAAAAGGTAATGGAGAAACAATAGTTATAGATCCTATTGATGGAACTTCAAATTTTATTCATGGCATTCCAAATATAGGAATTGTTATTAGTAAAATTGTAAATGATGAAATTACTGATGGTATAATTTTTAATCCAATACTTAATGAATTTTATTGGGCTTCTAACGGCAAAGGAGCTTGGTGCAATAACAAAAGAATTAGAGTATCTAAAAGACATGACTTATCAAGTTGCTTAATTGGAACAGGTGCACCTTTTGGTGACAGAATTTATAAAGATTATTACAAAGAATTAGAAAATATCTCTAAATTAACAGCTGGAGTTAGAAGATTGGGGGCAGCTTCAATTGATTTAGCCTATGTAGCTTCAGGTAAAATAGATGGATTTTGGGAAAAAGATTTAAATTTATGGGATGTGAGTTCAGGAATATTATTAGTTAGTGAGGCAGGAGGACGTATATCAGAACCTAATGGAAATAAATGGAATACTAAATCTAGAGATATATTGGCTTCAAATACCCTTATACATAACAAGTTAATCGAAAATCTAACTTTACTTTAACAAATATACTAACTATAAGCCAAAAATATGAAAAAGAAAGTTCACCCAGATTATCACGAAATAAATGTTGTTATGACTGACGGATCTACTTTTAAAACAAGATCTACTTGGGGTAAGGAAAACGATACTCTTAAACTTGAAATTGACCCAAAATCTCACCCTGCATGGACTGGTGGAAAAACCAATATCAATGAATCTGAAGGACAGGTAGCAAGATTCCAAAAAAGATTTAAAGGTCTTAAAGTTTAATAATTACTTAAAAAACTTTTTAGCTTCTATTAGTAAATTTGACTTTTTTTCAATCTCTTTTTTTACTCTGCTAATCTCATTTTTAAGCTCAGACATATAATTGTTTAAGTCTTCATTGCTAAAATCATCTAAATTTAGAGATTTTATACTTTTCTGAGTTTCTTCAAATTCTAAAAAATCATTCATATTAAATTATTTTATATAAAAATATCAGGAATATATGTACAAGAGTTTTTTTTAAATTAGAAGGATTAACTATGAAACTACCTCTTATGCCTAAAGCAACCGCTATATGGTTAATTGATAATACTTCATTGTCTTTCACACAAATATCAGATTTTTGTGGTCTTCATGAATTAGAAGTACAAGGTATAGCTGATGGAGAGGTAGCTGTAGGAATGCGTGGTTTTGATCCTGTAGATAATAAACAACTTACTAGAGAAGAAATACAAAGGTGTGAAAATGACAGTTCTGCAAAATTAGAATTAATTTCATCAGATATAATTGAATCATTACCTCCTAGAAAAAAGGACACAAAATACACTCCACTTTCTTTACGACAAGAAAAACCTTTTGCTATTTTATGGCTTATAAAAAGATATCCTTCAGAATTAAGCAGTTCCCAAATTGCAAAACTAACTGGATCAACAAAAAATACAGTAGAAGCAATTAGCAATGGAACATATAGAGAAGCAATTCTCGAAGCCAAAAGCCCGATGGATACTGGTCTTTGTAGTTATCAAGATCTTGAAAAAGCTCTTAATAGAGCAAAGAATAAAAGAGATAAAGCTGAAGCTGAAGCAGAAAAAGCAAAAGAAGAAAAAGAGGCTGACACTAGTCAAATTTAAATTTAATTAAATAATTTAAATAAAAATACATAAGATTCAGCCAAAAAATTATCATTAAAAATATAAACAAGTATAGTTGATTCATTATTAGTAAATCTAGAGGAACTCCTAAATAATAAGTTAATGGGCCTAAACATCCACTAAGAAATACAGCTAAAAATTTATAATTTGATAAAAAAACAAAAACTTCATCAAATAATGACGCAAAACTAGGCCAAAGTACAAGCATCCATATTGGTAAAAAACCAAAATATAATGATACATCAAAATTATATATGTTTAAAAATACTAGAATTGAATCAAAAATGTATCCTATTATGGAAATTAACAATACAATAAAAGTAAATTTTTTTTTATTATTTGAATTTAAAAAACTTAATAATAAAAAAATTGACCCAAAAATCAAACCAGGTAGAAAACTATTATATACAAGTTCTCCAAAAACGCACATAAGCCACGTAAGCTGGTATCCAGATAAAATTAAAATAATTTTTACTTTATTCATTTGTTAATAAGAAAATGTGAAACATCGGTCGATTTGCTTATAAAACCTGTTTCACAGTATGCGAGATAAAATTCCCACATTCTTTTAAATCTATCATTAAATCCTAACTTAACTAAATCTTGCCACGATTCTTGAAATTGTTTATTCCATAAATTTAAAGTTTTTGCATATGATAATCCAAAGCTCTTTATTTCTTTAAAATCAAGACCTGCTTTTTGATTAATTTCAGTCAACTCTTTTTTTGATGGCAACATGCCTCCTGGAAAAATATATTGTTGAATAAAATCTGGTTGATTTTGATATTCAAATGATCTTTTTCCATCTATGGTAATTATTTGTAGAACTGCTTTGCCTGAATTAGCTAAAGAATTTTTGACAACATCAAAATATTTTTCCCAATATTTTTTTCCTACAGCTTCAAACATCTCTATTGATACTATATTTGAGTATTGTTTTTCAATTTCTCTATAATCTTTAAACTTAATTGATACTTTTTCACTTAAACCCTCTTTTTGAATTTTATTTGAGGCATATTCAAATTGTGCTTTAGAAATAGTGATTGCTTCAACTTTTGATTTAAAGTTTTTTGCAGCATAAGTTGAAAACCCTCCCCAGCCACATCCTATTTCAAGAAGTTTAGAATTTTCATTTAAATGAAGAGTTTCTGCTATTTTATGATATTTATTTAGTTGAGCATCAAATAAATTTTGACTATCTTTATCAAAATATGCTGAAGAATAAGTCATACTTTTATCTAGCCACTTTGTATAGAAATGATTACCAAGATCATAATGATATTCAATATTTTTTTTACTTTGAGATTTAGAATTTTCATTCAGAAAATGTTTAAATTTAGAATAAATATTAAAAAAAAGATTTGTTTTTAAATTTTCTAAAAAAAATTTTTCATTTTTAAATGATATCAAAAGTAAATTTGTTAAATTAACAGAATTAAAATCACCATCCATATAGGACTCCGCAAAACCTATAGATTTTCTTTTTAGAATTTTACTTATAAATTTATAGTTATTTATAACTAAGTCAGCACTTTGATGGGTATTTACACCTTTAAATTGATTAATAGCTCCAGATGGAAATTTTACTGTTAGCTTTCCATATTTAAGTTTGGATAAAAATTTCTGCGCTAAAATTTCAAATGATTGTTGAAATTTATCATTTACATAATTCATTAAAAGCTTCCTTCAAAAGATATTGTATCTTTTGATTTTTTATTTCTAGCATAATATTTGCCACCTTTTAAAACAATTTTAAAAGACTCAAACAAAATAGCAGACATAACTTTAAAACCAAATAAAGGATTTAAAAGATTATATTGTAATAATTTTGATGCTTTAAAATCAATAAATTTTCCAGACTGTGAGGCCATTAATATTTTCTTATTATTATTATCATACAAGTCTATGATTATATTTATATAATCATTAGTTAATTTATTTCTAAATAAGTACTTTCCACTCATTCCTATAAAGGGTGAAACATAAAAATCTTTAAAACATTCATGTTTCAAAGTTGTTTCTTTTGAATTTTTACCTTTAGCAAATACGTAAGTGTGTTGCTCATTAGAAGTGTTTTTAACTTCATAAAATATTGATATTAAATTATTTTCATCGTAGCAGTAAAATATTGATAATGGGTTGAATACATATCCAAATATTCTTGGAAAACATAAAATTTTAATTTTTAGATTATTATAATTTACATCATATTTTTTTAAAGATTGAATTATAAATTCCTTAATAGTTCTTCTATCTCTGTAACCATGATCTTTTTCATTAAATGAAAAAATATTGAAAGAATTTATTGAAAATATTTTTGATTTGGATTGTATAATTTCTAATTCATCTAAATCTAAAAATATACTTGGAACTTTATATTTAAAAAAATGTTGAATCTTTCCGTAACGTTTATGAATAATTGATGAAAGAATTAATTTAGTGTTCATTATTATTAATATTGAAGTCTATTATAAAAATTATTATTTCTTTTCCAAGGTATATCAACACCTAACATCATAGCAACATAAGCTGCAGACTGAATTCCATCTTCATGAAATCCAAAACCATGATACGCTCCACAAAAAAAAGTATTATTAACTCCTTGTAAATCTTTTATTTTGTTTTGAAATTTACTTGTTTGCATATTAAATTTAGGATGTGTGAAAATAGTTTTATCATGTATTTTTTTAGGAATTTCTTCTGGATTAATTGTAACAAAATAGTTTTTGTTTGTTTGCAATTTTTGAAGATTATTCATCCAATATGTCAATGCAAATGTATGATTATCTTTCTGATTTTTAATAAAATTCCAACTAGACCATGTTTTTTTATTTTTTGGCATCATTAAAGGATCGGAATGAAGATAAGCTTTATTATTTGTATATTCAAACATTGATAAAATAATTTTCTCATCTTTTGTTGGGTTTTCAAGTAGATTTAATGCTTGATCAGCATGAGTGGCAATAACTAAATAATCATAAATATACTCTTCATTATTATTAATTATTTTTATTTGATTATCAGATCTTATTACTTCAAGAATATTACTATTTAGAGAGTAGCTAAATTTTTTCATATCTATAATTTTCTTTACATAAGTATTACTGCCTCCTTGCAAACACTTCCACTGAGGTCTATTTTTAAAATTGAACAAATCATGATTATTAAAAAAATTCAAAAATAATTGTAAAGGGAAATTAATAACATCATCTTGATTCATTGACCAGATTGATGAAATCAATGGATAAATATGTAAATTTCTTAAATAAGATGAAAAATTATAGATGTTTAAAAAATCATTTACTGTAATATTTTTATCTATATTTTTTAATTTTATTTTTTTACACAATCCATAAAACTTATAAATTTCATAAATCATTTTAATATATTTAAAACTAAGTATATTTTTATATTGAGCAAAAATAGTTCTAAGATTTTTAACTCCATACTCAATATTTGAGAACATATCTGAAACTGCAAAAGACATATTTGAGTTTAAAGTTTGAATATTTAAATGTTCAAAAAATTTAATTAAATCAGGATAATTTTTATTATTATAAACAATAAACCCTGTATCAATTGATAAATTATTATCTGTTGAAATATTTATAGTTCTTGTATGACCTCCCAAGTAGTGATTTTTTTCATATAGATGAACTTTGTATTTTGATGAAAGAAAATATGATGAGCTAATTCCAGAAATACCTGATCCAATTACAGCAATTTTTTTTTGTGAAGTATTATTCACTTTAATTTTTTAAAAAAAGATGTTTTATTTGCTATGCGGAGGCATCTTTTTTTCAATAAACCAAACATGTTTTTTAAGAACAGGGTCATATTTTTTTAATCTAAGCTTTTCTGCTACTTTCATGCCCTTAGTTGGCTTCCTAACAATATATTTTGTCCCAGTTTTAGGATTTTCTTCAGGAATTAACTGCTTTAAAGCATATGAAGATTTCTTTGCCATGAAGGTCCTATATATTAATAAATATCGAAATAAAGTACTTTTTAAACATCATTAACTGTTTGTTTAATATAGGGGCTGTACAAACCTTTTCTTTTGGCAATAGAAATTTGTTTGTTTCTATCTATTAAACTTTTTTTCTTAGAATCACTAATTTTACCATAACAATTTGAACAAGAAATTCCCTTAGAATATTTTTTTGATTTAAGTTGTTTTTTAGAAAGTGGATGTCTACAAGCATGACAGAGTTCATAAGTTCCAACTTTTAGTTCATTTTTAACAGATACCCTATTATCAAAAACAAAGCATTCTCCATTCCATAATGAATATTTTTTAGGTATTTTTTTTAAATAACTTAAAATACCACCGTCTAATTGATTAACATCTTTAAAACCTTTTTTAATCATATATGAAGAAACCTTCTCACACCTAATCCCTCCAGTACAAAACATTGCAATTTTTTTGTTTTTAACTTCTTTTAAATTATTTTTTAGATATGTTTTAAACTCCGTGAAGTTTTTAGTATTTGGATTTAGTGAACCTTTAAATGTTCCCATTTCAACTTCAAAATCATTTCTTACATCAATTAGAATTGTTTTATTATCTGATACAAAATTATTCCATTCCTCTGGTTTAATTTTTTTGCCTGTTATATTTTCTGGATCAGTAATCTTAGTCCTTAAAGTAACTATTTCTTTTTTAAATCTAACCTTAAGTCTAAAAAAAGGCATAAATTTAGAATAAGAATATTTAGGCTTGTAATCGTTAAACCCTAACTTAGAGATATGTAATTCAAAAATATTAATATCACTTAACATTCCAGCAATAGTTCCGTTAATACCCTCTTCTGCCAAAATGATTGTGCCCTTTATTTTATTAAATTTACAATAATCATAAAGCTCATTTTTAATCTTTAAAATATCTTCTATTTTTTTAAATTGATAAAAAGTAACGATGGTAAATTTAGAATTTATCATTTATTCACATATTATAATAACCTTTAAAATATTTCTATGACAAATAATATTATTGAAAATATCTTAAATCTTTTATCTAGCTGTTCAATTGAAACAACACCAAATATATATGCAAAATATGGTACTTTTTCTGATTTAGTTCCAAAAGGAAAAAATGTTTATGTTACTTATCTTCCTGATGAAGATATAAATAAAGTAACTGAAACGGCAAAGAAGCTCACAATTGAAGGTTACAAAGTCATACCCCATCTGCCTGCAAGAACAATTGCAAATAACAAACAATTAGAAAGATACATAAAAACATTATCTGAAGATTGTGGATGTTCTAAAATTTTAGTTATAGGAGGAGGTGGGCGACAAAATGGAAGTATTTCGAGCTCTATTGAAATTTTAGAAACTGATTTGTTATCAAAATATAATTTTCAAGAGGTGGGTCTTGCAGGTCACCCTGAAGGAAATCCTGATGTTAAACAAATAGATTTAGATAGGGCTATTATACAAAAAAATAATTTTTCAAAAAAAGCAGATTATAAAATGTATTTAGCTACTCAATTTTTCTTTGAAGCAAAGTCTCTAAAAGACTGGGAAGTTCATCTTAAAAGCCTAAATAATAATTTAGAAATACATGCAGGTATTCCTGGACCAGCTACTTTAAAAACTTTACTTAGTTATGCTCATTCATGTGGTATAGGTAACTCCATAAGATTTTTATCAAAACAAGCTTTAAACATTACAAAGCTTGCAACAACTAGAAGTCCTGATAAACTAATATATGATTTAGCTAGTTATCAATTAGAAAACCCAGAGACAAAATTAAAAAAAATACATTTTTATGCATTTGGAGGGATTAAAAAAACAAGTGATTGGCTAAAAACAATAAATAGACCTAATTTAAGCTATAATAACCAAAAATTTGAATAACTATTAATATATTAACAATTTTTATTTAGTAATTTGAAATAGATATTTAGTTCCCAAAAAACATCATCTATAAATCCTTAAAAATTAAAGGATTTTATGTCTGACATTGAAATAGCAAGAAGAGCAATAAAGAAAAATATTAAAGAAATAGCATCAACTTTAAAGTTAGATGAAAATGATTTACATCCATTTGGTCATCATACTGCAAAAATTGATTATAAAAAAATTAAAGAAACTATAAAAAATTCAAAATTAATTCTGGTTACTGCTATTACTCCAACTCCTGCTGGAGAAGGTAAAACTACTACATCTGTTGGGTTAAGTGATGGATTATGTAAGATTGGAAAGCAGAGTATTGTTTGTCTTAGAGAACCAAGTCTAGGACCAAGTTTTGGAATGAAGGGTGGTGCTGCTGGGGGTGGTTATGCTCAAGTAGTTCCTATGGAAAATATTAACTTGCATTTCACTGGTGATTTTCATGCAATAACTTCAGCAAATAACTTATTAGCTTCTCTAATTGATAACCACATTTACTGGGGTAATAAACTGGAGATTGATACAAGAAGAGTAAGTTGGAAGAGATGTGTTGATTTAAATGATAGAGCATTAAGAGAAATAACTGCAAACCTTGGGGGTATAGCTAATGGATATCCGCGTGCAGATGGTTTTAATATTACAGTAGCTTCAGAAGTAATGGCAATTTTTTGTTTAGCAAGTGATTTGGAAGATTTAGAAAGAAGATTAGGGAATATAACTGTTGCTTATAGAAGAGATAAGAAACCAATTTTTGCTAATGATTTAAAAGCTCATGGACCAATGACAGTCCTGCTTAAAGAAGCCCTGATGCCAAACTTAGTTCAAACATTAGAAAATAATCCAGCTATAATTCATGGTGGTCCATTTGCTAATATTGCGCATGGATGTAATAGTATTATCGCAACTAAAACAAGCTTAAAACTTAGTGACTACGTTGTTACTGAAGCTGGTTTTGGAGCAGATTTAGGAGCAGAAAAATTTCTGGATATTAAATGTCGTAAAGGAGATTTGGCTCCAAATGCTGTTGTATTAGTTGCAACTATTCGTGCATTAAAAATGCATGGTGGTGTAAATAAAAAAGATTTACAAACAGAAAATGTTGAAGCCGTAATTAAAGGAACATCAAACTTACAAAGGCATATTGAAAATATACAAAAATTTGGATTGCCTGTAGTTGTAGCCATAAACCATTTTGTAGCGGATACAGAAAAAGAAATTGATGCACTTAAAAAAGAATGTGTAAAATTAAATATTGAAGCAATAACATGCAAACATTGGGAAAAAGGTGGTGAAGGAACAATTGAGTTAGCCAATAAAGTTGTTGAGCTAACTGAACAGGTAAATAATTTTAAATATATATATGAGGACAAGATCCCTCTTCTTGATAAAGTCAAAAAAATAGCAACTGAAATTTATAGAGCAGATGATGTTATCGCAGATTCTAAAATTAGAGATCAATTAAAATTATTTGAAGAACAGGGGTATGGTGATTTCCCTATTTGCATAGCCAAAACCCAATATAGTTTTTCCACTGACCCTGCACTAAAAGGGGCTCCAATTAATCATTCCATACCTATAAGAGAGGTGCGTTTATCAAGTGGGGCTGAATTTATTGTAGTTATTTGTGGTGAGATCATGACTATGCCAGGCTTACCAAGTGTGCCTGCGGCTGATTCAATTAGTTTAAATTCTCAAGGAGAAATTGAAGGTCTCTTTTAAAACTGATAAGAAATAACAATCTATTTTATTATGATAAAAAGACCTAAAAAATATTCTATATTTTCACTTGTTAAAAATGCACTCAGTTATCATGAAAATTGGCAACCAGTTTGGAGAAGTCCAGACATAAAAAAAGAATATGAAGTTATAATTGTTGGTGGTGGTGGTCATGGATTAACAACTGCTTATTATTTGGCAAAAAACCATGGTATAAAAAATATAGCAGTAGTTGAAAAAGGATGGATAGGTGGAGGAAATACAGGAAGAAATACTACTATTATAAGATCAAATTATTTGTGGGATCAAAGCGCGTCTATATATGATCATGCATTAAAACTATGGGAAGGCATGTCTCAAGAGCTTAATTACAACGTAATGTTTTCTCAAAGAGGAGTAATGAATGTTGCTCATAATTTACATGATGTTAGGGAATTAAAAAGAAGATGGAATGCAAATCGTTTGAATGGCATTGACTGTGAATGGCTTAATACCAAAGAAGTAAAAAAATTCTGTCCTATAATTAACACATCACCAAGTATACGTTATCCAGTTTTAGGTGCTACTTTACAAAGACGTGCCGGAACAGCGAGACATGATGCTGTAGCATGGGGATACGCAAGAGGAGCTGATGCTATGGGCGTTGATATAATTCAAAATTGCGAGGTAACTGGAATAAATATTAATAATGGAAATGTTACCAGTATTGAAACTACAAGAGGTATAATTAATTCAAAAAAAATTGGTATTGTTTCAGCTGGTCATAGCAGTGTCATAGCTAAAATGGCAGGTATAAAACTTCCACTTGAAAGTAGACCACTACAAGCGCTAGTATCTGAACCAGTAAAACCAGTTCTTGATACAGTTGTTATGTCAAACACAATACATGCTTATGTATCTCAGTCAGATAAAGGTGAATTAGTAATTGGTGCTGGAACAGATGGTTATAATTCATACTCTCAACGAGGGGGATTTAATATTGTCGAAGATACCATAATGGCAATTGTGGAATTATTTCCTCTTTTTTCAAGAATGAAAATGCTTCGTCATTGGGGTGGTATTGTTGATATATGTCCTGATGCAAGTCCTATAATT
>Ga0163108_10001362_pt1 | contig 17917 bp, 12 predicted proteins | sample Fk1155metaG_FD_109644 | JGI IMG/M metagenome (GOLD analysis project Ga0163108, IMG submission 109644) | Marine microbial communities from the Central Pacific Ocean - Fk160115 155m metaG | ecosystem: Environmental > Aquatic > Marine > Oceanic > Photic zone | place: The Central Pacific Ocean...
GCGATCGCAAGGATGTTGTCGGTGCCGTTAAATCCAACCTGGGGAGCGATCACGTTGAAGTCCACCAGCTCGCCGACGGCGATGTTGATTCCCCCCTCATCCTGCAGGAAGGCGGCGCTGAGCCAGGTCGGCAGCGGGCTGAAGGTGCCCGTCCAGCCGCGCGATTCGGCATCGAAAAATTCAATGTCCCACTCATCTCCCGGACGAGGGTCCTCCTCCTCCATCTCGTAGGGCGCCACCCAATTGCCGATCATGCGGCCGGTTCCGCCGCCGCCGCAGCCGCCGTCCTGGTCGAGGAACATCATGTTCCAGGCCTCGGTCCTGATCCAGCCGAAGGGGTTGACCCCCTCGAGGGTGCAATCAGGGGCGTCGGCGACCTCCTGTCCTTCGAGTTCGTCATCATCTCCGGTACCCCAGAAGATGACGTCGGGGCTGTCATCGGTGAGAATCTGCATCTTCTCGTCGCGCAGGCCGATGGCCTGTCTCCAGCCGCCTCCGTTTTCCCAGACATAGGTGGTGATCTTGTTGATTCCGGGAGCCAGCTCAGAGCAGTTGATCTCCTGGCAGTCGAGTCCGCTGCCGCGGCAGGCGCTCACGAGGGCCACGTTGTTGTTGTTCATGTCGACGCGAATCCCGTCATCGCTGGCGCTGCAGACATAGACCCTCATCGGCGCATCCGTGGTGTTCTCGACGTAGGTCGTCGAGATCGCCACGATCTGGTCCGTGCTGGTGAAACCCGCCTGTAGAGCGTAGATATCAAAGTCAACCAGGTCCTCCGGTATGAGGTCGATGGCGTTCACCCGCAGGAAGTTCATGCTGATCCAGGTCGGTATGTCGCTGACGTTCGCCCCTCCCCACCCGGTGGCCTCGGCCTCTATGAAATCGATGTCCCACTCGTCGCCGGGACGCGGGTTCTCCTCCGACATATCGTAGGGAGCCACCCAGTTGCCCTCCATGCGGCCGATCTGGCCGCAGCCGGTATCCTGGTCAAGAAAGAGCATGTTCCAGCCGTTGCTGCGAATCCAGCCGTTGGGATTGACCATATCCTCGATCGGCTCGAGCGGCGGCGGAGGAGGAGGAGGAGGAGGCAGGCCTTCTTCCGGTGAATAGATCTCCACCTCGCCAAGGGAGAGGACATCCATCTCATCCGGGTTGCCGACCCCTCCTGTTCCGGAAAGATCCGGATCCGGGGTCCTCACGACCCTCACAACACTACCGGCAACAGCGTCTCCCAGCAGCTCAACGAGATCTACCATCAGGCTCTCAGGACCTGCCGCTCCACCACCGCCGAGGATGTTTTCCTCGTTGAGCAGATCCGATTCGAAGAGGATATCTCCATCGGGTCCATCGAGAATCAGGACGGTGAGATCACGAAAGCGTGAAGTGCAGCAATTATCACGGTTATGAAGAATAATTGAAGTGATCAGGTACTCGTCCCGGAGATCAACCTCCCAGGTGGAAGGCAGGTTCTGGCCGGCGGCTGTATGGGTGAAATTTCCGATGTTCCCATCGATTCCCATGCTGGCGGGAAACTGCCCGGCGCCGTAATCCGAAGACTGGGTAGCTATTCCGCGCGGCCCGACGTTGATCGTTTCGTCATCGACCCCCTGCGCGAAAGCGAACGCCCCCCAACTGAATACCATCACGAACACCAGTCCATTCAATGCCTTGCGCATAGATTTTCCCCTACTGATTGAATTGAGATTTATTTCAGTTTCCCGTGACCACTAAACCTGGCCCCATTGTCACTCAGATCTCCCCGAAAGCAAACGCACTTTCCCTCCCGGAAAAAGTGCAAGCGGGAAAGGCGATTGATGAGGCCGCGCAGGCATGGGTATATGTAGGGACCAACGAACCCGGAGAGATAGTATGGATATGAAGAAACTGTGTATCCGCCCCGCGGCTCGCGGCATCGCGGCGCTCGGAGGCCGGCAGCCGCGGGGCTGGACCCTGCGCAGGCTTATGTACACGACTCTCTTATTACTGGCCTGCAGCTGGAGCCAGGGCTGCTCCGCGGTTCATGTTCACGTGTCACCGGACCCCGCCGCTGTCAGTGAAGTGAGGCAGGTGATGCATCGCTATCTTGCCGCGTTCAATGTCGATGATTTTGAGACGATCGGCGCCTCCTGGCATGCGCCTGGCTGGTTGTCGACCAGCGATTCGAGGCATCCCCTCAAGAATCGTGAAGAGGTCAAAGGCCTCTACCGCGCCCTTCTTGGAAAGATCCGGGCGGAAGACTACGACCACTCAGAGCTCTTGAGCGAGGACATCAAGTTCGTTAATGACGGCTGCGTGATCTACCGGATCACCTTCACGCGCTGGAAGAAAGATGGAAGCTTCATGCCGCCGCGAGCCAGGGGGAGCGTCTGTACGCTGCTCAAGGTGGATGGGCAGTGGGGCCTCAGCAATGTCGCTCTTGAAACCGGAACGGGAAACTGACACGCACGGTGGCCGGGTTGGATCAACTCACCGAGTGTCAGACGTCAACCTTCAGCAGACCGCACGCTTCCTCGTACCCCGGCGCCCGTTCGCCATCACCCTTCGGCGCGCTCTTTGAAGCGCTGGGGCTCAGCCCGTATTCGCTCGCTGTCACTCGCGCCAGGGCCACTGGATGGCGCCAGCGGAACTTCTCGCGCGTCGCCCTGAACTCTTCCTCTACCGTGTGGTAGTACTTCTCGGCGTGGAGCGCTCCATCTTCGCTGACAGCGAAGCCCAGGAGCAGGTCCATGACAGGGCGGAACGGGTAGCCCAGCTCTCCATAGCGCTCAACGAGCGCGCTGGCGCGTGCCTGGTCCCGGACACGGATGGCCGACCTCGTCTCGCTGAGGAGCGCGTCGCGGCCCTTCGCCGTAACGGCAGCGAGCGCCTTCGCGTGGAAAGGTTCGTCGGTGACGGCGCCGCGTTGCCCTGCGGTATGATATGCGCCAATGATCAGGCTCGCGAACGCGTTGAGATCATTACTGACGCGCGCGATGTTGCGCCAGGCATTCGCCGCGTCCGACGCGTGAACCCCGACCGATGCGCCGTGTACACTGCCCATCGGTTTCAACTTCGAGCTCCCCGATTTTCCCCTGCCTCGGTCGTTCAGAACGAGCCGGTTCGCGGCGAGCGAAATCGCCTCACCGACATCCGCCGGGGTGAAGCCTTCAGCCAGAGCGGCCGCGGCGGCATCGGCGGCTTGCTCACGCGTACCCGAGAAAATAAGCCGGCTCATCTCGTTGATCCAGCTATCGTCTGCCTTACGCGAGCCCGGCTTACGCCCAGGCAGCTTGTGGGTTTCAAGGAGCTTCGGCAGGAGGCCGCGGATCGCGGCCTGTGGACCGCCTCTTTCGGAATGGACACAGAAACGAACCGATTGACGCAACAGGGTGTGCGCGTGCTCTTTGCCGACAATGTCAAGCATCGACCAGGCGCGCCAGGCGAGCACGACGCGATGGACGTTGATCTCATCCCGCACCGAGTACTGCAGATGATTGAAGGCCTCGTCGGGGCGCTCGTTCACGAGTGCCGCGAAGGTGGACTCCGCTCGCCCGAAATCTCCCGATCGCGTGGCTTTACGCAGCAACTCGCCCGTGGGAGAGTTGGCCGGGAGCTTCGCCGGCTCCACGTTCCTGAGAATCTGCTTCGCGCGGCCGCCAAACTCGTGGATACGATTCGTATTGCGATAAAGCACCTTGAGAATGGGCAGGGCGTGGCGAGCTTCGGGCAATGCGCGCGACATCTCATAGGCCGGCGCGAGCGCCATAAAGGCGTGGTAGCCGGTGTAGTCCTGCCCGGCGAAGGTGCGCGCGTTGGCGAGCGCGCCGGCGGCGGTCAGCGTTCGCAGATCCGTGCCGCCTCGCAGTTTCTCGACAAGGAGGGGCTGCAGCTTCGCCAGCGAGGCCTCCTGCATCAGCGCGACCAGCGGCTCGAGTTCCCCGAAGGTTGGAAAATCAGCTCCATCTTCCGCGAATACGGAGCCGAGCCCGAGCTCCGCCGCGAGTGAAACACCGACACTCCCGGCAAGCATGCCGCGACCTACGTCCGCAAGAAACTCCCGTCTGCTGCGCTGGGACATGGTCGTCCTCCTGTAATATTGTGCCTGCCTCGCCGCGGAGATTTCATCCGGAGCTATACAGAAAACCTTTTAATTTCAGTGCCGATCCCAGTGGCTACCCTAAGCGATGCCCCGGGCGATAAGCAACCTGGGACCACTGGCGATTCAGTGTTGGCTGGCGCCAGGCCGCCGTGGCGGCAGATGAATTTCGAACAGTGTTTCGGGACACATCAGAACAGAGTGTGGTCTTGTCATTTCGTCACGGCTCAGGATCTCCAATCGTTCGTACAGGCTGAAGTGCAGGCGGGCCGCATGAGCCGTTGTCAGCGCGATTTCATCATGCCAGACGGAATATGTTCCGAGTGACCCGTTCAGGCGATAGAAAAAACCCTCGATCGGATGCGTCAGGATAAGCTTCTGCTGTTCGATAGAATCGAATCCCTCGAGCAGCGACATCGGTTCTCCGGTATCTTCCAGTTCGATATCGCAACTACACCAGTCCGATTTGACATCGAAACGATATCGTCGGTACCGGCTGGTATCCGAGTCGTACTGACAATCGATGTCATAGGTCGCATAGTGCCAGGGGATGCGCCACAACGAACGAGCGAAGTGCACAAGCCGGGAGCCAAGAGTCGTGCCAAAAAACCAGACCGCGTGTTCGCGGGTCGACCGCTCGATCACATAGACACGGTGATTCGTCTGTCCGAAGCTGAACTTTGCAAACGGAGCGAGGCGGGCGTAGTGAAAGTCATCGTCCAGGAAAGGGACGACACTGAGAAGCCCACACGTCTGATTGCCGATTTCGAACGGGACAATCTCGAAACGATCCTCTGGAATGTGAGGCCGCAGCCGGTCAATCGGAACGGCGTAATTGATCAGCGCGAAGTGCTGCAATTTCGTCCGGACATCCATCCACCCGAGCTGCCGGTCGGCGATGCGGCGCTCCAAAACGTCCGAAAAGCCGGTTGTCGTCATCTCCCTATACTCCTGTTAAACACAGCAACAACCCTAAACGATGCCCCGGGGGATAAGCAACCAGGGGGGAGTGATTGATGCTGGGGGAGCGTTGAGAGTAGGGTACGGACATGAAACGCATTGTCGTATTCGCGCTGGTTCTCAAGGCAGCGCTGCTGGCAGGTTGCCGGCACGTGGTCCCATTGCAGCAACCGGCGGCGTCACCGTCACAGGAAGACGTCGCGGGGGGACTGGTTGATCCTGAGCGCCGCGGCCGACAGCTGCGCGGCGAGTACGGCCGCTACCGTGCGAACAACGACCTGCTGTACTACCATCTCGACATTCGCGTGACTCCCGAGACCAGGTCGATTCGCGGCAAAAACACGATTCGCTTTCGCATGCTGCGTGACGACACCCGGATTCAGCTGGATCTGAATCCCGACCTCAACATCGACAAGATCCTTCTGGGCTTGAAGCCGCTTCAGTACACGCGTGAGCTGAATGCCGTGTTCATCGACTTTCCGATGGAGCTCGAGTCCGGGCAGGAATACAGCATCGACTTCTACTACTCCGGCGCGCCAAAGAGAGTCGGCCGATTCGGCGGAATCAGCTTCGATACAGACCCGTCCGGTCGTCCGTGGATCTACACGGCCTGCGAGGGACCGGGGTCCAGCTATTGGTGGCCAGGCAAGGATCAGTGGCGCGATGAGGTCGAGTCGATGGACATCAGTGTCGCCGTTCCGAACCAGCTGACCAACGTTTCCAACGGGCGTTTCGTCGGCAAGGAGGACCTCGGAGACGGCTACACGCGCTGGGACTGGCGCGTTCACTACCCGATCAACTCCTACAACGTGTCGCTCAACATCGCCGCCTACAAGCACTTCTCCGATCGACTCGACAAGCTGTCTCTCGATTTTTACTCACTGCCTGAAGACTTCGAGCGAGCGAAGAAGCAGTTTGCTCAAGCTAAGCCCATGCTGAAAGCCTTCAAGCACTACTTCGGCGAGTACCCCTTCATCAAGGATGGCTACAAAATCATCCAGGTGCCGTATTCCGGCATGGAACACCAGACGGCCGTGACCTACGGAAACAGATTCACGAACGGCTATCTCAACAAGGACTGGACCGGTGTCGGCGTCAGCATGAAATTCGATTTCATCATCATTCACGAGAGCGCCCATGAGTGGTTCGGCAACGCGGTCACGGCCTCCGATGTCTGCGATATGTGGATCCACGAGGGGTGGGCGACCTACCTGGAGTGCATGTATGTCGAACGCATGTTCGGCTACGAGGACGCGCTGAAGTACGTCAACGGCTACAAGAGCAAGGTGAGAAACAGGCGGCCGGTGATCGCCGAGCGCGGCATCCACCAGAGTCCGCCCGGCGACCAGTACTTCAAGGGCGCGCTGTTCCTGAACACGCTACGCAACGTCCTGGATGACGACAAGAAGTGGTGGGCACTGGTGCGCGAGATCTACCAGAACTTCAAGTACCAGAGCATCAGGACCGAGGACCTGGTGCAGCTATTCAACAAGCGCTTCGAAACGGATCTCACGCCGATCTTTGACCAGTACCTGCGCCACGCTGGGTTGCCGGTCCTGGAGCTGGTCTTCGATGAAGCCGCGGGCAGCGTCGCGTATCGCTGGAAGGCCGACGAGGCGGACTTCGCAATGCCGATCCGTGTCGGCAAGCCGAAGGCGTGGCAGACGATCACTCCAACAGTTCAATGGCAGGCTCTTCCCACCAGCCTCGGCAAGGAAGGTTTCAAGGTTGCAACCGATCTCTACTTCGTCAAGGTTACGAAGAACCTGCGCGCGAAGGAGAGGGACGAGGTGAAGAAGTGACCTGCCGGCCGCGAATTTTTTCCCTGGCGCTCGTCGTCTCGTTGGTTGCCGCCACCGCTTTCGCCGACAAGCCGAATGTCCTTTTCATTGCCATGGATGACCTGAACGACTGGGTCGGCTGTCTCGGCGGCCACCCACAGACTCGGACACCGAATCTCGATCGGTTAGCGGCGAGTGGAGTGTTATTCACCAACGCTCATTGCGCCGCGCCCGCGTGCAACCCATCGCGGACGGCCATTTTCACCGGCATTTCTCCTCATCGTTCCGGTCTTTATCAAAACGGCCAGAACATGCGCGAGGTGCTTCCGAATGCCGAATTGCTTCCCAGGACATTTTCGCGAAGGGGCTATTGGTCGGCAGGGTCGGGGAAGATGTTGCACTACTTTATCGATGCCCGCTCCTGGGATGAGTATTTCCCGCCGAAGGAAACGGAAAACCCCTTTCCCCATACGCTCTATCCCCGGAAGCGGCCGGTGAGTCTGCCTCGTGGTGGACCCTGGCAGTACATCGAAACGGACTGGGGGGCGCTCGATGCCACCGACGAGGAATATGGTGGTGACTATTCAGTGGCCGATTGGGTTGGAAAGCAGCTCGCCAGGAAACACGAGCGCCCGTTCTTCCTGGCCTGCGGCATTTACCGGCCGCACGAACCCTGGTTTGTGCCCAAGAAATATTTTGACGCTTTTCCGATCGATAAAATCCAATTACCGCCAGGCTACCGCGCAGATGACCTCGATGACCTGCCGCCTGAAGGAAAGCGGCGCGGACCCAACCGCTACTTCGACCATATCCGCAAACACAAGCAATGGAAGGCCGCGATCCAGGGTTATCTCGCGTCGATCTACTTTGCCGATACGATGCTCGGTCATGTGCTCGATGCGCTTGAGAAAGGACCGAACGCCGAGAACACCATCGTCGTGCTCTGGTCTGATCACGGCTGGCATCTCGGCGAGAAGCAGCACTGGCAAAAGTACACCGCCTGGCGAGCCTGCAGCCGAGTGCCACTGATCGTAAAGGTGCCCAGGGGCTCAGGCGGCCTCGTCGACGGTACGCGCCCCGCCATTTGCGACCGTCCGGTCAGCCTGCTCAGCCTGGCGCCTACCCTCCTGCAGCTCTGCGGGCTGCCGCCTCAACCCAGGCACGATGGCCCGAGCCTCGTACCGCTGCTTGCGGACCCGGACGCCGACTGGCCGCACGTAGCGCTGACCCATCTCGCGCAGGCGGGGAGCTTTGGGCTGAGCGATGATCGATGGCGCTACATCCGTTACGCAGGTGGTGACGAAGAGCTCTATGACGTGCGATCCGATCCGTATGAATGGCGCAATCTTGCCGAAAAAAAAGAGCATCGAGAGACCCTCGATCGCCTGCGTTCCCTGGCTCCCCGGGAATTCGCCAGGTTGGTGCCGCCCAGGGTTCAGTCGCTACCCGCGCTCAAGTGGAAACCCCTGGCTGAAGGAGCCGCGGCACCCGTCTCCAGGCCGGACGGCAACACCTTCGAGGTGGTATTTATCAACCGAAGCGCTCGCGAGGTGGAGCTGTTCTGGATGGATCGCGAGGGAGGGCGAAAAAGGTACGCCTCGATCGCCGCCGGAAAACAGCAAAGGCAAAGAACACGGCCAGGCGCCGTGTGGATGATCGCCGCCGGTGATCCTCAAAAACCACTCGGCTATTTCAAAATCGGCGACCGTTCGGCACGCGCCGTTGTACCGAAGTAACAGGCTCCAGCCGGGCTACATCTGCATCCACGCCATCTCCTTGCCTGCGTCCCCCTGAAACCTACCGAAAGCGGTAGTAGCCCAGGAGTTTCCTGAGCCGGAAACGCCTCCAGAGGTTGAGCGGCTTGGGCTTCAGCGGAGGCAGCTCTCCGGCCAGCAGGAGGTCGGTCGCCTCGAGAACACGTTCGGAGGCGCGGCCGTCGGTGTTCGGATGCATCTCGGCCACCAGGTCCCTGGCCGCCTGGATGAGGGCTTCCGGACGGCCCAACGCCGCGGCGATGGCGCCCTCGAGGTCCTCCGGTTCGCTGATATCGAGAAGATGGGCACCCGGCCAGGCTGTGCGAAAAGTCACCACGGGCACATCGGCGAGAACCGCCTCGTAGATTACCGAGGAGGTATCCGACACGACCACGTCCGCCTGGTGAAGGAGCGGAACCAGGTCGTGTTCTTCGCTGACATGCAGGTGTTCACCCTGTATCGCCAGGTACTGCGCCTCCCACTCGGGACTCATTTTCGAATGAAACTTGACCATCCAGTCCCAGGCTCCTGATTTCGACAATCGGGCAACCGTGTCGCAAAGCGTCGGAGCGCTCGCCAGGCTGGGGGAAAAGGTAGGCGCGTACAATACGCGCGGACGAACAGCGGCTACCTCCTCAGCGGGCCGGCGAAACAGCGGGTCGTTCTTCGGCCAACCCGTCTCGATGACATGGAAATGCTCGTGTTCACTGGCCAACTCCTCGAAAGGTTCCGTCGTCGAAGGACCGTGCGTGCAGTAGAGGTCAAAAAAACCCCGGATCCTGAAGTGTCCTTTCTTCCCGACTCCGCAGGCATGAAAAATCTGGACCTTCACCCCCGGGAAGAAATCAGGAACCCAGTTGCCGGGAACAAATACGGCCGCCGGCGAGTATTCCTTCACCTCCGCGACGGTAGCGAGAACCTTCTCTCCGGGACCGAGAGCCGATGGCTCAACACTTTCCAGGAACCAGCAGACCTCATCTCCGCGAGCGCGAATCGCCTCCTGGAGAGGTCTCAGGATCGCGATCGAATAAGGCTGCGAAATGTAAAAAAGGAATCGTCGCAAGTTTGTCTTCTTCCGTGAAAGAGAGCGGACCTCGCAGGCGGTCCTATGACAGGGACGGTCAGATCTGGTCCATCAGCTCTCCTGGAGAGACCCCCTCGTCCTTGATCTCGTTGATCTTCTGGGTTGAAGACACCCCCGAGGTATAGTCAGGCTCGACCAGTTCCCCCCCCCACTCAGCAAGTGCATCGATCACTCGCTGGCGAGTCTCGGTCTGCACCCCCTCCTTCCAATCATCTCCGTGGACTACAAAATCGGGGCGCAGCTCCCGCAGGTTCTCTACGTAATCAAGGGTCGCCTGCGGAACCACCTCATCCACGCCCTTGATATGTTCAACAAGTGTCTTCCTCTCCTCGAAGGAAAAGAACGGACGGCGCTTGTAGCTCCCGATTGCCTCGTCTGTCAGCAGCCCGACGACAACACGCCCAAGCCCCTTGGCCGTGTTGATGATATTCAGATGGCCAGGGTGGATAACATCCGCGCACATGCCCACGTAAACTGTCTTCATTGCTCAAACAACCTGGTCTGAAAGAATCTCATTTTCGAGCGGCCAGTTCCCACCTCTTGCCTGACAGTATCCTGCGGCGATTTTTTTTTTACCAGATGGAATTGCTCCCCGCCGCCGCCGCCGCAATCGATTGCGCCTCTCTTTGACGCTATACCGCGAGTCTCAGCCGGTTAGAGAGCGCGTTGTTTTTTCCGACAACCCCATCAGGCTCGAAACATCTGCAATAATTGGCCAGGACGGCCATAAAATGATTCTCATGCCAGTCCGGGAGCTATATTTTCTGTTCAGGTCCAGCGATGCTGGATTCGCGGTACAGACGAACCGTTCAATAATATGGATCCTATAGAATCCAGATGAAGAACATCTTCATTTTGATAACCCTTGGCTTCCTGGCGATGATAGCCATACGCCTGACGGTCTTCCTCGGAACCCCTCCCCGGCCCGATGAAGCACAGGTCGAGAACCGCCCCATCGAGGTCAGGGAGAAGGGCTTCGTCTCCTCAAAAACCTGCGAGTCCTGCCATCCTCATGAACATGCGACCTGGCATAGCTCCTACCACAGGACCATGACCCAGATCGCGACTCCGGAGGCTGTCATCGGAGACTTCGATGGAAAGCTGAGGAACTGCGGCGGCAAAGGCTACCGCCTCGGACGAGACGGAGACAATTTCTGGGTAGAGATCACCGAGCCCGGAAAAGAACCTGCGCGAAAAGATATCGTGATGACCACAGGCTCCCACCACATGCAGGCCTATTGGTTCGCCGCGGAAGATCCCGACAAAGGCCGGATGCTGGGACTTGTTCCGTGGGTCTACCTCAACCTGGAAAACGAAAAGAAGAGATGGGTCGAGGAATACGCGACCTTCCTTCACGACCCCCAGATCTCCCCACACTACCAGGCGGAAGGGAAATGGAATAAATTCTGCCGCCAGTGCCATGCCACCGGGGTCCAGCCCCACCAGGACAAGATGGATACGCGCCTGGCCGAACTCGGAATAGCATGCGAGTCCTGCCACGGCCCCGGGGAGGAGCATGTGCGGATTTACAGGGATCCCTCGCTTCGCTACAAGAAACACCTCGACGCCAAAGGACACGATACGACCATCGTCAACCCGGAAACGCTGCCGCCAAAAGAGTCCTCCCAGGTCTGCGGCCAGTGCCACAGTATCTGGATGTCCACCCCCGAGGAGGGAAAGCAGGAACTCGAAGGCGGCTTCACCTACCGGGCAGGAGATGATCTCGCCTCCACCCGGCAGGTCATCCATGGCGCGGATATGGACACGCAGGAAAAGAGAGCCAACCTGGTCAAGGCGGTGGGCAGAAGATTCCTCGATGACCGCTACTGGTCAGACGGGATGATCCGGATCGCCGGCAGGGAATACAGCGGCCTGGTAGACAGCCCCTGCTATACGCACGGCAACCCGGATAAGAAAACCATGGGTTGCATGTCCTGCCATACCCTGCACAAGAAAAAAGGAAGCGCCGAATCGATCAAGGAGTGGCGAGATGACCAGCTCGGCGAGGGAATGCGGAGCAACAAGGCCTGCCTGCAATGCCACGAGGACATGAGCGCGAAGGTGCCTGAGCACACCCATCACCAGGCCGGGTCCTCCGGCAGCCTCTGCTACAACTGCCACATGCCCCATACGACCTACGGCCTGCTCAAGGGTATCAGGAGCCACACCATCAGCGCTCCCTCCGTGCAGGAAAGTCTCCAGACCGGCAGGCCCAACGCCTGCAATGCCTGCCACCTCGACAAGACGCTGCAATGGACCGCCGGACATCTCGAGAACTGGTACGGCATCGAACCGCCGACCCTCACTCCCCCTCAGCAGAAAATCGCCGCATCCATTCTCTGGATCCTTGGAGGTGATGCCGGCCAACGAGCTCTCACGGCCTGGGCCATGGGCTGGAAACCTGCCCAGGAGATCTCGGGAACTGGCTGGATGGCTCCCTTCCTGGCGCCGCTGATGCAGCAGGATCCCTACCCGGCCGTTCGCCACATAGCCCAGCATTCACTGCGCACCATCCCGGGATTCAGGTTTATAGAATATGACTATATGGCCCATCCCAACCAGCGATTAGCTATACTGGGAAAAATTCATGATATCTGGAAGCGCAGCAAGCTGCCTGCAGCCAGCAGGAAAGGATCCCTGCTGATCGATCCATCCGGAAACCTGGCGCAGAATGTCTGGCAGGCTCTGCTGAAGACGAGAAACAACCAGCGCGTTAACCTGGAAGAATAACGATACTGCCGTCCCGGCCGGCGGAAACGACGAACAAGAAAACAGAGGACAAACCTGATGAGTCAGAATCGAATTACCGGAAAAACCCGGATCGTCCACCGGCACCTGCGCTTTGGCTGGTGGTCACTTCTTTGCTTCCTCAGCCTGGGTATTGCCCTCGAAACCATGCATGGCTTCAAGATGGGCTACTACCTCGACACCAACAACGAGACTCGCAGGCTGATGTGGACCCTGGCCCACACCCATGGCACGCTCCTCTCGATCGTCCATCTTGTATTCGCCTCCACCCTTCGGATCCTGCCGCAGGAGAACTCGAAGCTGCAGCGGCTCGCCTCCCCGTGCCTCTGCGGAGCCAGCATCCTGATGCCGGGCGGTTTCTTTCTCGGCGGACTCATCTTCTACGGAGGGGATCCCGGGATTGGAATCCTGCTGCTGCCTGTCGGCGCCCTGCTGCTCCTGCTGGCCGTATCGCAAACAGCGATGTCTCTTGGACAACTCGGGGAAAAAAGCGCCCAAAAGGCCCAGGGGAAAACTGAAGAAGCCGCCTCACCCAACCAATGAAAATGAAAAAATTCGAGATCCTCTCCTTTCTGCTCCTGGTTTTCATTCCCGGCATCCTCCTCACGGCAGACCTGCCCGAAAAAAAAACAACGGCGATCATCCCGGAGAATGCGAAGCTCGAGCATCTCTTTACCCGGAGCGCGGCGATCAAGGGCGGACTCACGGAGGGGCCGGCGGTCGCTCCAGATGGAAGCATCTTCTTCTCCGACATCTCCATGAACAAAGATGGCGGAGCCGGGATGATCCTGCGCTACGATCCCCGTGCCGGAAAAACGACCGTCTTCAAGACCGACAGTGGTAAATCCAACGGTCTGATGTTTGACGCGGCCGGCCGACTGGTCGGCTGCCAGGGGGCCGACTACGGCAAGAGGCGGCTCGTCAGTTGGAATATCCAGACTGGCGAGGAGGTCGAGCTGGCTGGGAAGTTCAACGGCAAGCGATTCAACGCTCCCAACGACCTGGTGATCGACCGCGCGGGAAGAATCTACTTCACCGACCCGAGATATGTCGGCCACGAAAACCGCGAACTCAAAAACCGGGCGGTCTACCGGGTCGATGGCGCGGGAGCTGTGCGGGAGATCACCCGCGAGGTGCGGAAGCCTAACGGCATCGCCCTGAGTCCGGATGAAAAGACTCTCTACGTAGCCGACCACGACAACGGCACCGACCGGATCGACCCTGCAGTTGCGCCGCCGAAGCAGGGTGAGATGAAGCTCTACGCCTTCAGCCTTGACGACAGGGGACTGGCTACAGGGAAGAGGAAAACACTCGTAGATTTTGGCCAGGAGGTCGGAATTGACGGAATGACGATCGATTCCCGCGGCCATCTCTACCTGGCCCTCAGAAGCTCCACGCGTCCGGGAATTCTGATCATCGACCCGGCGGGGAAAGAGCTCGGACATATCCCGACCCGCGGCGCTCCGGGCCTCCCGGCCGGAGCCGAAGCCCTGCCGAGCAATTGCGTATTCGGCCGCGGCTACCAGGCCGACACCCTCTACGTCACCGTCGACACATCTCTCTACAGTATCCGCCTCAACACGCTCGGCCACCACCTCCCCACTCTTCGCCAGCGAGAACTGCTCACGGTACTGCGCAAGGAGTTTGTCGCCATCACTCCCGGCTCCGGACCCTATCCAGCCAGCTTTGAGATGGGACGCAAGGGCGGTCCCGCCTCTGAAGCTCCCCCCCGGACCGTCAAGCTGGAAGGCTCCTTCGAGGTGGCGCGCTACGAGGTACCGCAGGATCTCTGGCAGGCTGTCATGGGTTTCAATCCAAGCCGCTGGAAAGGAAAGCGAAACTCTGTCGAGGTCCTGGACCTGGCCGAGGCGGGCAGGTTCTGCGAATGCGCCACCGAGCTGATGAGATCGGCCGGCCTGATCTCCGCAGCTGAGCGCGTACGGCTCCCTTCGGAGGCGGAATGGGAATATTTCGCCAGGGCGGGCAGCGCCACGCTCTACTCTTTCGGTGATGATGCCGGGAAGCTTGGCGACTACGCCTGGTTCCACGGCAACGCGGCCGGAAACGACCCCCCGGTCGGTGTCAAGAAGCCGAATCCCTGGGGGCTCTACGATATCCACGGCTATCTCTGGGAGTGGTGCGCCGACCCGGGTCATCCCGACTACAGGCAGGCTCCCGCCGGCTCAGGAGCCTGGGTCGCGGGCGGCATCCCCGGGCGCGGAGTTCTCAGGGGCGGCAGCTGGAAAGACAACGCGCCCTCGCTTTCATCGACCTTTCGACGGCTGGCTCCAGACACCCTGCGGGACGACGCGGTAGGACTGCGCTGCGTTCTCAGCAGGTAGATAGCCCGCCCCGCCTCAGGCCTCCTCTTTGCCGGCATCCCCGTCAGCCCCAGCGATCAGGATCACCTTGTCACCGGCGGCGGGACTCAGCCCGGTATCCGTGGTGAAGACATGGAGGAGGCCAGCTGAGTCGATCAGAAAGAGCGGGACAAAAGCTCCCTTGTACCGGGCCGCGAGGTCTTCAAAGGAGAACTCATCTCCGAGGCTGACGGCCTTAACCGAGGCTCCGCCGAAGAACAGGCTCTCCATCGAAGAATAATCAAGGCTCCCATCGCCAAGCTCCCTGCACCTGAGATGGGTAATGCCTCCCCCCTCGTGCCCGGCATCGGCTGACTCACTGAGCTGGTAGAGTTCGCGGCGCTCGAAGGCCTCCCTGAAATGAAGACCGGCGAGGCAATTGGCATCATCGTTGGGGGTCATCGCGACCAGGCGGCTGATACCGCCAAGGTTCATCTCCTCCGCCGCATCATCGGAGAGCACATTGCCCAGGAAGGTCTTGAAGCCATCCATCTTCGCCTCGTTGATGTTGGTCCGGTTGCTGTCCGCCAGCAGAACCTCGATGCCCTGGTCGCGGAGCACGGCGGCAAGCTGCCTCACCCAGCGATGCGCCCCGATAAAGAGCACCCCCTGTGGATTCGCCTGGGCAACACCCAGGCGAATGGCCAGCGGCCGCGCTGTCAGTCCGTAGATGAAGATCGTCGAGCAGATCAGGAGAAAAGTAACCGGCACCAGTTCATCCATACCGGCGAGATTCAGCCCCCCCTCAATCCCTTTTTTTATCGCGTCCTCGTTCAGCGCATGGAGGCGGAGAGCGAAGATAGAGGCCACCGCGGCCGCGACAATTCCACGGGGAGCCATCCAGGAAAGAAACAGCTTCTCACGAATGGACAAGCCGGACCTCATCGACGAAAGGAAAACAGAGGCCGGCCTGACGAGCAGGATCAGCGCTCCGGCGAACAGGGCGGCCCTCCAATCCAGCTTCTGGAGATCTGAGAGCTCGATCCGAGCGGAGAGAACGATAAAGAGGGCCGAGATCAGCAGAACCCGCAGGTTCTCCTTGAACTCGATGATGTGCCTGACAGCCACCATCCTCTGGTTAGGAATACAGAGCCCCATCACGGTAACACCGAGAATGCCTGACTCCTCCTGGAGATAATTTGACAGCGCGAAGACAACGACGACCATCATCAGGGTTATGGAGCTCTGCAGGTAATCGGGAATCCAGTATCTCTTCAGACAGAAGAGCAGGCTGACGGCGCCCACAACCCCCAGCCCGCCTCCAATCAAGGCGGCCTCCAGCAGCCCCTCCGCAGCATGCATCAGATCCAGCTTTCCACCGGTATCGGACAACCCGACAAAGAGAGCCTGGAAAACAAGCACCGCTATGATCGCCCCAAGGGGATCGTTGAGAATTCCCTCCCATTTGAGAATATTCCTGATCTGCACACCTGGCCGCACCTGGCGCAGCAGAGGTAAGACCACCGTTGGCCCCGTAACGATCAGCAGCGCTCCAAAGAGGACCGCGAGCTTGATATCAAACCCGAGAATCCAGTAGGCGGCGGCTGTCGTAAGACCCCAGGTGACCAGAGCGCCGAGCAGGATGAGGCTGAGCACTACCTTTCCCGTTTCTCGGACCTCGGAGAGCCTGAGGGTCAATCCACCCTCAAAGAGGATCACGGCCACCGAGAGGGACACGATCGGGAAGAGAAGCTCAGCGAAGAGTGCCTCGGGTTTGATGAAACCAAGCCCTACATGCCCGGCGGCGAAGCCGGCGGCCAGCAGCAGCAGGATGGAAGGCAACCTCAACCGCCAGGCCAGCCACTGGGCCCCGAGCCCCATCACGACGATCGCCGCGAGACTCAGCAGTATATTTTCATGCAAGTGTTCGTGTTCCAAGCCGCAAACCGTCCCAAATCACTGTAAATTCACAAAAAGCATAACACAGCGGTAGCCTGTAAACCCCGCAAACAGGGCACAAACAGGCTGAAAGAGCCGCAGCTCGGCTAAAGAACCTTTTTACCCTTCGCAGGAAGCGACTCTAGTGGATAATTGCCTGAAAGGTCTGAACTTGCGCGCCGAGGGCGGCGCCACCACCCACCTATCCCGATCTTTCCAATGCCACGCATTCAAGCCTCTAACCGAGAACACGGTCTGCTGAAGATTGCCCTGATCGTAATGACTTTCATGGCGGGTCATGGAACCCTCATGGCGCAATTTCACGCCCCCAATATCATCTCCTCAAACGTCACCGCTGACTCCTATTGCCTGGGAACCGATCTCTTCGAAAACCTGCACATAGCCTACGTTACCGAGGGTGTCCTGAATCTGCGCACCCTGCTGGCCGACGGCCGGGTAACCGATCTCCTGGTATCCGCGGATTCAGCCCAACCCGACCTGGACTTCTTTTCAGTAAGCCTCCACCTTGCCTACCTGCACAGGACCGAAGCCGAGCTCGGCTACGAGGTCTGGTATTCCGCCCAGGTCGGACAGGCCCTGCGCGCGCCGGAGCGAATCTCCCGCGCGGAAGAACGCTGCAATGAACCTGCGATCGAGGTTGACCTGCGAGGCAATCCGTTCTTTGCCTGGGAAAGCTACACCGGTGGAGAAGAGGCTGTCATCCAACTGGCAAACCTGGCCGGAAACGTGGCAAACCTCGGCCCCGGGCAGAGCCCCGACCTGGTTATCGACCAGCAACAGAACATGCACGTATTCTTCCTGAGAGATGGAGTGACCCATTACACCAGTGACGCAGCATCAGCGGAGCCCCGAACCTTTCCGCCGGCCGTGCCGGTCTTTGAGGATGTTCCCGGCCCCCACACCGCGCCGAAAGCTGTCCTCGCAGGCCAGTTGACTATCTACCTGGCATTTGCGGCAGAGGGAATTGTTCATCTCGCAAACAACATCCCGGATGGCTTCAGTGACACCCGGCTCATCGACACGGCCGCCACAGGCTCTCCATCAATTCACATCGGAACGGAAGGCAACCTCGCTCTTTCCTACCAGAAAGACGGGACTGCCTATTATCTGTCTGGAACCCCCGATGACCTTCCCACGCCGCGGGTCATCGGGGTTTCCAGACAGATAATAGGCAGTCCCGTCTTTCTGGTAGGTAAGAGCGAGGTTGCCTTCCGTTCCGATGTGAATTGATGGAGAGCCTGTGGCGGCCGTGTCGA
>Ga0163108_10001363_pt1 | contig 17910 bp, 18 predicted proteins | sample Fk1155metaG_FD_109644 | JGI IMG/M metagenome (GOLD analysis project Ga0163108, IMG submission 109644) | Marine microbial communities from the Central Pacific Ocean - Fk160115 155m metaG | ecosystem: Environmental > Aquatic > Marine > Oceanic > Photic zone | place: The Central Pacific Ocean...
TGCAGGAGACGGAAAAAAAGAAGTGCTTGCTGTTGGCAAGAAAGCTAAAACAATGGTAGGTAAGACCCCAGGATCAATAACAGCAATTCGACCTTTGAGAGATGGTGTAATAGCAGATTTTGAGATAGCTGAAGAAATGATAAAATATTTTGTAAGAAAAGTTCATAATCGAAAAAGTTTTGTAAGTCCAAAAATTGTTATTTGCGTGCCATCTGGAGCGACTCCTGTTGAAAAAAGAGCAATACACGAATCTGCAGAAGCAGCTGGAGCAAGAAGAGCTTATTTAATAGAAGAACCAATTGCAGCTGCTATAGGAGCAGATCTTCCAATTGAAGATGCACGTGGTTCGATGATTGTTGATATAGGAGGAGGTACGACAGAAGTTGCGATTTTATCTTTAGGTGGAATTGTATATACGAATTCTGTGAGAGTGGGTGGCGACAAAATAGACCGAGCAATTGTAGATTTTATTAAAGATAAATTCAATCTTCTTTTAGGAGAAGCAAGCTCTGAATACATAAAAAAAGAGTATGGCTCTGCTATGCCAACAAGAGGCATGAATGGACAAAGTTTTCATATAAAAGGGAGAAGTTTACATGATGGTATACCAAAACAAATTAAGATTGATACGTTGCAGCTTTGCGAAGGTCTAGCAAAGCCTGTAAATACAATTGTTGAAGCAATAAAAGTTGCTCTTGAAAACGCTGACCCAGAATTGGCAGCAGATATAGTAGATACTGGTATTGTAATAACTGGCGGAGGCGCTTTATTAAAGAATTTAGATAATATGATTAAAAAATCTACAGGGCTACCCGTTTCAATTGCAGAAAATCCTTTAAATTCAGTAGTTATGGGTTGTGGAAAATGTTTAGATAATTTGGATAAAGTTAAAAATTTGTTAACTTCAGCGTATTAAGCATTTATTTCCTTAATTTTTTCTTATATCATTCAGTTAATATGCAAATTGGCAGAATGACTTCTATTTTAAGCTTAAAAACAAGAAACAAAAAAAATTTATTTTCAAATTCTTCTTTTGTTTTTTTTATCATTTTATCAATAACGTTAATTTTTTTTGATGTAAAAAATATTATAAAACCATCAGTTATTCGCTCTATAATTGTTAACTCAATTTTTCTTACAAAAGATTTTTTTGTATCCAACATACCAAATATAGATAAATTAAAATTATTATTTGTTCCAAAGGATGATTTAGTATTAGAAATTAAGTATTTAAGAAAAAAAATAGAAGAAACTAATTTGTATAAATTAAAATCTGGGAAATTAGAAATAGAAAACAATATTTTAAAAAAAGAATTATCCTTATTACCAGCAGCTCTAGAGAATTATATTTTAGTCAAAGTTATTGCCGATACACAAACACACTATAACAAATCTGTTATTATTAACGCTGGACAAAATATGGGTATTAGAAAAGGAGATGCTGCGTTAACAAATAAAGGTTTAATAGGAAGCGTTATTGAAGTTTATGAAAAATATTCTCGAGTACTATTAATAAACGATATAAACTCAAGAATCCCAGTTAGAATTGGAGAAAAAAATATAAAGGCAATAATTACTGGGAACAATACTGATAAAATTGATTTGTTATATTTGAAAGATAATGTTGTTTTTAAAGAAAATGATTTAGTTTATACATCTGGAGATGGAGGATATTTTAATCCAGCAATTCCTGTTGGTACAATAAAAAAAGAAAATAATGCTATTTATATAGATTCACTTAACGACTTGTCTCAGATTCAATATATTAATATTTATGTAAACCAATTTAAAAATTTTTAGAATGCTTAACGATATTAAACATTTCTTTACAATTTCATTTCCAACATTATCGATATTATTTTTGATATTTATAAATATCTTTGTTTCTAACAATTTTTATGATTTTGGACAATTATTTGTTTTCCAAGCAATTTTTTTTTGGATATTATACACACCTAAACTTTTGCCATTACCTATAATTTTGATTGTAGGAGTTTTCCAAGATATTATTTATTTTTCACCTATAGGATCTACAGCTTTAATATTTTTTTTTCTTGTTTTTTTATTTGATAAATATAACAAATTGTTTTTGGAACCTTCTTTTGTTGAGTTATTCAGCAGTTTTATAGTTTTATTTATTATTGGAACAGTAGCTTTTTGGGGATTAAATTCTATTATTAATTTAAAAGTTTTACCAATTAACATTAGTTTAGTTTATGAAATTTTATTAAATTTATTTTTTTTTCCAATTAATTATTTTTTTCTACATATTTTTTATAAAAAATTGAATTTAGAGATAAAAAAATATAAAAAAAATGTATAAATATCCAAATATTGATAAATTATTATCAAGAAGAACTTTTTTACTTGGTCTAGGAAAAGGTGTACTTTTTTCTTCAATTTTTTTTCGCTTAATTTATCTTCAATTATTTAAATCTGATCAATATAAAGTTTTAGCAGATAAAAATCGAATAAGTCTAAGATTAGTACCATCACTTAGAGGTAATATTATTGATAGAAATGATAACATATTAGCGTTGAATAAAAATAGTTATAATGTTTTAATTGATGGAAATAAGAATAGATCAGAAATTGAAGAAACCATTGAAAAAATTAGTCGAATTATTTATTTAAACGATACGGATCTAAATAAAATCTATAATTCTTTTTTAAATAAAAAGAAATCAGATTTACCAATAGTAATAAAAAAAAATTTAAAATGGAACGAACTGTCTTCATTAAATGTAAATTTAATAAATTTGCCAAATGTATTTATAGATAAAGGTATTAGAAGAGAGTATCCTTTTGAAAATGTAGCATCTCATGTTATCGGCTATATGTCTGATCCATTGAAGTCAGATATTAAAGAAAATCCAGTTTTACAAATGATGAAAACAGAAATTGGTCGTTCTGGTATCGAACAAAGTTATGAAAAAGAATTAAGAGGCTTTCCTGGAACGAAACATTTAGAAGTTAATGCGTCTGGAAGAGAAATAAGAGAAATTAGTAAAGAAGAAAGTGTTGGAGGTAACAATATAAAATTAACTATAGATATAGAATTACAAAAATACGCCAATTCTTTATTAAAAGATAAAAGCGGTTCAATTGTAGTTATAGATGTTAATAATGGAGAAATACTTGCCATAGAATCATCTCCTAATTTTGATCCTAATTTATTTACTAAAAGTTTTTCCCAAGAAGAATGGGATAAATTAATAAAGAATCCTATGGCACCTTTAGTTAACAAATCTATTTCTGGAGAATATTCGCCAGGATCAACTTTTAAATTAATAGTTTTATATTCAGGCTTAATCAATAAAATAATCAAACCTAATGGCACAATTACTTGTTCAAGCAAAATAGATTTTGGTGATAGAAATTTTTATTGTTGGTGCCATAAAAAAAAAACTGGTTGTTGGGCAACTCAAAGTCATACAAGAAAAGTTGGTCCCGAGTTAGCAATAGCACAATCATGCGATGGTTTTTTTTATGAATTAGCAAAAAAAATAGGAATTGAAAATATAACGGAAACTGCAAGAGATTTTGGTTTAGGTTCAAAAAGTGGGATAAATTTGAAAGGAGAAAAAGTAGGTTTAGTGCCAAATAAATCATGGAAGAAAAAAAAACATAAGCAAACTTGGAAAATTGGAGAAACAATGATTACTGGAGTTGGTCAAGGATATTTAACAACAACACCTATGCAACTTGCTGTAATGACAGCAATATTTGCTAATAATGGAAAGAAAATATTTCCTACAATTTTTAAAGGTATTGAAAAAACCAATATTAATAATGATGAGATTTTTACAACACAAACTTTAAATCAAAATAACATTTTTTCATTAATTAAAACCGGTATGTTTTCAGCGGTAAATAAACCGTTTGGTACAGCATATAGGTCAAAAATTAATAAGCCAATTTTTGCTGGTAAAACTGGCACAGTTCAAGTTAGAACTATCTCAGAAAATGAAAGAGAATTAGGAATTATTCCAAATAAAGATTTGCCTATTGAGAAAAGAGATCATGCTCTTTTTGTTGGTTTTGCGCCGTACAAAAATCCAAAAATTGCAGTATCAGTAGTTATAGAACATGGTGGAAGCGGCTCAAAAGTAGCAGCACCTATTGCACAAAAAATTTTTAAGAAAGCATTGTTGTAGAAAAACAATGAATATAATAAATTTTTTATATAGAATTAACTGGTTTTTCATAATTTTATTACTATTAATTTCATCTATTGGAGTGGCATTACTTTATTCGATTGCAGGCGCATCCTGGGATCCATGGGCATCAAAACATATAATAAGAATTTTGATAAGTTTGACAGTTTTAATTACAATATCTTTGGTAAATATTGAATTTTGGTACAAACTAACTAACCCATTATATTTATTTAGTATTTTTTTAGTTTGTTTAACTTTCTTATTAGGTAAAGAGGTAAGTGGCGCTAAAAGGTGGATAGATTTATATATTTTTTCATTTCAACCAGCTGAAGTAGTTAAAGTTTTTGTAATACTTGCATTAGCTAAATTTTTTCATTCAATTAAACTTCAAAGCTATGATATAAAACAACGAATTTTTCTTCCATTATTAATTTTATTTGTACCTGTTATTTTAATTTTTAAACAACCAGATTTAGGAACAGCAATAATAATTTTTTTAAGTGGCATTATAGTTTTATTTTTATCTGGCGTTCAAATGAAAACATTTTTTTTATCTGGAATTGGCGGTTTAGCTTCATTGCCAATTTTTTGGAGATTCTTAGAAGATTACCAGAAGTCTCGTATTATAAATTTTCTAGATCAACAAAGTAATACTTTAGGAGCTAATTATCATATTACTCAATCTAAAATTGCTTTAGGTTCAGGAGGTTTTTTTGGTAAAGGTTTTTTACAAGGCACCCAAAGTCACTTGAATTTTATTCCTGAAATGGAAACAGATTTCATTTTTTCTGTTTTAGGTGAAGAATTTGGTTTTTTAGGAATTCTTTTTTTATTTTTTTTATATTTTATATTAATCTTATGGGTTATTAAAATAAGCTTAGAATCAAAAAATTATTTTTCAAAAATCTTTGGTATTAGTTTTATTGCTTCTTTTTTTCTAGTTATTTTCACTAACATTGGAATGGTTACAGGAATTATTCCAGTTGTTGGTGTTCCACTACCTTTGTGTTCATATGGTGGCTCGGCAATTCTTTCAAATTTTATTGGTTTTGGAATTATATTAAGCGGATATAATTATCGTGATTTTAGACTTCATAATGTTTAATAAAATTTGGGCGATTAGTTCAGCGGTAGAACAATTGACTCTTAATCAATGTGTCGGGGGTTCGATTCCCCCATCGCCCTCAATAATTCTTATAAAAATAATAAATTTAAAAAATTATTAAATATTGATAATATTGATTTATGAAGAATAAAAATAATTCTCCAACAATTGAGCAATCACTTAAAATGATTGAAGAAAGACTTAAATCTGAAGAAAAAAGTAAGAAAATTAATAAAAATATTAATGAACAAAGAGAAAATAAATCTTTGTTAAATTTATTTAAAAAAGATACAGGTAAAAAAGAAACAGTTATAAAACCTAAGGAAAAAGGTAATGTTCTTCTACTTACAAGAAAAGTTGATGATAAAGGAAAAATTGTAGATCTAAAAAATAATAAAATTACTAATAAAAAAAAGAAAATTCAATTAAAAAAAAATGTTGAAAAAAAAGAAGATAAAGAAATTAATTTAACTATAAAAGATAATAAAAATTTAAAAAAAACCACAGAACTGGCAGTAATTATAAAAAAATTAAAGAATATTAGAGATAAAAAATTAGATACCAGTAAAAAATCTAAAAAAAATAATAAGGAAATTAAAAAATTAAACGAAACTATAGATTTAGCGGAAGATCTTTTCAAAAAAGAACTTTTAGATTTATAAATCCTATTTTCTTTTTGATTTCCTCCATTCCCATGGATAAGTAAATTCACCTGACCACGCGCCTGCTCTTATTTTTTTTGCTTTTTTTTCAGTAGTTTTATATTTATTTGACTTATAACTAAATGCGTACCCACTAAGAACCATATTTTGGTTAATATCACGTTTTTCAATATAGCAAGTAGCCAACCATCTTTTATAACGATCTTTTTTTTCAGCCGTACAACTAAGCGGTTTACCAGAAGTCATTGCTGCAAGAATTAAAGCAGATTGTTCACCACATTTATATTTAGTATTATCTTTTTTAAAACATTCTTGTTTTATTTCAAAAGCATCTATCCCTAGTAATCTTATCATATTATTATTTATTTCAACGGTATCACCATCAACTATTCTTGCTTTTCCATTAATTTCTTTTGCAAATATATTTTGTTGAGAAAAAATAAAAAAAAGAAAAAGAAAAATTAAATATTTATTCATCAAAAGATAGAAGCGAGTCTGTTTTGACTTTAATTTTATTTCTTCCTTTTAAATTTACAAGTTCAATTAAAGTTAAAAAAGCAGATACGTTGGCACCAATTTTTTGTAGAAGCTCAATAGCAGCACCAGCTGTTCCACCAGTTGCTAGTAAGTCGTCAATCAAGACAACGTTTTTTTTTTTTAAAGATTCTCTTTTCTGGATTTCTAAGCAGTCTGTTCCATACTCCAATTTATAGAAATGATTAATTGTTTTTCCAGGTAATTTCCCTTTTTTTCTTATCATTATTACATCACAACCTAATTTATAACCAATAGTAGATGCAAAAATAAAACCTCTTGATTCTATTCCAGCTAATATTTCAGGATTATGTTTTTTTACAAGCGATGAAAATTGATCTATTGTTTCTTGCCAAATTTTGGCATCAGCCATCAATGAGGATATGTCATAAAAAAGTATACCTGGCTTAGGAAAATCAGGATGAGTCTCGATATACTTTTTAAGATCTATCAAAAGCTATTTAGTTTTTAAATATTCAATTAAAGCTGCTCTGTCTTCCGCTTTTTTTAATCCCGGATATATCATTTTAGTTCCTTTAACCATTGCTTTAGGATTAGTTAACCATTTATCTAAATTAGCTTCATTCCACTCGATGCCAGATTCTTTAAGAGCTTTAGAATATTTTGTATAACCTTCAGCGCTTCCAGCTGGTCTTCCAACTATACCAACTAAGTGAGGACCTACTTTGTGTTTTGGAGCATCAGCACTATGACAAGCTTTACATTTAGTAAATAACTTTTGTCCGTCTGCTGCAAAAGCATTATTACTGAAAAGAAATATTAAGAATAAAAAAGATAAAAATTTGAAAAAATTCATTTTATAAAAACCAAAAAAAAGTTAAGAAAAAAATATAATATTAACTATAATATATTTCAAAATTACAAAAATGAAATCCTTTTTTAAAATTTTATTTTTACTTTTTTTTATTAAAAGCTCGATGGCTCAAGATTTAACAAATATAGTCTATTTAGAACTTAAAGACGGCAAAGTTGTTATTGAGATGAAGCCAGGTTATGCGCCAGAGCATGTAAAAAGAATAAAAGAATTAATAAGTGAAAAATTTTATGATGGTTTAAAATTTCATAGAGTTATAGATGGTTTTATGGCACAAACTGGAGATCCTAGAGGTGATGGTACTGGTGGATCAGGACAAAATATTCCTGCGGAATTTAATTCTTTACCTCATATAAGAGGCACAGTTTCCATGGCAAGAGCCCAAGATCCTGATAGCGCCGATAGTCAGTTTTTTATATGTTTTCAAGAATCTTCTTTTTTAGATGGCCAATATACTGCTTGGGGACAAGTCATTGAAGGTATGGAATTTGTAGATAAAATAAAAAGAGGAAGTGGTTCAAATGGAATGGTGAATGATCCTGATAAAATAATTTCAATGAGATTAGCTAAAGAAGCTGAGAAATAGCTTATAAATTAAATTAATATGAATGTCCAAGCAATTGTTTTACCTTACTATGGAATAGGCGATTTCTTAAGTAATTTAACTTTTATTAACGCGTTGTTAAAAGAATTTCCAAAAGATAAATTTATAATTATCACCAAATCTCGTACAAAAGCTAAAAACTTATTGAGTAATGAAAAAAATATAAAAATTTTTTATATAAAAGATAGATATAATTTTTTTTCTAGTATTATTGATTTTTTTTTATTAAGAAATTATTTTTTAAAAGAAAATATTATTAAAATATGGATTTTTCATAGAAGTCCTAGATTTGCAATTATTAGTTTTTTTTCAAAAGTAAAAAAAATATTAGGTTATGGTTACGGAGTACAAAAATTTTTTTTAAATTCTGGGCAACATTTAAATAAAAATTTTAAAAATTCTTTTCCTGTTGTTAAAGGCTATGAATTTTTAAAAGCAAATGGCGTTAATTTAAATTCTTTAAATCCTTTTTTAGAAATTTCAAAAAAAAATATTATTGATATAAAAAAAAAATACAAATTATTACCAAAGCCATGGATTTTAATTGGATTTACCTCAACTGATCAAAGTAGAACATGGAGAACTGATTATTTTATTCAGTTAATACATATACTTAGAAGAAAAAAAAAATGTACTTTTTTTTTAATTGGCGCACCGTATGAAAAAAAATTAGCTAATAAAATTATCAAACTTATAAAAATAAAAAAAGGTGAAATAAAGAGTTTTTGCAAACCAATAGATCAAACAATGGCCTTAATGCAACAATCTGAATTTTATATTGGTAATGATGCTGGAAATGCTCATTTATCGTTAGCTTGTAAACTCAAAACTTATATTATTCATGGGGGATCTCCACCTTATTCTCATACAGTTTATAAAAAAAATTATCCAAAAGAATTTTTAAATAATTTAAAACCAATCCTTCCTCCTGATGGAAGAATAAGAAATCCTAATCTTAGAACTATTGATACAGTGCCTCGAGAAAGAGGAATGGATTTAATAGAACCAGAATATGTAATAAAAAAAATTTTCAAAAAAGTTTAGAAACTTCTATTAATTACAAAATCAACAATATTTATTAAAATTTTTTTTTCTTTTGAATTATCAAATATTCCAAGAGCATCTTTTGCTATTGCTCCATAATGCTTAGCTCGTATATAAATATCATCAAAAACTTCTCTTTTTTTTAATATTGAACACGCTTTTTGGAAATCTCCAGGATTTATTTCTCCGTTTTGAATTGTTTTTTTCCAAAAGTTATTTTCAATTTGATTGCTTCTTCTTAGAGCGAGAATAATCGGCAAAGTAATCTTTCCTTCTTTAAAATCATCTCCTACCATTTTCCCCATATCTTTTTCAACTGCTTTATAATCTAGAAGGTCATCTATAATCTGAAAAGCTGTTCCTAAGTTCATTCCAAAACTATCTAAAGCATTTTTATATTCGACTTTTGATTTTGTTAAATAAGAATTGATTTTTGCTGCAGTTGCAAAAAGATTAGAAGTTTTTGATTTAATTATATTTAAATATTCATCTTCAGTTGTTGACATATTTCTATTTGAAATCATTTGAGATATTTCTCCTTCAATAATAATTGATGATGTTTCAGATAAAACTTTTAGGACCTCTATATTTTCTACTTCAGTCATAAGTTCAAATGATTTGCTTAATAAAAAGTCACCTACTAGAACACTACTTTTATTTCCCCAAATATTATTTGCTGTTATTACCCCTCTTCTTTTTTTGCTTTCGTCTATAACGTCATCATGAAGCAATGTAGCAGTATGGATAAACTCTATGCACGCAGATAAATTTATGTGTTTTAATCCTTTGTAATTACATAGCCGTGCACATGCTAAACAAAGCATTGGGCGAATTCGCTTACCTCCAGCTTTAAATAAATGACTAGCAACTTCAGGAATATAGTTTATTTTGTTTTTTATCTTTTCTTTAATCAAAAAATCAACTTTTTTTAGATCATTAATTACAAATTGATGCAATTCACCAAACTTCTTTTGATTATTAAAATTACTTTCTGGATCGTATTTGTATAATAAAACCATAATGTAGTAACTCTAATTTTTTTTTTTCGTTTTCTCAATATAAAAAAGTTTATATTATGTATTAATGCTAAATTTTCTTAAAAAGAAAAAAATCATACCCGTAGTTCACATGAATGGGATTATAGGAAATATTGGTGGTTTAAGAAATGGTATAACTATATCATCAATTGAAAGTTTGCTCGAGAAAGCTTTTAAAATAAAAAATTCTTCTGCTGTAGCTATAGTTATAAATTCACCTGGCGGTTCACCAGCGCAATCTTCTTTGATTTATAAACGAATTACGAAACTTGCAAAAAAGAATAAAACCAAGGTTATTTTTTTTGTCGAAGATGTTGCAGCGTCAGGAGGTTATTATATTGCATGCGCAGGAGATGAAATATATGTTGATGAAAATTCAATAGTTGGTTCTATAGGCGTTATACACGCAAGTTTTGGTTTTGATAAATTAATAAAAAAATATGGAATTGAAAGAAGAATATTTACTACTGGTAAACATAAATCAATTTTAGATTCTTTTCAGAAACAAAAATTAAAAGATGTAAAAAAATTAAAAAGTATTCAAATAGAAATTTTTAAAAATTTTAAAGATGTGGTTTTAAAAAGTAGAATGAAGAAAATTAATAAAGAAAATAAAAATATTTTTTCTGGAAGCTTTTGGACTGGAAAAGATTCTGTTAAACTGGGTTTAGCGGATGGCGTAGGTGATTTAAAAACTATAATGGAAAAAAAATTTGGTAAAAAATTAAAATATATTCCAATAAAGCCTAAAAAATCTTTTCTAAAGGGCATTTTATCAAGGTCTTTTTATTCAGAAGACTTAATAGATACAAAAAAGATTATTAATGATATGATGACATATATGGAAAGTAGAAACATTTGGGGAAGATATGGCTTCTAAAAAAAATGTTTTATCATTCCAAGATATAATATTTAATCTTCAAAATTTTTGGAGTAATAATAATTGTACTATAATTCAGCCAATAGATTTACAGGTTGGGGCGGGTACGTTTCATCCAGCTACAGTTTTAGGCGCTTTAGGAAAAAAATCTAGAAACATAGCCTATGTACAACCAACAAGAAGGCCAACAGATGGGAGATATGGAAAAAATCCTAATAGACTTCAGCATTATTATCAGTTTCAAGTTTTATTGAAACCGTCACCTAAAAATATACAAAGTGTTTTTTTAAGAAGTTTAAAATCTATAGGAATTGATCCAAAAAAGAATAATATTCAATTTAAAGAAGACGACTGGGAAAGTCCAACGCTTGGAGCATCGGGATTGGGTTGGGAAATTAGATGCAACGGAATGGAAATTTGTCAATATACTTATTTTCAACAAATAGCCGGTATTGAATGCAAACCAGTTTCAGTTGAAATAACATATGGTTTAGAAAGATTGGCTATGTTTATTCAAAAGGTTAATAATGTCTTTGATATTATTTGGAACATAAATAAAAAAGAAAAAAAAATTATTAAATATAAAGATATTTATTTAGAATCTGAGAAACAATTCTCAAAATATAACTTTGAATTAGCAAATACTGAGCACTTATTCAAATGTTTTGAATATGTAGAAAATGAATGTAAAGAATTGTTAAATAACAATTTACCACTACCTGCCTATGAAAATTGTATTAAAGCTAGTCATTATTTTAATATATTAGACGCAAGGGGTGTTATAGGAGTCGCTCAAAGACAGTCATATATTTTGAAAATAAGATCTTTGGTTAAAAGTTGTTGCGAGATATATATAAAACAAGAACTTTAAGTTGATATGTCAGAACTATTCATTGAATTATTATCCGAAGAAATTCCTTATTGGTTGCAAAAAAATGTTGCAGAGCAATTTAAAAACAAGATAACCGATGTAATTATTGAAAATAATTTATCATTATCTAAAAAAATTAATATAAATTGTGATTTTACCCCGTTAAGGTTAATTTTTTCATGTAGTAATCTTATAAGAAAACAAAAAAGTTCAATTAAAGAAATAAAAGGGCCACCCTTTAATGCACCAGAAAATGCATTAATGGGATTTTTAAAAAAAGTTGGGGTTTCTAAAGAAAAACTAGAAAAAAAAAAAGTAAATGACCAAGATTATTATTTTGCAAAATGTAAAATAGTTGGAAAAAAATCAGAAGAAATAATTAAAAATAATTTAGAGAGTATTATTACAACAATTAATTGGCAAAAATCAATGAGATGGATACATGAAAGTTTTAAGTGGGGTAGACCAATAAATAATATTTTATTTTATTTCGATAATAAATTTGTTCCTTTAGATTTTTTAAAAACTTATTCAGTAAATAACAATTCTTTTACTATTTCTCATAAAAAAATTGAGAAAGAACTTAAATTTAAGAACTTTGCCGAATATAAAAAGAAATTAAACAGTTTTAAAGTTATTATTGAGCAAATTGAAAGAGAAAAAAAAATTAAAAAAGAAATTCATAATTTTTGTAAAACAAAAAAAATTGTTCTAAAGGATGAATATAGCACACTGATTTCTTTAAATGCAGGTTTAACAGAACATCCAGACGTATTATTTGGAAAAATAAAAAAAGATTATACATCTTTACCACAAGAAATTTTACAAGTTGTTATGATTAATGATCAAAATTTTATTCCTTTATTTGAAAAAAATAATAATTTGAGCCCTTATTTTGTAATTGTTGGCGATCTAATTGAAAAAAAATTTCAAAAGGAAATTATTAAAGATAACGAAAAAGTTTTAGAAGCAAGATTTGCGGACGCAGCATTTTACTGGGAAAATGATTTAAAAATTAATTTGGAATCAAGAAAACAATTACTTCCAGATATTCAATTTCATCAAAAATTAGGTACTTTCGATGATAAAACTAAAAGAATGGAATTTTTTGCTTTAAATTTAGCAAACCAATTAAATTTTGAATTTAATACAAATCATTTAATACAAGCAGTGAAGCTATCAAAACTTGATTTAACAACTGGCTTAGTTAGAGAGTTTCCAGAACTTCAAGGAATTATAGGGGGATACATTGCTGAAGTAGAGAAAAAAGATAAAGCTGTTTGTTTATCTTTAAAAGAACAATATCTTCCAAAGGGACCTTCAGATTTATGTCCTAAAAATAAATTGAGTATTTTACTTTCACTTTCTGACAAACTCGATACTCTTCTTGGCTTTTTTTTAATAGATGAAATACCAACATCTTCAAAAGATCCTTACGCATTAAGAAGATCTGCTCTAGGAATTTTACGAATAATTATAGAAAATAATTTAAAAATTGAATTAGAAAAATTTTTTAATAATGAAGTCATAAATAAATATAATTTGCAAAATACTACAAATTTTAAGATCAAGAATTTAATAACTTTTCTAATAGATAGATTTAGATTTTTTTTAAAATCGATTACTAAAAGGAAAGATGTGGTGAATGCTTTTTTTATTGAAAAATCTTTTAGTAGCGATTTTTTAACTCTTTACAAAAAATTTATAGCTTTAAATGAGTTTATTAGTAAAGGAGAAGGAAAAAAAATTATCGAATTAAATAAAAGAGCACTAAATATAGTAACAATTGAAGGAAAGAAAATGCAGATAAATGATTTTATAGATAAAGACTTATTAAAAAAAGAACATGAAAAGATTTTAGTTGATTCATTAGATAAAGTAAAAAATAAAATTGAAAATGAACAAGAGGATTTTAAAAGTATATTAAATATCATTTCTAATTTACACACTCCTTTAAACAATTTTTTTGATAACGTTATGGTTAATGTTGATGATGTTAAAATTAAAAGTAACAGACTTTCAATTCTAAAAAAAGTTCTAGATACATTAAAAATTTATGCAGACTTTTCAAAAATACAAAAATAACACCTATGGATATAAATAAAATTAAAAAAAGTGGAAAAATAGGATTGGCTGATGCTTTAGTTGAAATTGAGAAAAATCCTTTTGATAAAAAAAATCTTTCTTTATTGACCCAAGCATACAAATCTAAGAATGGAAATATTCTTGGCATAACTGGCCCACCCGGCGTTGGAAAATCAAGTTTAATTAAAAACTTAATAAAATATTATAGAAATAAAAAAAAAACTATAGCAGTGATAGCAGTTGATCCATCATCAAAAAAAACTAAAGGATCATTATTGGGAGATAGAATTAGGTTAGAAACAGATCCAAATGATAAAGGGCTTTTTATTAGATCTATGGCAGCTAGAGATAAATTGGGTGGCCTTGCACCAATTACTTTATCATCGGCATTTTTATTTAATGCATTATTTGATTTAACAATAATTGAGACCGTGGGAGTTGGTCAGTCAGAGACAGATATTGCTAATATTGCTGACACTGTTTTGTTTTGTGTTCAACCAGGCTCAGGCGATGCTTTGCAATTTATGAAAGCAGGAATTGTTGAAATTCCCGATATCATTGCTATAACAAAATCAGATTTAGGGGATGTAGCTATTAATACACATAATGATGTTATAAATTCAATTAAGATCGGTAATTATTCTAAAGAACAGAATATACCAATAATTTTAGTGTCTTCTAAGGAAGAAAAGAATATAGAGAATTTAGCTAAGAAAATTGAAGAACAACAAAAAAATAATTTAAATTTTAAAAATAAAAGAAAAGAGATCAGAAGTGTTTTTTGGTTAGAAGAATCTATAAAAGAGCAATTTGGAGTAGCCGGAATGAAAAAATTAAAAAAAATAAAAATTAATAAAAATTCTCCTTTTTTACAATTTTTAGAAATTGTTAAATAATTAAAATATCTTTTTCTTTTTTTATATTTTTTATTTTATCTATTTCAATCAAAGCTAAAGCAACATTTTTACAATGAGAAGTTGTCATTCCAATTAATTGATTTTTATATTTTACTTCTTCAGGCGAGTTAAGTTTTTTTGTAAAGGATTTAATAGCATAAAGTTTCTTTTTTAAAAAGCCTTTATTTTTCATTTTGATTGTTACTTCTTGACCAACAAAACATCCTTTTTTCCAGCAAATGGAATTTAAATTATCAAAATTGTATTGTAATAAATAAGCTTTATTATATAAATTATCTTTTTCTATATCTGGAACACAATTTAGAATTCTTTTTTTTTCATACTCATCAAAATTTGAGAGCATTTTTGCATCTTTAATAACTTTAAGTAATTCATCTTCACCTTTTTTATTACTGCAAATAATTCTTGAACCTAAATTTATATGTCTTGGATCGTTAAAAATTTTTCCGCAATTTATTTTTTTATATTCTCCTAATTTTTTTGTTAGTCCCAATATTTTATTTACTGATTTTCCAAAAAATAAAAAATATGAATAAATTTTTTTTTCACTAATATTTAAATCTCTATTTAGTTTATAAGATTTAAGTTTTTCCTTTAATTTTTTAATATTATATTTTGATGCATCTAAATAAATTTTTCCCATATCTTTAAATAAAAAGAAATCATGTAATAATTTACCTTGCGATGATAGTAAAGTAGAATAAATTACACGATCGGCTTTTAGTTTATTTATATTATTTGTAATTATTCCTTGTAAGAAAGAAGTTGTATCTTTACCTTCTATACAGATAATAGATTTTTTTTGAGTTTATAGTAATACATAAAAATATACATATAAAATACTTGCTAAATAATTTTTATGAAAGTTCTTTTTATAACTTCAACTAGAATAGGAGATGCTGTTTTATCTACTAGTATTTTAAATTATATAAAAAATAAATTTCCAAATTCTTCTTTTTATATTGCAACCGGAAAAACTCCAGCTCCTCTATTTAAAAATTTCCAAAATGTTAAAAAGATTATTATTTTAGAAAAAAAATTCTTTAAAATTCATTGGCTAAAGCTTTGGTTACAAACTTTCTTTAACAAATGGGATATCGTTGTTGATTTAAGAGGTTCTATTATAAGTTTTTTTCTTTTTAACAAACAAAAATATGTTTATAAATCAATTAATAAGAATATTCATAGATTAGATGAACTTGCAATTTTAATGAAAACAAAACACTTACCCTTACCTTCAATACCTATTTTAAAAAAAGATACAAAAAAGATTTCTAAAGATTTTTTAAAATTAAAGAATTTTATAGCTATTGGAGCCTCGGCAAATTGGCCTGCAAAAATTTGGCCATCTAAAAACTTCGTAAAATTAATTAAAATGCTTTTAAAAGAAAAAGAATTTGGAAAAAAAAAATTTATAGTTTTTTTTGGTTCTTTAAAAGATTTAAAAAATACAAAAAAAATTACAAAACATCTAAAGAAATTTAGAGTCAAAAATTTATGTGGAAAATTGGATTTAATTGAAGTTGCCGCACATCTTAAAAAAAGTAGAATTTTTATTGGCAATGACTCTGGATTAATGCATATTGCTTCAGCTGTTGGTGTTCCTACATTAGGATTATTTGGTCCTAGTTTAGAAAATCGATACGCTCCAAGAGGAAGTAATGCATATTATATTCGTACAAAAAAAACTTTTAATCAATTAACAGGGGCAAAGAATTTTGATTGGAATACAAAAAAGAATTTAATGAATTCACTTTCAGTTAAGAGAGTTTTTAAGAAAATTAAAAAAGTTTTAACATCTAACGGTTAATAAATCTTCTAAATTAGTTGTAAAGTTTGACGAACATCTACTTCTTTTCATTAACCATTTTTTTTCTACTCCTTCAGACGCAATACGAAGAAAATTTTTACCGTATTTTCGATTTATAGAATCAAAAGCATTCATTAAAACTTCTTTTTTTTTATCATCTTCTTTAAATAAATTTAAATCTGCATTTTCAACTTCTAATCCAGATAAGATTACACCAGCTTTTTGATATAAATACCCTTTCTTAAATATTTTATTTAGACCATTTAAGACTTTTTTGTTCAAAGTAATTGTATTATTTGTTGGAGAATCTAAAGGAACAGAGATACTATTTGTGTAAAATTCTTCAGATTTTTTATTAAATGGACTAGTTCTAATATAAAGATTAATATTATTTGTTATTAATTTTTCATTTCTTATTTTCTCCGCAGCTCTTGTTATAAAAGTAGATACAGCTTCTCGCATATCTTTTAAGTAAGTTATTCTTTTTCCAAAAGATCTAGATACACAACAACTTTTTCTCAATTTAAAATTGTTATCTAATTCATAGCAGGATATATTGTTTAGCTCCATTTTTGTTTTAAGACCTAATATATTCATATTTTTTCTTATCCATCTATTATCTTGTTGTATAAACTCATAAGCATTATGAATATTGTTTTTTATTAAAAACTTAGATAATTTATTACCAATCCCCCAAACCTTTTCTACTTTTATTGTTTTTAAAATTTCTTCTTTATTTTTTATTTTTGTAATATCAAACACACCCCGGGTTCTCGGATTATCTTTTGCAATCTGATTTGCAATTTTTGCAAGTGTTTTAGTTTCACCGATACCAATACTTACAGGAATACCAGTCCACTTTAATATAATTTCTCTTACTTCCATTGCATACTTAGAGTAATTATAAATTTTTTTAAGACTCGATATTTCCATAAAAGCTTCATCAATTGAGTAAATTTCTATATTAGGAAATAATTGGCCTAGGATTTTCATTACTCTGTTTGACATACTTCCGTATAAAGTGTAGTTAGATGAAAAAACTTTTACATTATTTTTTTCTATAATTTTTTTTGCTTTAAATAAAGGCTCACCCATTTTAATACCCAATGCTTTTGCTTCATTTGTTCTTGCAACTATACAACCGTCGTTATTTGATAAAACTACTACAGGTTTATTTTTGAGTTTGGGGTTGAAGACTCTTTCACATGAAGCATAAAAAGAATTACAATCTGCTAAGGCAAATACTTTTTTTTTATCTTTAATATACATTATGAATAACTTTAGTGACTATTCCCCATATAAATATATCTGATTCGTTATTTATTTTTACATTTCCACAGTCTTTGTTATCTGAACTTAGTAAAAA
>Ga0163108_10001365_pt1 | contig 17890 bp, 9 predicted proteins | sample Fk1155metaG_FD_109644 | JGI IMG/M metagenome (GOLD analysis project Ga0163108, IMG submission 109644) | Marine microbial communities from the Central Pacific Ocean - Fk160115 155m metaG | ecosystem: Environmental > Aquatic > Marine > Oceanic > Photic zone | place: The Central Pacific Ocean...
CAATGCGGCCGACGCCGCGGCAGTTGCTCCGGCAACCCTGAGCACCTCGCGTCGGTTCACTTTGCGATCATCACTCATCGGCATTCTCCTTTGTTCCCGTCCTGTTCACTTCAGCCGGCAGCGTCGTCGCAGAATGCGACGGCCGTCAACGCGTAGACTGCAGCCACGCGAACCAACTCCGCCACCGGGCATTCCTCGTTGACCGTGTGAGCTCCCAGGGCTCTTGGCCCGTGAGTGATCGCAGGCACGCCTGCCAGTGCCACGAACGCGTTGCCGTCATCAACAAACGGTTTCGCACCAACCGGCAGTTCCTCGCCGCCGACTCCACCGACGGCGGCCTGAAACGACCGAAAAAGTGCGTGTTCCTGGTCGATTTCGTAGGCGTCTCTGGAAATCCTGAAATCCGCCTCAATCGAGGTTCCCGTCTCCCCGGCCACTGTTGCCAGGACCGTCTCGAATTGTTCCTGGACCGACGCGATCCCGGTCCCAGGCAACCACCGCCTGGTGCCCTCGATGGTCAGCAGCACCGGAGACTGGTTGAAGATCTCTCCCGAGTGCACCTGCCCGACAAACAGGCTCTCGCGACCGGCCAGCGGATGCGTCCTCGCTTTCAACTCCTCGTCGATCTCCGCGAACCGCTCCAGCAGCCTGGCCCCGGCCCCGATCACACTGGGCTGTTCGATCCCCCCGAGCACCTCGTGTACCGGTTCTCCCTCTCGCGACACCCTGACCTGGAACATCGCCTGCCCACGCCCGACAACCGGCACGTTGTGGCAGTGGTACTCGGGCAACAACACCCCGTCACCGACGTAGCCCTCGGCTATCAGCGCATTGACCTGAGTGCCGTCGCCCCAGGGAACCTCGTGAAGATCGTGAGCGGTCAGCATCACGCCACCGGCGGTCAGCAGCCCGGTATCCCTGAGCACCCGCATTGCCTCCACGGCGGCGGCAATCCCGCCCTTCATATCGGAAATACCGCTGCCATACATCACGCCCTGCTCGACCCGCGGTGCCACGAACGGGAGGTGTACGGTGTCGAGATGACCGTTGAACTGGAGTGTGCGGCCCGGTCGACCGGTCTCGAATCGCCCGACAACCGCGGGTGATTCCGGCCAGCCCGCCTGAGGCCGTTCGACGGAAAACCCGTCCGACTGCAGCAGCTCGGCCAGGCAGTCGGCAACCTCACCGGCTGATCGGGTTGGGCTGGGCGTGCCGACCAGTTGCGTGGCCGTCGCCAGCAATCGCGGTTCGTCCACCGCGTCTTGCACCTGCCGAAGTATCTCGTCAGCCAATGCCATGTTCACCTCGTGCTTCTCGTTTGCTTCTTGGGCTTCCCAGCCGGTTGTCGCGACAGTGCCGGGTCCTTGATGGCTCGCATCCGGGCAACCAACTTATCCGACAAGCGATCCCGGATCATCTGCACAGCCGGGGTCGACTTTTTCAGGAGATTGCTGGTTTCTCCCGGATCTTTCCGCAGGTCGAACATCTCATCACGGCCGGGATTCAGGAAATCTCGTACCAGTTTCCATCGACGGGTACGGTACATTCTCATCGACGTCCGGCTCTGGTGCTTGGTGTCATACTGGGCAAAAAGATCGTTTTGCCACTCCATCTGCTCTCCTTTCAGCAATGGCAAGAAACTGCGACCACGCTGTTGTGTTCCTGGCGGCAGGCTGACTCCGGCGATCGCCAGGATCGTAGGAAAGAAGTCGAGGTTGGAGATTGTCTGATCGAGCGTCAGACCGGACCGCACGACTCCCGGCCAGCGAATCGCCGTCGGAACCCGCAGCGAGTGGTCATACATGTTCGGCCGTTGGCCCCGCGGAATATTGGGGACAGCCGGCGGCGGGTTCTTCAGGACCCAGTGCCCGTTGCCTTTGTGGAAGATCCCGTTGTGGCCCATGTTGTAGCCGTGATCGCTGCTGTAGATCACCACGGTCTCGCGTTCCAGACCGTGACTCCGTAGTACCGCAAGCAAACGTCCGACGTTGCGATCGACACTCTTCATGCTCGCCAGGTATTCCCGCGTCATCCGTTTGACCCGTCGCGTGTCCAGGTCGGGGTAGTCCGGATGAGGCAGAGTCGGGTCAAGTCCGGCAAAAGGCTCCCAATCCTCTTCGGCGACCGGTAACCAGGGCGAATGCGGCGCGCGATAGTGCAACGACAGCAGAAACGGTCGTGGATCCTCGCGAGAAATCCAGCGAATCGCCTCGCTGGTCAGAACATCAGGAAGCAAGCCTGGCACCTTGACCGTCGTGCCGTCCACCTCGAGCACCGCGTCCTTGGGGCGTGTTCCTCCCCCGCGAAACCCATAGAAGTGCCCATAGCCAAACCGGGTCGGATGCTGGGCATCGGTCAACCCCAGGTGCCACTTGCCGACCAGCGCGGTCCGGTACCCGGCCTGCTGGAGCAACCGGGGCCAGGTCGGTGTCCCGGCAGCCAATCCATGTTTGGGTTCACGACGGGGATGTAACCAGTCGGTGATTCCTACCTCGGTCCCGTACCGACCGGTCATCAATGCTGCCCGGGAGGGACTGCACACCGGTGTCGTCGTGAAACAACTTTTCAACCAGGCTCCTTCACGAAACAGACGGTCCAGCACGGGTGTCCGCGCGTGGGGATGACCGCTGATCCCAAGTGCCCAGGGCGCCTGGTCGTCGGTGAACACGAAGAGGATGTTTGGGCGGTCGGCTGCGGCAAGCGAGGCCGCCAGCCCCAGCCACGCCACCACCGTGGCCCCGGCCCACCTGCATCGTGGCATCGTTTTCCTCCTCGCGACATCCGTTGCGCGGCTGTTGACGCAATCCCCGCGATTATGCAGACCGTTCCGCTCGGCTCGCAACCCGCCGGTGACGCTCTCGATGATACGACGGCTGCAATTGGGGCGACAACGTGTCAGGATACACGGCTTGTCGCTACCGCGTTCCGGCTTCTCGAGATCCGCCCGTGAGTGATCTGTACATCGGCCTGGCCCTGATCGGACTGCTGTCCGTCGCCACTTTTGCCGTCTCGATGCGGCTGGCCAATGGACATCGCTGGGTTGGCAACGGACTGGCAATCGCCGGCGTGTTGTTGACGCTCTTTTATGTCCGCTTCGTCTGGGACGACATCCGACTGGCCCGGTTTCTGCCTGTCTCGAACCTGATCATCGTCGGCAACGCACTCCCCCTGGCTGCCGGTTTTCTTGCCGGTGTGCTCTGGAAACGGATCGACCACTGGCGGCGGATTTTCGGTGTTGCCGCGTTGGCCGTTGTCGGTGGCTATGCGGCCGTGTTTCCGCTACTGGGAATCGCGCCCTCCTGCCGGAAGACCTGGACTAACAACGGGATCTGCCTGCAGACGACACCGGCGACGTGTACCCCCGCCTGCGCCGCCACCCTGCTGAAATTCCACGGAATCGATGTCACCGAGGCGGAAATGGCCGACCTGTGCCTGACCCGCGCACGAGGAACCAACTGGGCAGGACTCTATCACGCCCTGAAACGAAAAACCGAGGGCACCTCGCTGGATGTCAAGGTCGTATTCGGCTCAGCGGCAAGACTCCTCGACCAATTGCCCGGCCCGGTAATTCTCTCGGTCGGACTCCCCCATGACGCAGCGGCCGATTCCTACTACCGCACCAAGTGGATCTGGAATCCTGGAGAGGAGCATTCGATCCTGCTGCAGGGCTACAACGACAAGGGGATGCTCCAGATCATCGATCCCAACCCGCGGATCGTTTACGAGTTGTGGCGGCCTCGTGATCTCTCGGTTCTCTGGCGAGGGCAGGGGATGGCACTGGTGCCGCGTCGCAGCAAACCCAGCCTGTCGGGTTGGCTCCAGGGTTCTGTCCCTGACCAGACGGGCGATGACAGTGCGGCAGCCTTGCGATAGGATTGTGCCGCTCTTGTGGAATCTGACCCGGAGACCGCCGATGCGCCCCACCTGCCACTCGTTGTCGACACTGCTGGTGTGCAGCCTCGTGTTGCACTGTCTCTCGTCCCACGGCGGGGCTCTGCCGCCCGACAAGAAGCCTCCGGCCAAGCCCGACGCGACCAAGACAGCACTGTCCGTCGAGGACCTCACCGAACAGGCGATGAAATCGATCGCGGTCGTTCAGTTCTCCGGTCGTGACGGGCGACGCGTCGGCCTGGGCACCGGTTTCGTGATCGATCCCAATGGGCTGATTGCCACCAACCTGCACGTGATCGGCGAAGCACGCCCGATCACCGTGACCATGGCCGACGGCAAGAAGTACGACGTCGAGGCGATTCATGCGACCGAGAAGGCCATGGACCTGGCAATCCTGAAAATCGATGCCAAAGGATTGCCGTCGCTGCCGCTGGGCAACTCGGATCGGCTGCGGCCGGGGCAACAGATTCTCGCACTGGGAAACCCGCTCGGCTTGAAGTTGAGCGTGGTACGCGGTGTCGTCTCCGGCCAACGGGAAATCGAAGGCAAGCCGATGATCCAGTTGGCCGTTCCGATCGAAGAAGGCAACAGCGGCGGACCGGCGATCGACCGGCAGGGGCGGGTGATCGGCATCCTGACGATGAAACATCGCTTCACTGACAACCTCGGATTTGCCGTCGCGATCAACGCGCTGAAACCGTTGATCGCCAAGCCCAACCCGATCCCGATCAACCGCTGGCTGACGATCGGCGCTCTGGACGACCGGGACTGGAAGACTCACCACGGCGGTCGTTGGCGTCAACGCGCCGGCCGAATCCACGTCGAGGGCTCCGGCTCTGGTTTTGGTGGCCGCGCCCTGTGCTTTTCTCAACACGATGCCCCCACACTTCCCTACGAAGTGCAGGTGCACGTCAAGCTCCACGACAACGATGGGGCGGCTGGCCTGGTCGTCTGTGGCGACGGGAGCGACCGTCACTATGGGTTCTACCCGACCAGTGGCCAGATGCGATTGACCCGCTTCGACGGCCCGACGGTTACCAGCTGGTCGATCCTGAAGACACTTCCCTCTACCGATTACCGGCCCGGGGAATGGAATACGCTGAAGGTCAGGGTCAGCAAGGACAAACTGTCGTGTTACCTCAATGACAAGCTGGTGATAGAAACCCAGGACACCGCCTATCGCACGGCCCGCGTCGGCCTGGCCAAGTTCCGCCATACCGAAGCCGAATTTCGCGGGTTTCGCGTCGCTGCAACCATCCCTCCTTTCGGGCCGACCCAGAAGCTGATCACGCTGATCAACAAGCTGGTAACCGACATCTCGCCTCAGGGCGATTTCAGCGACACACTGCTGACAAAACTCACACCGACGGGCGGCCCCGGCACTCAGGTGCTGCGGAACCGCGCCCGACTGCTCGAACAGCAGGCCAGCCAACTGCGAGAACTGGCCCGGGTCGTTCATCATCGCCGCGTGGTCGCCGAACTGCAGAAGACTCGCAAACAACCCGACGCCAGGATCGACCTGTTGCATGCCGCCCTGCTGATCGCCTGGCTCGACAACGACGAACTCGATGTCGAAGCCTACCGTCGACAATTTGACAGAATGGCCGCCGACCTGGCGAACAAACTGGCCAAGCAGGCCACCACTGCTGAAAAGCTCTCGGCACTGCGAAAGCACTTCTTCAACGAACTCGGCTTTCACGGCAGTCGCATAGACTACTACAACCGCTCCAACAGCTATCTCAACGAAGTACTCGACGACCGCGAGGGGCTGCCGATCTCGCTGTCACTGCTCTACATCGAGCTCGGCCGACGTATCGGCCTGAAGATCGAGGGCATCGGACTGCCCGGACATTTTGTTGTCCGTCCCGCCTCCACCAAGACCCCCGCGCTGCTGGTTGACGTTTTCGACGGTGGCCGCACAATGCCTCGCGAGAAAGCCGAACGGCTGATCGTCGAGGCTCATCAACCACGCCCGACCGGAGACGCCCGCAAGCGGATCATTGCCGAATTTCTGGCCCCCGAGACACGACGAGCGATCCTGGTCCGCATGGCCAGCAATCTCAGCAACATCGCACAGCGTCGATCCGACGAAAAGGCCATCAGCCGCTACGCCGACGTGATCCTGGCCGTCGATCCGAACAACCTCAGACACCGCGGCATCCGGATTCAGATTGCCATGCGACGGGGGCATTTCGACAAGGCCCTGGCCGACATTGACTGGCTGCTCGAACATCCCGACGATCAGATCGACGCGCGGCAACTGCAACTTCTCAGGAAGGACGTTGCACAGAAAAAAGCCGCCCCCCGCTAGGGCTAACGGCTCAGGGCCATCCGCGTCACCCGCCCCAGGCGTCCTGCCCCCCCCTCGGGAGCCACGCTCCCGATAACGACCGGCAACCACATCGGCCGATTCATCCGTTCCTCGGGCAAACGATCGATCATCGGCAGTTCACCGGGTGCCGTCTCGGGACGAAGATGTTCGACCGGTGCCGGTTGCAGGAACAGCTTTCGGGCCGAGACGAGTTTCACCAGGGTGGTGGCCAGTTCCGCGGGGATCCCGGACCACAACACCACGTTGGGGTCACTACGAAGGGCCAGGCCCTGCTCGCCACTGGTTTCCACAAATGGCCCGAAATCCCTGACCAGCTCGGCAAACGTCACTTCATCGCAGGATCGCACATACTCGACCAGTGCCGCCGGCACCTGCCCGTGCTCGGCCAATGCCAACCACTCCTGACCGGTCTCTTCCTCGGCATCCAGATCCGCGTCAAACTTCAGATCTTCTCCTTCCCCGTGCTCCTCCTCGAGCATCTGGATCACCCGGCTGTCGGGCGTCGCCGCCCGGCAGCGATCCCGCGCCCATTCACGCAGTTCGAAGATCTTCTCTTCCATCGTCACCGAGAGCGGGACCGTTTCGTCGCGCGCATACTCGAGATCCTTTTGTGTCAGCACCCGCCCCTGGTTGAAACACTCGACCATCGCAGTCACGACAATCTGCTCGATCTCTGCCCCGCTGTAGCCTTCGGTTTGTCGCGCCAGTTCCTGCAGGTCGTACTTCTCCGGTTTCCAGCCACGTTTCTTCAAATGGATATCGAAGATCGGTTTTCGCTCGTGGAAATTCGGCAAGTTGACGAAGAACAACTCGTCGAACCGACCGCGGCGGAGCATCTCGGGGGGTAACCTGTGAATCGAGTTGGCCGTGGCCACCACGAAGACGTGGGACCTGTGCTCCTGCATCCAGGTCAGAAACCGGCCGAGCAACCGGGTCATGGTGGTTTCCTGGGCCGCCTCCCCTGACCCCGAAAACCCCTTGTCGATTTCATCGATCCAGAGAACAGCCGGAGCGATTGTTTCGATGAGGTTGAGCACGTAGCGCATATTCTGTTCGGACTGCCCCTGGTCGGCTGCCAGCAGGTTCGACACGTCCAGTCGTACCAAAGGAAAGCTCAGCAACCGCGCGATGGCCCGGGAAATCAACGACTTGCCACAGCCCTGCACGCCGAGAAGAAACACGCCCTTGGGAGTCGGGATCCCCTGCTCCTGGGCACGACTGCTGAACGCCTCGGCCCGCTGGCGAACCCAGTCCTTGAGACCGTCCAGACCACCCACATCGGCTAAGCCCTCGTCCAGATCGTGGAACTCGAGCAGCTCCGACCCCTGGACCAGATGCTTCTTCTCGGACACCAACTGCAGAAAGACCTCGTCGTCGATCTCATCCCGCCCCAGCAGGGCACGCGCCAGTGCCTTGTGCCCCTCGCGGGCAGTCAGTCCCAGCACGGCCTTCAACAGCCGTTCCTCGGCCGCCGCCTCGATCGCCAAGTCTGCCTGGCCGGCCCTCCGCCGCTCGGCCAGTACGATCTCCAATCGCTCCCGCATCTCCTCCAGACCGGGTAACGGCAGATCCATCTTGACCGCCTCGGTCTGCAACTCGATAGGAACCTCGCACACCGGACCCAGGAACAGCAGCGTCTTGTTTTCCGCGGTCAGCACCGGAACGAGGTCGCGCAGTCGTCGCACGACGGCGGGATCGTCGAGGTACGGATGAAAGTCCTTCAGGAGAAACAGGTGGTCCGGCGGATAGGACACCACGTCGGCAAGGAACGTCCCGATGTCAGAGACATCCGGGTCGTCACCGATCGGAGGTTGCGGACCGGTCGTCGCCGACCAGGCCACCAGCCCCCGCTCGATCTCCAGTGACATTTCCGAGAGTTCACTCTCCCAGCGTTCCTCTTCCCATGTCCTCAGGAAAAGCATCGTGTACCGCGACAACACCCGCGATCTCAGGACTTCGAGTGCTTCGGCCGTGCTCATGATGTGTTTCCGGTTCGTCGAGCCGCTCGTCCCCCGGACTCCTGCTGCAGGCGTTCGATCAATTTCTTCAGTTCGGAGTGGAACTTCGTCTTGTTTCGTCGCCAGCCGGTAAAATCGGCCAGCAGGCGGCCGGCCACTTCGGGTGCCGCGTCATGTTTCCAGCCACCGCCCAAAAGGAAACCGTCAAGATTCAACGGCCACATCAGCAGGACCGAATCCCCGGTTTGCTGCTTGATGGCTTCCTCACGACGATACACCGATTCGATCAGAGGCCCCATCCAGTCGGCCGACAACGTTGCCCGCGTGGCACACACGAGCACCCTGTCCCAGACGCGAATTCCTCGCGCCGGAACAAGCCCGGTCACTCCCGCATCATCGGCATCGCGGCGGGAGTCCAGCCAACAGCGGACGCCGTGCTTCTGCAAAGTGTTGTGCAATTTTGACGCGAACGGCTCGTCTTCCTCGCCGTGAACGATGAAATAGACATCCGAGGCCGCCACCGGTTCGTCGACCGCCAGATAGTTTTCAATCCATTCCTGACTGACCCCGTTGCCTTGCAGAAACGCCTGCGGGATCCGGGCCCCGCTTCGTTCGAGTGTATCGAGACCAATCGAACCCGGCCCGAGATGCGTCAGACTCTCGAGTCCGATCGTGCGTGACAGATCCACGTTGTTCCAGGTCAACCAGCCACAGCGAACCCGATCGAGAGTGGTCCGATCGAGATCGGCGTGCGAGAAATCCACTTCGACCAACGCCGCTCCGGAGAGATCACTCTCACGCAGGTCCGCGTCGACCAGGCTCGACGCACTGAGGACGGCATCGGTGAGGTCGGCTCCCTGGAGATTGCAGCGCGAGAGATCGACGCTGGTACCGCGGACCTCTCGCAGCGTCGCACGAAACAGGCTGGCCCCGGCGAGGTTCGCCCGACTGAGTTTCGCTCCGGTCAGATTGGCACGAGTGAGATCGGCTTCGAAGAGGTTGGCCTCGTTCAGACGTGCGCCGCTGAGGTCCGCGCCGACGAGCTGACTGTGGCGAAAATTCACCCCGGCCAGATCCGCACCGCTCAGGTCGACGTCAACCAGGTCCAGTACGGCATCCGGGTTGTCACGACGCCAGCGGGCCACAGCCCGCCGCCCCTCCCGGACAATCTCGACCAGTTCTTCGCGTGCCATCACTCTCGTCCCCACTCTCCCGGGATCTCATCTTCCCTGCCAGCCCGAACTCTATCAAGCCGCGGCCTCCCTCCCGGCCCGAAAACGCATCTGCAGCGGAGAGCGATTTGGTGACGGCAACGCGCGTCTGTTAGAATCGGGCCATGCCGACTGGGATGCCTATTGTTCGTGTCGTGATTCGCAGCCTCCTGGTGGCGGCACTGGCTGTCGTCCTCACACCGCGACCGCCGCAGTCAGTTGCTGCCGACAATTCGTGGTGGTCGCTGCGGCCACTGACCTCTCCACGCGTCCCCCGCCCCGCCGACCCGGGCTGGCTGCGTACGCCCGTCGATGCGTTCATCGCCCGGACACTGCAACGGCATCGGCTCACGGCCTCCGACGCCGCCTCCCGTGGCACGTTGATACGTCGCGTCACGATCGACCTGACCGGACTTCCTCCTGACCCGGCTGCGGTGAAGCGATTCCTTGCCGACCGCTCTGCAGATGCCTACGAACGACTTGTCGAAGAATTGCTCCACAGTCCCCGCTACGGCGAACGCTGGGCCCGACATTGGCTGGACCTGGTCCACTACGGCGACACGCACGGATACGACAAGGACAAGCCGCGTCCCAACGCCTGGCCCTACCGAGACTACGTGGTCAGGGCGTTCAACAAGGACACACCCTTCCGACGATTTGTCGAGGAACAGATTGCCGGAGACGTGCTTTACCCGGACACCACCGAAGGCATCGTCGCCACGGGATTCCTGGCCGCTGGCCCCTGGGACTTCATCGGCCATGCCGAGGTTCCCGAAACCAAGCTCGACGGACAGGTCGCTCGTAATCTCGACCGCGACGACATGGTCCGAACGGTGATGAACACCTTCATCAGCCTGACGGTGGAGTGTGCTCGTTGTCATGACCACAAGTTCGACGACATCACCCAGGAAGACTACTACAGCCTGCAGGCTGTCTTCGGCGCGATCGACCGCGCCGACCGGTCCTACGATCCCGATCCGACCGCCGCCGCGCGGCGCCGGCAACTCGACCAGGAACTCGGCCATCTCCAAGAGCAACGGCAACAGTTGGACCGGGAGCTCAACGCCCGGGGCGGAAAACAACTCGCCGAGATCCGCAAACAGCTACAAGGCCTCGGTCGAACCGACGACGCCAAGCCGCGGGCCCCTTTCGGATATCACAGCCGGATCATGCCGGCCGACGACAGCGTCAAGTGGGTGCAGGTCGATCTGGGTTCCAGCCGAAAACTTGCCCATGTCGTGATCGTCGGCTGCCACGACGATTTCAACAACATCGGTGACGGCTTCGGTTTCCCACCGCGTTTTCGAATTGACATCTCCGACGATCGTGAATTCCGGTCCGGAGTCACCTGCCTGTGGGATCAAACCGGGGCAAGCTTCCCCAACCCTGGCATCCGACCGCTGAGTGTGCCGGCCGACAATCGTTCGGCCCGCTTCATCCGAGTCACAGCCACCCGGCTTGCCGCACGCTCCAACGACTACATCTTCGCCCTCGCCGAACTCGCCGCTCTTGACCCGCAAGGCAACAACCTCGCCGCCGGTCGAACCGTCACCTCGCTGGATTCGATCGAAGCACCTCCGAGATGGCGACGAGCCAACCTCGTCGACGGTTACTACGACCGCGTGCGGGCCGTCCCGCGGATCCTGTCCCACATTGTCGCGTTGAACGCCAAGTGGTCACGGCTCCGCAAAACGCTACTGACGCCTGAATGGCTCCGCAAACAATCGACTCTGCAGCGACAGCTGCGCCAGGTCCGGGCCGCCCTGGCGGCGATTCCCGCCCCCGCGTTGGTCTACGCCGGCACGATCCACACCGGATCAGGTGCCTTCCGGGGTACCGGCCACGACAACGGGCGGCCACGACCAATCCACGTCCTCACCCGTGGTGACATCCGCCACAAGGGAGCGAAAGTCGGCCCGGGCACGATTGCTGTTACCGACAGCTTGCCGTCGCGGTTTCGCCTCGCCGCCGACCACAACGAGGGCGAACGCCGAAAGGCATTGGCCGGATGGATTGTGGATCGACGAAATCCACTGACCTGGCGGTCCATCGTCAATCGGATCTGGCAATTCCACATCGGCAGGCCACTGGTCGCATCCCCTAACGATTTCGGTCGCATGGGCGAGGAACCCACTCATCCGGAGTTGCTGGACTGGCTCGCTGCCCGCCTTCGCGATGGCAATGGATCACTCAAGGATCTCCACCGCCAAATCCTGCTCAGCGCCACCTATCGCCAGGTTTCCAGAACCCGCCGGGAAGCAGCCCGAATCGATGGCGACAATCGCTTTCTCTGGAGAATGAACCGTCGGCGGGTCGAGGCAGAGGTTGTTCGCGACTCGGTTCTGGCGATTTCCGGAAAACTCAACGGCCGCATGTACGGCCGCGGCTTCCAGGACTTCGTGGTCGAGAAGCCACAGCATTCACCGCATTACCAGTACCACAAGCACGACCCCAACGATGCAAGAACTCATCGCCGCAGCATTTACCGTTTCCTGGTGCGGTCGCAACAACAGCCGTTTATGACCACCCTGGATTGCGCCGATCCCTCGCGACTGGTGGCCCGTCGTGACGAGACAATCTCGCCATTGCAGGCACTGGCGATGCTCAACAATCGATTCATGACGACCATGGCCGGCCATTTTGCGGCGCGGCTCGTCAACGAACAGCCCCGGGTCGAGGGCCGGGTCCGCCGTGCCGTGGAACTGGCGTTTTCCCGTCCGGCCACGACCGAGGAGGTGGTCTTGCTGTCCGCTTACACCGATCGCCACGGCCTGGCCAACACCTGTCGTCTGATCCTGAATCTCAACGAGTTTGTTTTCGTCAATTGAAGAAAGGCACGTCAGGCACCCCCGCCAGCGGCAGTTTCACTGTGGCCTGGCGAACTTGACCGGCAACCATGCCTACAGAGTCTGTCCCAATCACCGGCACCAACAGGCAATCGCCCCGGACCCGCCGCGACTTCCTCGCGGATTCCACGGGGGGCCTGGCAGGAATCGGCCTGGCGCAATTGCTGCGGACCGACCGGGCAATCGCTGGAACCGAAAAGGGTGTGCTGACCGATCGACTCCATCACGCTCCCCGGGCGACGCGTGTGATCCAGTTGTTCATGGCCGGCGCGGCCAGCCACATTGACCTGTTCGACTACAAGCCGGCCCTGGTAAAGCACCATGGACAGCCCTCGGATTTCGGGGAAGCCGTCGAGGCCTTCCAGAACGGGCTGGGTCCGTGGATGCGACCGGCCTTCGCCTTCCGACCCTACGGTGACTGTGCCAAACCGCTAAGCGATCCCGTCAGGGCGTTGGGGACTTGCGTCGATGACATGGCCTTCATCCACTCGATGGTCGGCAAGACCGGCGTCCACAGCCAGTCGACCCTGCTGCAGGCCACCGGGTTTCAACGGCCCGGCTTCCCCGGCATGGGAGCCTGGATCAGCTATGCCCTGGGCTCGGGCAACGACAACATGCCAACCTTCGTCGTGCTTCCCGATCACCGCGGATTCGCTTCCAACGGCCAGAAGAACTGGGATTCGGCCTTCCTGCCGGCAAAACACCAGGGCACGATCATCCGCCCCGGGGCTCGCAACCCGATCGCCGACCTGACCGCCAGCCCAGACAGCTTCGTCACCCGCGACGGCGACCGGGACGGCCTGGCACTTCTCGAAACGCTCAACCGCCGCCACCTGGAATCCTCCGCGAGCGATTCCAGGCTCGAGGCACGCATCCGCAGCTACGAGTTGGCCGCGCAAATGCAACTGGCCGCCCCCGAAGCACTCGATCTCACCACCGAACCCCGCCACGTGCTGAAACTCTACGGACTCGACCACGACCGGACATCGTTCCCCAAGACGATCAATGTTCCCGAGGAAATCACCCACTTCGGCCGCAAGTGTTTGGTGGCACGGCGACTGCTGGAACGTGGGGTGCGTTTCATCCAGATCTGGTCCGGATGCGACAATGGATTCCCTCGCCGCAACTGGGATTCACACGAGAACATCGCCCGGGACCATGGACCATTGGCCGAGGGCATGGCGGTCGCCACCGCCGGGTTGATCCGGGACCTCAAGCAACGGGGCCTGCTCGACGACACGATCATCCTCTGGACAACCGAGTTCGGCCGAATGCCCTCCAGCCAGGGTGCCAAGGGCCGAGACCACAATCCTTATGTCTTTACCAACTGGCTGGCCGGCGGCGGGATCAAGGGGGGAACCACCCACGGCCCCAGTGACCAGTGGGGGTACAAGCCCGCCGACCGCAATGCACCGACATACGTCTACGACGTCCACGCGACAATTCTGCACCTGCTGGGAATCGATCACGAACAACTCACCGTGCGTCACGACGGCGTCGATCGTCGCCTGACTGATGTCCATGGTCACGTGATCCACGACATCATTGCCTGACCCCCTCCCGACACGTTCACGGTCCCTCACCCCATGACACGCCCACATCACCTTGTCCCGCCACACACGCCCTGGCTGACCCTGCTGGGATCCCTGGTCCTGGGCTCATGCCTGGCCGCCGCCGATCCAGTCGTCGATTTCAATCGGGACGTCCGCGCGATTCTCTCTGTGCACTGCCTGAAGTGCCATGGTTCTGACGTCGGACAGCGAGAGGCCGGCTTGCGACTGGACCGTCGGGATTCGAGTCTCGCCAGACTCGAGAGCAACCACGCGGCGATCGTGCCCGGACAACCGCAGAAAAGCGAACTCGTCGCCAGGATCCGTAGCGACGATCCCGACCTGCGGATGCCGCCGGCCGGCGAAAGCAAGCCGCTGTCACCAGCGCAGATCACGACACTGATCCGTTGGATCCAACAGGGCGCCCCTTTTGCTCGTCACTGGTCATTCGTACCCCCTGTTCGCCACCAACCGCCACGAACTCCCACCGACTGGATCACACTCAACGCGATCGACAATTTCGTCCAGGACCGGTTGCGACGAAACGGTTTGGTTCCGACACCGCGAGCGGACCGCGAGTCACTGATCCGTCGACTGAGTCTGGATCTGCGAGGACTGCCCCCGTCGCTGGCCGAGATCGATCGTTTCCTGGCCGACTCCTCACCGGGGGCCTGGCCACAACTTGTCGAGCGTTTCCTGGCCGACCCGGCCTTCGGCGAACGGTGGGCGAGAAACTGGCTGGACATTGCCCGGTACGCCGACTCGCGAGGTTACGGGTCCGACCCCTTGCGACCCAATGCCTGGCGCTTCCGGACGTGGGTCATCGATGCCTACAACGCCAACAAGCCCTTCGATCGTTTCACGACCGAACAACTTGCCGGTGATCTTCTTCCCAGGGCCACTCTCGAACAACGTGTTGCCACCGCCTTTCATCGCAACACGATGACCAACACCGAGGGAGGCACCGACGACGAGGAATTCCGCGTGGCGGCCGTCAAGGATCGCGTCGACACGACACTGCAGGTCTGGATGGGGCTCACGATGGGCTGTGCAAAGTGTCACGACCACAAGTACGACCCGATCACCCAGTTGGAGTACTACCGCTTCTACGACATGTTCAACCAGTCGGCCGATACTGACCGCGGCGACGAGGCACCGGTGATCGAAGCGCCCACCCCGCAGATGCAGCGCGACGTCGCCGGACTCGATGCCCGCATCGCCTCGCTCGAAACTCACCGCAAGGCACTCGCTCCGCGTATCACCGCCGAGAACAAGAACGCCCCTGCACGGCCCGTCACCGGCCGCTTCGTCCGGCTCGCATTAACCGGCAAGGCACGATACCTCTCGCTGGCCGAGGTACAGGTCTTTTCGCCGACCGCCAAGAGCACCGACAAACCGGTCAACATCGCAATCAAGAAACCCACCCGGCAATCCAGTACCGCCTTCGACGGCCCGGCTCGCCTGGCCGTCGACGGCAACACCAACGGTCACTACTTCGAGGCCAAATCGACCACGCACACCGCCGCCGAAGACAACCCGTGGTGGGAAGTCGACCTTGGCTCCGAACTGCCCGTGGCGATGATCCATGTCCATAACCGCACCGACGGCGGCACGTCCTCGCGGCAGACCGGATTATTGCTCCGGCTGCTCGACGCCAAGAGAACAACCGTCTGGGAAACGACGCTCCAGGGCAAACCGACGGCCAATCACCAGTTTCGCACCAGCCGACCAGGACCGGCGGCCGAGGAGGCGGCTCGTCTGGCCGACCGCATCGCAGCACTCAGAAAGAATCGGCCCAAGTTTCCGACTCTGCCTGTGATGCAGGACCTGCCCGACGGCAAACGACGCGAGACCTTCGTGATGATCCGTGGCAGTTTTCTGCAAAAAGGTCAGAAGGTCACGTCCGAATTTCCCACCGGATTCCACCCGGCCGGAAAACACCTGCCGCGAACGCGGCTGGGCGTGGCCAACTGGATCACCGACGGCCAGAACCCCCTGACGGCTCGGGTCGCAGCCAACCGTTTCTGGAGTCACCTCTTCGGTCGCGGGTTGGTGGCGACCGAGGAGGACTTCGGAACACAGGGCGAGCCCCCCAGCCACCCGTTGCTGCTCGATTGGCTGGCGACCGAGTTCACCCGGACCAGTTGGGACACCAAGAGTCTGTTGCGGACCATCGTTTCTTCCCACACCTACCAGCAATCGGCCCGAGTCACACCGCGGGGACTGGCCAGCGACCCGACCAACGTGTGGTTGGGACGAGGGCCGAGATTCCGGCTCGCGGCCGAAACGATCCGCGATCAGGCACTGGCCATTGCCGGCTTGCTCGATCGCCGCATGGGCGGCCCCAGCGTCTACCCCTACCAGCCGCCGGGACTCTGGCAGGCGGCCTTCAACGGGCAGCGGAAGTGGCCCACCAGCGCGGGCTCGCAGAAGTACCGACGGGGACTGTATACCTTCTGGCGCCGCACCGTACCTTACCCGTCGATGGCGACATTTGACGCCCCCAGTCGTGAGATCTGCACACCGCGCCGGATTCGCACCAACACGCCCTTGCAGGCCTTCGTGACCCTAAACGATCCCGTCTACGTCGAGATCTCACAGTCGCTGGCCCGTCGCATCGTGTCGCAGGGCGGCCCGACCACAGCCCAACGTGCCGCCTTCGGACTGCGTCTGGCGACCGGTCGAAAAGCGACGCCACGGCAGATCTCGATCCTGTCGGCACTCTTCGCCTCCGAACTGGCTCACTACAAAACACGCCCTCAGGCCGCGACCGAAGTGGCCACACAGCCACGAGGCCCTCTACCTCCCATGGCCGACCCGGCCACGATGGCCGCCTGGACCGTCGTGGCCAACGTGCTGCTGAACCTCGACCAAGTACTGACCAAGGGATAATCCCGGGAAACCATCCTCATGGATGCTCAACGACAATTTCTCCAGACGATCACCCGTCGCCACTTCCTGCGTGATTCACAGGTTGGGTTGGGTACGCTGGCGATGGCCGGTCTCACCGGAACACCAACACCTCGAGCCCGGGCCGACGGACCAGGCGCGGCACACAGCCCCCCGACCCGTGGGCGTGCCAAACACGTGATCTACCTGCACATGGCCGGGTCGCCACCCCAGCACGAGTTGTTTGACTACAAGCCGGCCCTGATCCGGCACAACATGAAACAGTGCCCGGATGACCTGCTTGCCATCCTTCAGAAAGAGCGACTGCCATTTATCGACCTCAAGGCCCGCCGCCCGAAGCTCCTCGGCACGCCCTATCGCTTTCAGCCTCACGGGGACAGTGGCACACTGATCAGCGAACTTTTGCCGCACCTGTCGAAACATGCCGACAAGTTGGCGGTCATTCGCTCGATGCACACCGACCAGTTCAACCACGCTCCGGCCCAGTTGTTGCTCTACACCGGCGCCGCGCAGTTCGGCGGCGCATCGATGGGTTCCTGGATCACCTGGGGACTTGGTTCCGAGAACGCCAATCTGCCGGCTTTTGTTGTCCTGATCAGTGGCGGGACTGACCCCAGTGGCGGCAAGAGTCTCTGGGGCAGCGGTTTCCTGCCGTCGATACACCAGGGCGTGCAGTGTCGCAGTTCCGGCGATCCGATCCTCTACGTATCCAATCCCCGGGGCCTGGACCGGACCGTCCGTCGCCGCAGTCTCGACGCCCTGCGAACACTCAACGAACTGGAACTCAAACGAATCGGCGATCCGGAAACCCGGACCCGCATCAGCCAGTACGAGTTGGCCTTCCGGATGCAGATGTCGGTTCCTGAAGTCATGGATGTCACCAGGGAACCCAAGCACGTCCAGGAATCCTACGGGGCCACGCCCGGCAAGGCCTCCTTCGCCAACAACTGCCTGCTCGCCCGTCGCCTTGTCGAGCAGGGCGTGCGTTACGTCCAGTTGTTCGACTGGGGCTGGGACATGCACGGCACCGCGGCGAGCAACGACCTGATGACCGCCATGCCCAAGAAATGTGGAGAAGTCGACAAGCCGATCGCCGCGTTGCTCGGCGACCTCAAACAACGCGGTCTCCTCGACGAAACCCTCGTGATCTGGAGCGGCGAGTTCGGACGCACATCGCTCAACGAGGAACGAA
>Ga0163108_10001366_pt1 | contig 17888 bp, 11 predicted proteins | sample Fk1155metaG_FD_109644 | JGI IMG/M metagenome (GOLD analysis project Ga0163108, IMG submission 109644) | Marine microbial communities from the Central Pacific Ocean - Fk160115 155m metaG | ecosystem: Environmental > Aquatic > Marine > Oceanic > Photic zone | place: The Central Pacific Ocean...
CTTGACTCGCGACGGCAGAGTCGCTGCCGTCGCCTGGGCTCCGAACAGGTCGGCCACTGTCAGCCCACCCACTCCCAGCAAACCCGCCTTGAGCAGGTCACGTCGAGTGAAGTTGCCTTGTCGATCGCCGAGAGTGTCGAAGACGGTCAGCATGAGGAACGAAGGTCCCAGGCAAGGAAGTCAACCTGCCGTCTATGCTAATATCTTTCCCGGCGCGTTGTCACGTGCGTCTTGGCTGCCGTCTCGAACACCGGATTCAGGAGGCTCTCGTGAGTACCGCTCCCGCCCTGAAAGAACAGGTCTGCCTGGCCATCGACGAGTGTTGTGACCGGATCATCGATGTCGGTGAGGCGATCATGGATGATCCCGAACTGGGGTTCCGGGAACATCGCACGTCGGAGAAGGTGCAGGAGATCTTCTCCGGCATCGATCTCGAATTCGAGTCAGGACTCGGGTTGACCGGTGTCAAGGCGGTGCTGCGAGGCGGTCGGCCGGGGCCGACGGTGGCGCTGATGGGGGAACTTGATGCGCTGCAGGTCCCCGGTCATCCGCGGGCCAACCCCGAGACCCAGGCTGCCCATGCCTGTGGTCACAATGCCCAGATTGCCGGCCTGATGGGGGCGGCCATCGGACTGACCTCCACCGGGATTGCCTCGGAACTTGCCGGCAACGTCGTCTTCCTGGCGGTTCCGGCCGAGGAGTACGTCGAGATCGATTACCGGCTGGGTCTGGTTCGAGAAAACAAGACATCGTTTTTGTGCGGCAAGCAGGAGTTGATCAAGCTGGGACACTTCGATGACGTCGACATGGCCGTGATGATCCATACCAAGAGTCCCTGCCGTGACGATGGCACCCACGGCGTGGGAGTTTCCTCGAATGGTTTCCTGGCCAAGACCGTCGTGTTTCACGGCAAGGCGGCCCATGCCGGCGGTGCCCCCGAGCAGGGGATCAACGCCTTGTACGCGGCTCAACTGGCCCTCTCGGGGATCAACGCTCATCGCGAGACCTTCCGCGACCAGGATTGCGTTCGGGTCCATCCGATCATCACCAAGGGGGGCGACCTGGTGAACGTGATCCCGTCGGAGGTCCGTCTCGAGACATACGTCCGGGCCAAGACGGCCGAGGCGATCGAGGATGCTTCTGCGCGGGTTGATTCCTGCCTGAAAGGTGCAGCCCTGGCGATGGGCTGCCGTGTCGAGATTGACACGGTGCCGGGCAACCTGCCGCTCGACAACGACCCGAACCTCCGCGACCTCTTCCGCCGAAATGCCGAAACACTCTTCGGTGACGACGGCTTCCGCGATTACCCGCACGGCGGCGGTTCGACCGATGCCGGCGATCTCAGCCAGTTGATGCCTGTCGTGCATCCGGTGATGGCCGGTGCCAGCGGGGAGCCTCACAGCGTCGCCTGGCACATCTCCGATACCACCAGCGGTTACGTTGCTCCGGCGAAGACCCTGGCGATGATGGCCGTCGATCTGCTGGCCGATGATGCCGGCGAGGGCCGCCGTGTGCTCGAGGAATTTACCCCCGCGCTGAGCCGTGACGAGTATCTCCAGAAGCAGGAGCAGATTTTTCGGACCGAAGTGTTTGACGGGGGAGAGTGATCCGGACGGGACGTGGACGGTCGTGCTACAATCGTCCGGGTCCGCATCGAAACGGGACTTTTGGTTTCAGATGGCTGGTAAACCTCTTTCGAACTGGTTGATGTTTCTCGCCGCGTTGGTCGTGTCCGCGTCGGGTTTGTCTGCGGCTGCCGCCGAACCGTCGGTTGATTTTCTTCGTGACGTGCGGCCGATCCTCAAGGCCCATTGCTTCGTGTGCCACGGGGCAGGCAACCAGGAGGGAGGGCTGCGGCTGGATCGCAAGCCGCAGGCGATCAAAGGCGGTGACAACGGTCCGGTGATCGTTCCCCGAAAGTCAGCGGCGAGTCTGCTCGTGCAGCTGGTGAACGGGAAAGGTCCCGAGGGAACCCGGATGCCTCCCAAGGATGGTGGCCGGCCGCTGCGGGCCAACGAGGTGGCCGTGTTGCGGTCCTGGATTGACCGGGGTGCGGCATGGCCGGACGGAATCGATGACACGGCCGACCGGCTCAGCCTCTGGTCACTGCGACCGATCGCGCATCCGGCGGTGCCGCCGGTCAAGGACAGCGAATGGGGGCAAAACCCGATAGACGCCTTCATTCTCGCGCAGTTGGAGGAGCGGCGGATGAGGCCTTCTCCACGGGCCCGACCGCGACACCTGGTTCGACGTGCCTGGATCGACCTGCTCGGTTTGCCACCGGACCCCTCGGATGTCGATGCGTTCGTCGACGATGACTCGCCCGGCGCGTTTGCCCGCGTCGTCGACCGCCTGCTGGCCAATCCACACTACGGCGAACGCTGGGGTCGCCATTGGCTGGACCTGGTCCGGTATGCCGACACGAACGGGTATGAGGTCGACGGGGTGAAACCGTTGGCCTGGAAGTACCGCGACTGGGTCGTCCGGTCGCTCAACGCCGACTTGCCATACGATCGCTTCGTGGTCGAACAACTCGCCGGCGACGAACTGCCCGACGCCAATACCGACACCATCCTGGCAACGGGTTTTTATCGTGTGGGTCCCTGGGATGCCGAGCGGGGAGCGAGTGTCCAGCCGAGCGAGGTGGTCGAGGAACTCTACAACGAACTCGATGACATGGTCAGCACCACCTCGCAGGTCTTCCTGGGACTGACGATGGGTTGTGCGCGGTGTCACGACCACAAGTTCGATCCGTTGACGACTCGCGATTATTACTCGATGGTCGCCATCGTTCGGGGCCTGAAACGTGAGCACAAGGGGCGGACCGAGTTGTCTCGGGCGGCCGTGCCGCCTGCCCAACTGGCCGGCAAGGACCCCAAGACGCTGCCCCAGGGTTACTTCTTCTTTGAGTCTTCGCCCACACCCCCGGGAACACGCGTGCTGCGGCGCGGCAATCCGGCGCAGCCGGGGATCGAGGTCCCCGCGGCCGTTCCCGCGTCGCTGGTCGAGACCCAGCCAACGTTCGAGTCTGCCGACAAGTTCACCAGTCGCCGGCGGATTTCACTGGCTCGCTGGATCATGTCCGAGGACAACCCCCTGCCGCGACGGGTGATCGTCAACCGGATCTGGCAGTACCACTTTGGCAGCGGGCTGGTTCGTTCGGCCAACGATTTTGGTGTTCGCGGAAGTTTGCCCAGCCATCCCGAATTGCTCGACTGGCTGGCCACGTGGTTCGGCGACGAGGCCGGGTACTCGATCAAACAACTGCACCGCCTGATCATGACCAGCCGGACCTATGCCACCAGCAAGCGGGCCATCCCGGCCAACAGGCAACGGGATGTCGACAACCTGCTGCTGTCACATTTTCCGACCCGTCGCCTGGAAGTCGAGGCGATTCGCGACGTGATGCTTGCCGTCAGCGGTCGGTTCAACGATCGGCTCTACGGTCCGCCGATGTACCCCTACATCCCCCGCGACGCGCTGCGCAGCGGGTACAACCCCGCCGGAGTCTGGCAGCCGTTCAACGAAATCGACGCCTCACGCCGCACGGTCTACTCGTTCCTGAAACGAACCCTGGTCGTGCCGTTCCTGGAAACACTCGATTTCTGTGACACCGCCCGCAGTGCCGAACGACGTGAGGTGACGACGGTCGCGCCGCAGGCGCTGGAACTGTTCAACGGCGAATTCGTCAACCGCCAGGCCGGGCACTTCGCCGATCGCCTGATTGCCGAGGTCGGGGACGATTCCGGTGCTCAGCTTCGACGCGGGTTTCGCCTGGCGTTGGGCCGTGTCCCCACCGCCGATGAACGTTCCAGCCTGCTTGAGTTCCTGGAGGAACAAAGCGGGTACGTGCTGGCCGAGGATCGCCGTCGGTTTGGACTGGACCGGAAGCAGAAAGTTTCGGGAGAGGTCGTTCGTGACGGGTTGACGCTGTGGCTGGACGCGTCGCGGGGAGTCGTCGCCGGGCCGGACGGCACGATCAAGGGATGGGAAAGCCGGGTTGGCAAGCTCCGTGCAAATTCCGCGGGCGATCCGCAGATCATCGCCAAGGGCATCGGCGGACGCGCGGCCGTCGAGTTCGATGCCGACGGCGACTGGTTCCAGCTCAGCGGACCGGTGGTTACCGGCCAGCAATTCACCATGATCGCGGTGGTCACCGATCGCGCGACCGGTGCCGCCGGCAGTCGCAACCTGATCGGCAACTGGGATGGTGGCAAGGGCAACAGCACCTCATCGTTGTTCCTGGGAACCTCGACCGCTGCAAACAACGCCCGCCGGGTTCGATTCAGTGACGCCTACGCACCGGCCGACAAGCTGGTGCTTTCGAAACCCGCGACCGCGTTCAGTCTGACGGGTGTTTCCGGCAAGAACGATGCCCGGGTCTATCAGAACGGTCGTGAACTGGGGCGGCAGGGCGGGCCGTTGGCCACACGGCGACTCGACACCGCCTGGACGATCGGCCGGCAGGGGACACTTGCGGGCGAGTACTGGAACGGACTGGTGGCCGAAGTGCTGGTGTGGAACCGGGAATTGTCTCCGGTCGACCTGTCGAGCGTGTGGCGTCATCTGTCGGCGAAGTACGATCTGCCCGACGCGCAGGCTCCCCCCGAACCGCTCACACTCGCCCAGGCCCGTCGCCTCGCGCTGGTGCAGGTCTGCCGCGTGCTGCTCAATCTCAATGAATTTGTCTACACCGACTAGCCGATCCTGTGAACCGGCGGGGACGCGAAGATCAGAATGGACATGGACAACAACACGACGACATTTCTTGCCAATCACACGCCCTGCGGTAACACGCGGCGCGAGTTCCTCTGGCAATGGGGAGGAGGATTCGCGGCGCTGCCGCTGGTGGACCTGCTGACCCGCGAGGCCGCGGCGCAGACGGCGTTGAGTCAGAAAGCGGCACATTTTCCGGCCAAGGCCAAGCAGGTCGTCTTCTTCTTTCTCAACGGCGGTCCCAGCCAGGTCGACACCTTCGATCACAAGCCGGCGCTGACGAAGTACGCGGGGAAGAGTTACGACGGGGGGTTGCAGATCGGCTCCAACGGTCGGGCGATCGGCAAGCTGGCCCCCTCGGTCTTCCCGTTTCGCAAGCACGGTGACAGCGGGCTGGAGATCAGCAGCCTGTTCCCTCACGTGGCCAGGTTTGCCGACGACCTGTGCGTGCTCAACTCGATGTACGCCGAGACGCCGACGCACAGTCCCGGGATCCTGCAGATGAATTCCGGCAGCATCGTGCTTGGCCGTCCCAGCCTGGGCAGTTGGCTCGGTTACGGACTGGGCACGCTCAACGAGAACCTGCCCAGCTACGTCGTGATGACCGATCACCGTGGCGGGCCACGGGGTGGTGCCGGCGCGTGGAGCAGCGGGTTCATGCCGGCCCAGTTCCAGGGGACGCTGTTTCGTAGCCAGGGGGCCCCGGTGCTGAACCTGAAGGCGCCCGTGGGAATCGATGACAAGACCCAGCGACGCAGCCTCGACCTGCTCGGCCGGCTCAACCGGGAGAATCTGCAGTCACGTGGCGGCAACTCCGAACTTGCCGCCCGAATCGCTTCCTACGAACTGGCCTTCCGGATGCAGACCGAGGCGACCGAGGCGGTCGACGTGGAGTCCGAACCGGATGCGATCCGCGAGATGTACGGGCTCAACGAGAAGCGGACCGAGTATTTTGGGCGTCAGTGCCTGCTGACGCGTCGACTGCTGGAGCGAGGAGTGCGGTTCGTGCAGCTGTATTCTGGCGGTGGTGGGGATTCGTGGGACGCCCACGTTGATGTGCCCGACAATCATGGACGTCATTGTTTCGAGATCGACCAGCCGATCGCCGCGTTGATGGCCGACCTGAAACGGCAGGGCATGTGGGAAGATACGCTGTTGATCTGGGGAGGTGAGTTCGGTCGGACACCGACCAGCGAGGGCGTTGGCAAGCCCGGTCGCGACCATAACCACTACGGATTCAGCATGTGGCTGGCCGGAGGCGGCGTGAAGGGAGGCCAGACGATCGGGGCAACCGACGAAACCGGTTTCAAGGCCGTCGAGAAGCGTTTCCACGTCTCTGATCTGCACGCCACGATCCTGCACCTGCTGGGACTGGATCACGATCACCTGACGTTTCTTCACGAGGGGCTCGACCAACGCCTGACCGGTGTCAATCCCCGAAAGGTGATCCAGGAGGTCCTTGCCTAGTCAGTTGGTCTTGAATTGATCGATTGGATTTGGATGGGAGAGATCAAGAGACACTGATACAATCTGGCGATCGTGGCGGTAGAATGATTCGAGAGGAGCGATTGGTTCGGGAGGAGATCCGATGATGGGCACCGGTTGCAGCGGATTTCGACAGTCGATCAGGCGACGTTCCTTCCTGGGGACGGGCCTGGGCCTGGGGCTGGGCCAGCTGGCGATGCCGACGGCGCTGCCGGCCGCCGACGATTTTCCCAAGGACACCGCGGTCATCCAGTACTGGCTCAACGGGGCCGCCAGTCATTTCGAGACCTACGATCCCAAGCCGGACGCTCCGCTGGGTATCCGCAGCCCGTTCAGGCCGATCGCGACGAATGTTCCCGGCACGTTTATCTGCGAATCGTTGCCGTTGCATGCAAAAATGATGGACAAGGTGACGCTGATCCGCAGTGTTCACCACGACAACAGTGATCACCAGCACGGAATGCACTGGTGCCAGACTGGCCACGACGCGAAGGCCAACGGGGTGAACCCGTTCAAGAAGTCGAGCCATCCCTGCAGCGGTTCGCTCATCTCACTGGTCCGCGGTCCCAACAATCCCGGCATGCCGCCCTACGTGTTCATCGGTTACCCGCTCGACAACCAGGGCGGCCACCGCATGTACCCTCACCGGGGCGCCTATTTGCCGGCGCGATACAACCCGATGGAGATCCTCACCAAGCGGACCGGTGACGGCAAGGATCCTTCCAAGGACAAGGACTTCGTCGTTCGCAGCCTGGCTCCGATTGGCGGACTCTCGCGAGAGAAATTCGTCGAACGGCGGAAATTGCTTGCACGGTTCGAGCGGATCCGCGGCCAGTCGGATCCGTCGGCGACCGCATCGTGGATGGCCTTTCACGAGAGTGCCTTCGATCTGGTGGCCGGCGAGAAGACCGGGGCGGCCTTCGATCTCGAACAGGAAGACAAAGCCACCCGTGATCGCTATGGCCACCACCGGGCGGGACAGTCGGCGCTACTGGCCCGGCGACTTGTCGAGCGTGGCGTGACCTTCGTGACGCTGATCGACCCGGGGGTGGGATTGAGCAGCTCCGGCTGGGATTTTCACAAGAACCTCGAGTGGGCGACCAACAAGGCCAGCCCGCCGATGGACCTGGCCGTGACCACGCTGATCAACGATCTCCAGGAACGCGGACTCGCCAAGAAGGTGCTTGTCGTCGTCTGGGGCGAGTTCGGTCGGACGCCCAAGATCAACGAGAACGGTGGCCGGGATCACTGGGCTCCGGTTCAGTCGGCGTTGCTCGCCGGTGGCGACTATCGCCATGGGCAGGTCATCGGCTCGTCAAACGCCAAGGGCGAGGTGCCTCACGAGCGACCGCTGTGGCCCTACGATATCGTCGCCACGATGTATCATCACCTCGGAATCGACCCTCGCATGGCACCGATCACCGGGGCGACGCGGACGCGGCGATTGCTGGAACGCGGCGAGGTGATTCCCGAACTCCTGTAGGTCGGGGCCGACGCCGTTGAGCGACCGGGGAGTTGCTGCAGGGTGGTGGTGCAGCCGCTACCATGTGACCAGCCCCGTGCATGGTCCCGAATTCGCGAGATGCCTCATGAAGATCCTGACGCCGCTGTTTCTTACCGGTTTCTGCCTGCTCGTTCTTTCCGGCCTTTCGCCCGACGCGGTCACGCCGGCCGCCGACGAGAAGGTGGCGCCGATCCGGGAGGACTGGTCCGACTGGCGCGGGCCTCGCCGTGACGGTATCTCCCGGGAAACCGGACTGATGCTCGACTGGCGGGCGAGCAAACCTCGCCGTCTCTGGCAGCGTGATCTGCCGGTCGGCTACTCGTCGATGACCGTCGTCGGTGACCGACTGTTCACGATGGGAGCCGAGGCCGACGCCGAGTACATCTATTGTCTCGGTACCGGCGACGGCGGGACACTCTGGAAAGTTCACTCGGGAACCACCTTCAAGAATTCCTACGGCAATGGGCCGCGGGGAACCCCGGTGATCGACGGGAACCGGGTCTATGCCCTCGGCGCCAGCGGTGACCTGCTCTGCCTCGCCAGGGACAGCGGCAAGGTTCTCTGGCAAAAGAACATCATCAAGGACTTCGGTGGCAAGAACATTCGCTGGGGCGTCTCGACGACGCCGCTCGTCGACGGCAAGAAACTGGTCGTCCACGTGGGAGCGAAGACGGCCTCGATCGTCGCTTTCGACAAGACCAACGGGAAAGTGATCTGGAAGTCGCACGACGACGTGGCCGGATACTCGGCGCCCATCCGCGTCGATCTTCCCGGCCCGGATGGCAAGGTGCCTCACCTGGTTGTCTACTGCGGGCGGTCGCTGGTTGGGCTCTCGCCGTCCGATGGACGCGTGCACTGGCGGCACGAATGGCTGACGACCGACAACATGAACATCGCCACGCCGATCTTCGAACCGCGAACACGGACACTCTACGTCTCCGCGTCTCGCAATACCGGCCGTTGTGCGGCGTACCGGTTGACAGCCGCCGCGGGCACCGTGGCCAGCAAGCCGTTGTACACGAACAAGGAGATGAAGAATCACTACAACAGCTGTGTTTTGTTGGACGGCTTCCTTTACGGATTCGACAACTCGGTGCTGAAGTGCCAGGAACTGGCCACCGGGAAGGTTCGCTGGTCGAACCGGTCGGTGGGCAAGGGGGCCGTCATTTCTGCACAGGGGCACCTGTTCGTCCTGGGTGAGAAAGGTGAGATGGCCGTGGTCGAGGCGAAGCCGGAGGCCTACACCGAGAAGGGGAGGTTCCAGGCATTGGCGAGCAAGCGGGCATGGACACCGCCGGCACTGGCTGGTGGCAAGCTCTACGTGCGGGACCTCGAGCGGATCACCTGCATTGACATCAGCGGCAAGTGAGCCACCAACGGGTTTCTCGGGCCCGCCAGGTGGATGCACGGTGTCATCAGTCAAACACCAACCGGTGAATGGTCGCGGCATCCATCGCGTCCCAGTCCACGCCGACGCCCAGTCCGGGTCCATCCGGCGCGGTGACGTTGCCATCGGGATCGGTACGGATCACGTCGAGCATCCCGTACTCGTAGGGCTCGTAGGGGACCGATTGTTCGAAGTAGCTGCAGCAGTCGTTGCTCAGCATCAGGTGGAGGTTGGCTGCCGAGATCAACGTGTTGCCCCAACCCAGCACCTCGCACTTGATTCCCTCGGACTCGCACAACTTCAACGCCTGCCACGCCGGGGTCAGCCCGCCCAGGCAGGTGATGTCGGTTCGGGCCCGCGACCAGGCCCCCGAACGCACCGCGTGTCCGAAGGACTGCAGGTCCATCAGCCAGTTGCCCGAGGGGATGATCGGCACGTCGACCTGGGCGGTAAGTTCGCGGTAGCCGTCCAGGTCCCAGTCGGCGAAGGGGGCCTCGAACCAGGCGAAGTTCAACCCGGCGAGTTCGTGGGCGACCGGCAAGGCGTCCTCGTGCGAGTAGTTGTTCTCGACATCGTGCATGAAGGCCACATCGGGGAACGCTTCCCTCGCGGCACGGCAGAGCGCCAGGTCCTTCTCGGGCAGGCACCAGCAATGGAACTTGACCGCGGTGAAACCCATCTCGAGTCGCTGTCCGATCAGTTCGAGGTAGGCCGGTACGTCGTCCATCAACGGTGTGCTGGCGTAGGAAGGAATCGACGTTCGGGTCGCCCCGAGTAACTCGTGAAGTGGCTTCTCCTGGATCCGCCCCGCCAGATCCCACAGGGCGACGTCGATCACAGCCAGGGCGCCCGGTGAGAGCGGGAAGACCCGCGGGCGGAGATCGTAATACAACTCGTCCCGTTCCCGGGGATCGCGGCCGAGCAGAACCGGTGCCAGGTGGCGGACCGTTTCGGCCGTGTAACGGTCGAAGTCGTAGGAGGTGTAGTTCGAGACGCCCGCGATTCCCTCCACGCCGGCATCGGTTTCGATCCGCACGACTGTGTTGGTCATGAACTGTTCGGGCAGGTCGAAAGACCAGGTGAACCGTTGGACCTGGGGTGCCACGGTGCGAACTTCGATGCGGGTGATCTTCATGGCGTGCAATCAGGGAGGTTCGGGATGGACCGGCTGATTATGCGTCAGTCCCGCGTTGCAGACAACGAACCCATCTGCCGTGGAACGAGTCCGCGGGATGTGTCATCCTGACATCCCGTCTGTTTTCCGGCTGTCCGTCCGATGAAGTGATCGTGAACGTGAAGACCGTTTGCCGAACCACGCTCCTGCTGCTTGTCGCCACCGCTCCCCTGACGGCCGGCGAGCCGGTCGGGTTCTGGTCGTTCCAGCCTCTGCGGTTCAGCGTTCCCGACGTGACGAACTCGGACTGGCCGGCCAACACGCTGGACCGGTTCATCCTGCACCGAATCGAGCGGAACAGGTTGCAGCCGGCCGGACGTGCCAGCGATGAGGTCCTGTTGCGTCGAGCCTGTTTCGACTTGTTGGGGCTGCCACCGATGCCCGGCCAACGAGACACCTTTCTGGCCGACCGTCGTCCGGGTGCGTGGTCCCGATTGGTCGACCGCCTGCTGGCCAATCCCCATATGGGCGAACGCTGGGGACGGCACTGGTTGGATGTCGCCCGGTTTGCCGAGAGCTACGGCTTCGAACACGACCTCGACAATCTCAATGCCTACCACTACCGCGACTTCGTGATCCGGGCACTCAACGATGACATGCCATTTGATCGGTTCGTCGGCTGGCAACTGGCCGGTGACGAACTGGCCGGAGAAAATCCCCTGGCCCGGATGGCCACAGGGTTCCTGGCCGCCGGCGTGCGGAATGCCGACATCGCCGCCGTGCGGGTCGAGCAGGAACGCTACGACGAACTCGACGACCTGGCCTCGACCGTCGGCAGTTCGCTGCTGGGACTTTCAATCGGCTGCGCCCGGTGTCACGACCACAAGTACGATCCGATCAGCCAGGAGGAGTACTATCGCTTCCTGGCCGTGTTTGAACGGACGATTCGTGGCGAGGTCAAGCTCTCGACGGCAGCGACGATGGCCGCGGGAGTGCGTCCGGTCCTGGTGGCCGGGGAGGGGTTGAAACCGCTGGCCCGGGTCTACAATCCGGGTCCGGCCTTCTACACCAGCACCTGGTACCTCAGGCGTGGCGACGTTCGACTCAAGGACCACCAGGTCCGTCCGGGGTTCCTGGACGTGTTGACGGCCGAGAGCGGAACCTACGACTCGTACCGGCGGCCAGAAGTCGAAACGGCCAAGTCGAGCTATCGCCGCAGTCGGCTGGCGCGATGGATCACTGATTCGCAGAATGGTGCCGGGCGGTTGCTGGCCCGGGTGATCGTCAACAGGCTCTGGCAGCATCACTTCGGGCGCGGCCTGGTCACCACGCCCAACGACTTCGGCGAGCGAGGAGAGCGGCCAAGCCATCCGGGCTTGCTGGACTGGTTGGCCACGGAGTTGATTCGCGCCGGCTGGCGATTGAAGCCGGTCCATCGCCTGATAGTCTGCAGCGAGGCGTACCGGCAGGCTGTACTGGACGTGGGACGGGTCGAGGGGGATGCCGGCCTGTTTCGCGGGCGGCCGTTGCGGAGGCTGGAGGCCGAGGCGATTCGTGACAGCCTGGTTGCGGCGGGCGATCGTTTCGATGCCCGGATGTTCGGTCCTGGCTCCCTCGACACACAACAGCCACGCCGCAGTGTTTACTTCCGCGTCAAACGCAGTCGGCTTGATCCACTGCTGACGCTTTTCGATGTTCCCGACACATTGCAGGGGACGGCGACGCGGCCGGTGACGATTGTTTCGCCACAGGCGCTGGCATTGATGAACGGCACTTTTGTGCGGTCGGCCGCGGCATCGTTTGCACGGCGACTGATGACCGGAACTTCCGCACCGTCGCCGGCGAACCTGGTGAACCGGGTGTTCCTGCTGGCACTCGGTCGGGAAGCGGCCGGTGAGGAACGTGCCGCTGCCCTGGTGTTTCTGCACGAGCAGCGTGCGGTTTACGCGTCGACGCCGCGGGGCGAGAGCGACCTGACCGGCGATCCTCTGCAACGGGCGCTGGTCGACTTGTGCCAGGCGGTGTTTTGTTTGAATGAGTTCGTCTATGTCGAGTAGCTGTTTGTCGATGTTTCCGACCGCGTCCCGGCGGTAACAGCCTGCTGTTGTGATCGGCAGGAAACCCGAAGAGTCCCCCAGCATGTCCGCACCGGAAGTTCATTACCGCGATACCAGTTACGCGTCCCGGCGAGATTTCCTTTCGCGGGCAGGGGCCGGTTGTGGTGCACTGGCATTGGCGGACCTGCTGAGCGATCGGGTCGTGGCCGCACCCGATCCCAGATCGCCGCTGGCACCGCGACCGGCTCACCACAGCCCGAGAGCCACCTCGGTGATCTGGCTGTTCATGCACGGGGCGCCCAGCCAGGTCGACACCTGGGACTACAAGCCGACCCTGGCCCGTCGCGACGGGCAGACACTGGAGGGTTTTGACCAATCGACGGGTTTTTTTGCCGGCCGTGGGGGGCCGATCATGAAGTCCCCGTTTTCGTTTCGCCAGTACGGTGACTCGGGAACGTGGTGCTCGGAAATTTTTCCGAACCTGGCCCGCCACGTCGACGAGATGGCAATCGTGTACTCGTGTTTCGCTCATGAGAACAATCACTCGCCGGCCCAGTTCCAGATGAATACCGGCAAGGCTCGGATGGGTTTCCCCTGCGTGGGATCCTGGGTGACCTACGGGCTGGGCAGCGACAACCGGAACCTGCCGGGTTTCATGGTCATGTACGATTCGCGCGGACGGGGGACACCAAAGTCCCGGGCATCAGCCTGGGGAGCCGGTTTTCTGCCGGGTGTCTTCCAGGGTACTGCGGTCAACAGTCAGGGTCCCCCGATCGCCAATCTTGGCCGTCCCCATCAACTGACCGGCAGGATGCAACGCCGGCAACTGGAATTGATCGCGAGGCTGAACCGGCGTCACCGTGATCGGTTGCCGGAACGCTCCGACCTGGACGCGAGAATCCGCAGCTTCGAACTGGCATTTCGGATGCAGCTGGCCGCGCCCGAAGCACTTGACCTCTCGGGCGAGACCGAATCGACGCAAAGACTCTACGGCCTGGATGACCCGCGTTGCGGCCACTTCGCACGGCAGGCGCTGATGGCCAGGCGGTTGATCGAGCGTGGCGTGCGATTCGTTCAGCTCTACAGTGGCGGCTTCAACAACGACGACTGCTGGGACGGTCACAACAATCTCGACAAGAACCATCGCCAGTTCGGCGGCGAAACCGATCGGCCGATTGGCGGGTTGCTGACCGATCTGAAGCAGAGAGGCCTGCTTGACTCGACGTTGGTCGTTTGCTGCGGTGAGTTCGGGCGGTTGCCGCTGGTGCAGAAGGGAGGCACCGGTCGCGATCACAACCCCAACGCTTTCACGACCTGGATGGCCGGCGGTGGGATCCGGGGCGGTGCCCGCCACGGGGCGACCGACGAGATCGGACTCAACGCGGTGACCGACCGCGTCAGTGTCCATGACCTGCACGCCACGATCCTGCACCAGTTGGGACTGGACCACGAACGGCTGACGTTCCGTCGCAACAGCCGGGACTTTCGGCTGACCGACATCGCCGGGCGGGTGATTGGCGAGGTGGTCTCGTAGGGTTGGCGATCGTGAATCCGTGTCGGCCTTGCCTAGCGGTGGACCTCGAACCATTTCAGCACATGGGCCACCTTGACCATCAGCCGGCTGGGGCGGGCAACGATTCGGTGACCGGCCCCGGGAATGCGGACCATCATCGTGTCGATGCCTCGCAGTTTCAGGGCCTGGTAGAACTGTTCGGATTCGGAGATCGGCGTCCTGTGGTCGTCTTCGCCGGTCAGCAGCATCGTGGGTGTGGTGACCTTGCCGACCAGCGAGATCGGTGAACGGGCCAGATACCGTTCGGGTTCCTCCCACGGCAGATGGTGAAACCAGTAGCGGGCGATCCCGGGGTAGGCGTCGGTGACACCGATGAAGCTGTGCCAGTTGATGACTGGTTTCTGGGCGACCGCGGCCCGGAATCGTCCGGTCTTGCCGACGACCCAGGCGGTGAGGATTCCACCGCCGCTGCCACCGGTGATGTATTGTTGCTGTGGATCAGCCCAGCCCCGTTCGATCAGCGTGTCGAGGCCGGACATCATGTCCTGGAAGTCGCCTTCGCTTGGGTAGTTGTGGTCGATCAGGTCGGCGAATTTCTTTCCATAACCGGTGCTGCCCCGGGGATTGGTGTAGAGCACGATGTAGCCGGCAGCCGCGTAGAGCTGGACCTCGAACGAGAACCGCTCGCCGTAGTTGGCAAACGGCCCGCCGTGGATTTCGAGCATCACCGGGTGGCGGCTGGATGTCTTGGTGCGGTTCTTGGCATCGAAGCCGGGAGGAGTGACGACCCAGCCATGGATTTCCCGGCCGTCGAACGATGACTTGTAGCGGATCGACTCGGTGTGTCCGAGTTGACGTTGTGAGAAGAGGTCGTCGTTGAGCCGGGTGATGCGACGGGCCGGCTTGTCGCGCCGGGCGATTGCCACGTCGGCTGGATATTCGGGACGCGTTTGCGTGTAGGCGAGGGTGCCATTCTTCGAGACGCTGAAACTGCCGCTGGCGTAGGGGCGGCCGATCGTGGTTCCGCCAATGTTGCTGGCAACCGGCACGATGCGTTCCGGATCCTTCAACGACACGAATCCGACCCTGGTCACGCCCTGGTCGTCGTACTGCACGAACAGTCCGGTGCCGTCGGCAGCCCAGGTGCAACTCCAGAGGTTGCGGTCGAGTGATCCGGCCAGGCGGCGAGGGGCGGCCTGCTTGTCGTCGAGGCGGAACAGGGTCAACTCGTCGTCCTGGTAACTCTTGCCGATGTCCCGGTAACCGAGGTAGGCCACCCACTTGCCGTCCGGCGAAACCGTCGGACCGTGGTCGGGACCCTCACGGTTGGTCAGTTGTGCGATCGCCCTGTTCTCGACCGTGACGGCGAAGAGATCTGAACGCCGCGTCTCCAGTTCCCAGCCCTTGCGGCGGGTGGCCGAGAAGACGATGCGGTTCCCGTCGGCAGTCCAGGCGAGTTGACCCGAGTGGTTGTAGTTGCCGCTGGTGATCTGCCGGGGCCGTCCGCCGTCGGCGGGGATGACAAAGACGTGCGAGAATCCCCGTTCGAGGTAGCCTTGACCGTCGGAGCGATAGCGAGCCCGGTCGATCACTCGTGCCGGCTTGGCCCAGTCGGCGCCCTTGGGTGCCGCCGGCAGCGTGACAAACGGTTTGCGGGGCGAGGGGACCAGCATCGTGAAGGCCAACCAGCTGCCGTCGGGCGACCAGGCGAGGTTGCCCGGCGAGTGATCCAGTTGAGCGATGCGGGCGGTTTGCCCGGTACTCGCCCAGCGAACGATCAACTCGCTGCCGGAGTCACCGCTGACACTGTAGGCCAATCGCTGGCCATCGCGGGACCAGCGGGCTCCGGAGGCGCGGACCGAATCATCCAGCAGCGGGCGGTGGTTGCTGCCGTCGGCGTCGATGGTCCACAGTCGTCCGCGGACGCGATCGGCGATGATGTCCATCGAGTTGCGGGTGTAGACGACCCGTTTGCCATCGGGGGAGATCTGAGGGTTCGAGGCAAACTCGATCGCGAAGGCGTCGATCAGTTCCAGGGGGCTGGCGGCGGTCAGTACCTGGCCGCTGGCCAGGAAGATCGTCAGTGCGAGCAGTGGGCGAATCATGATGCTGTCGGAGTCCTTGAGTAACGGAAAAAACCAGGGCCTCGTCTGAAACACCCGCTGCCGGGATCAGTTCCAGCCCATCAAGGCAAGTAGAGACCTGCCGCTGTTCAATGCATCGAGAATCAGGAAATTGGCGATCCCGGTCCATCCCCCTGCCAGATGCGCGAGGATGACTCCATGAAAGACAATGTGGAGGGGGACGAAAATGCTGAAAGAGTAGAGGGTCCCGTGGACGGTGATGTCGGTCTGGTGAGTCCCCGTTTCATGAATTGTGCTCATGATCTGGTACCCGAAGAAAATGCCCATGACCAGAAAATAGGTCCCCAGGAGTTCTTCTTTGCAGATGAGATGGAAAGGCAACCACAGGTAGCAGGCCGTCGGGAAGAAATAGGGAGACAGGCAGATCATCAGGTCAGAGAAGGTACCCCCGGGCCTGTGAGTAAACTTGCCGTGTCCTTTTGCGTACACGTGAAAACCAACCGGTTTCCTGAAAAACAGCAGTGCCCAGATGTTGTGTGTCAACTCGTGTTCAAACGTGGTGAAGAAAACCAGTCGCTTGCGGAATTTTGAGACCGTCAACAGTGACAGCACCGTTCCGACAAAGAAGAAAACGGCGTGTTGAGAAAGAGCCGTGAGCAGACCACCGACGATGACAAGCAGGTTGTATCCACAGAGCAGCCCCAGCAGGCCGCTGGCGATGGGTGTGAGGACGATCGTGAGTGCCTTGCACAGTTGACGAATCATGTTGTCACGTTCCTGGTTTCCAGGCGAGTCGCGAGGACCCGGGATTGGCGTGGTTTACCGCCGGGTTGGCTTGGCCAGCAGTTTCAGCATGCCACGACCCAGCGCGTCGCCGATCAGGAAGTAGCTTTCGGCGTTACCGAACCAGTGGTGTCCGTGTCCGACGTTGGGCGAGTCCTGGGCGGGTCGGGCGAAGGCGGTGGTCGAGACGAACAGCACTCCCTCGGACCGCCGGGCGGCCTCCGCCTGGGCGGCGCGGATTGCCAGCATGTTCTTGCCAGCCTTCGGTCCCCCGTTGCCCAGTTCTCCGATGACAACCGGCAGGCCTGGTGATCTCAGGTCGCGACGAACATCGTTGACCAGGTGGACGAGGTTCTGTTGGTACTCGGAGCGGGCCTTGCCGTCGAACATGTCGTTCCAGCCCTGGAACCAGACGAATCCCGCCAGGCGATACCCTCCGGCCGACGGCTTGGGCAGTTCCTGCTGCAAGCGGGCCAGTCCCGCGTGAACCTCGGAGAGCATCCGGTGGTAGTAGGCCCCGGTTGGTCCGGTGGCACTGGGAGGACGGAAGTCCCGGTAGAGGCTCTTGCCCCCCCAGGCGGTCTTGATCAACAGGACCGGCGCCTGGATCGCATCACCGACGACGTGACCGAACTGGAATTCGGGTCCGATGTGGTGCTTGCCGGGGTAGCCGGCGAACCCGATCGAGAGGCCGCCGCTCTTGAGTTTCTCGCGGGTCCGGAAACGGACGAACACGTCATCACGGACGACCCAGTCTCCCCCGGCGGTACGAACGTGCGCGTACCGTTTCGCGTTGGCCGGGACCTGGATCACTTTCAGCAGCGTGCCCCGCCCCCCGTTGTAGTGCTTGGGATGATCGAGATCGACGACTCCCTGGCCCTGCATGTTGGACTGGCCGGCAAGGATGAAGACCTGCAGCGGCGGGGGCGGTGGATCGGCAGCCGACGTCGTCGTGGCCAGCCAACCTGCCAGCAGCAGTGTGGCCAGGCCGGTGATGGTGCCAGAAGCAGGCATGGGCTATCCCTGCACCAGTCGCTCGGCGAGATTGTTCTGGCCACCGACGTCGGTCAGCCGGTGGTAACGGCCTTCGAAGTAGTAGGTCAATTCCTCGTGGTCGAGGCCGAGCAGTCCGAGCATCGAGGCGTGCAGGTCGTTGACGTGGACCTTGTCTTCGACTGCCGCGAAGCCGAAGTCGTCGGTGGCACCAATCGCCTTGCCGCCGCGAATGCCGCCCCCGGCCATCCA
>Ga0163108_10001368_pt1 | contig 17866 bp, 7 predicted proteins | sample Fk1155metaG_FD_109644 | JGI IMG/M metagenome (GOLD analysis project Ga0163108, IMG submission 109644) | Marine microbial communities from the Central Pacific Ocean - Fk160115 155m metaG | ecosystem: Environmental > Aquatic > Marine > Oceanic > Photic zone | place: The Central Pacific Ocean...
ATAAGCTCTCGCAACCCAAAAAGTATTTCCATCAGAGGTTTTAGCCTCGGCATATAAAACTTTTTCAGTACCATTATTCACAGAAACATCATCTGTAGCTCCAGTAAAAGTAAAACGATCACCTTCTGATAATCTACCAATCACCCTCCCATTATCATCTCTTTTCAACAAACTTGAATCTTCATCATTTAAATTTACAGAATAACTTATATTAGTATTTATATTTGAATTTGATGGATTTAAAGACTCAACACCATTTTCATTTAAAGTAGTATCAGATACATCGCAGTTTACATTTGTAAAATAATAAGATTTTGGAGCCATAACACTTGATCCTTCAACAGAATCTTCTATTAGCAAATCACTATCTTGGTAATTATTTTCATCAATATATTCAATATCATCATCATTGATAAATTCAATATTTTCATCATATGAATATAAGATTTCGTCTGCTGTTAAAAGTTCCATACCTTCTTCAGATAAATATAACACGTCTTTATCTGCTAAACTTGATAAATTTTCTATCAGAGAACTATCATTTTGATCAGAAAAAGCACCTAGATTATTTAATTCACTATCAACAAATGAAATACCGAAGGACGCAAGAGTGTTATCATTAGAATTTCCATTATCATAAAACTCATCATTCGAAATTAAGTGATCATCTTGAGTCAATGGGTGATTAATTTCATTTGAATGATCAAAACAATCTAAAGATTCAAAATCAGATAAAAGCATTTCTCCACAAAGTCCTAAAGAGTCAAAATAACCTCTTATAAAATCAACTCCTTGTTGAATAATCTCAGCAGACTCAGATAGTTCAGCAAATTGTGAATCATTATAAGATGACATTAAAAGAGCATAAATAGCCACAGAAAATCTAGACAGAAACATAACACTAAAAGTTTTATTTAAAGCTTTTGCGAAATCAAAAGTCAAAAATTTATTTTTTAAAGATGTAAAATATGTAGATGATACATTTGATATGTTCTTAACCCCATTAACACATGATTTAAATTTACGTGAAAACCAATTTCCTTTATTTGTAACTAAAGATTCCGTTTCTTTAGGCAATGAATCAAGATTACTTGAAATAAAACTCTCAAGATCAAATTCATTATTAGTACTAACTCCTTTATCGTCAGATATATTTGATAAAATGGTATCTAGGTCTACCATAGGTTCAAATGACTCTTCTAAATAAATAGATTTTAAATCCATTCTTACAACAGTTGAATCATCTTTTTTAAATTGAATCAGCTTATGAATATCACTTTTTTCAGAGTTTGAGTGTTTAAGATTTAAAGTTTCAATCTCCTCAAGAGGAGTAAGAGATAAGTCTAATATACCCTTTTTAGTGAAATTATCAGACAAACCATCAGAACAAATTAAAACAGGTTCATTCGGATTATAATCAAAAACTTTTACAACTGCACCCTGAGAATATAAATTAGATAAATTATCTAAATCATAACCAGATGAAAAATTAGGAACACATGAAGTAATAATATTTCTTACTCTAAATTTAAGAATAGCTATAAGGTTATAATTATTTATTAAATCTCTTATTACTGAATCATCTAAATACCAAATATCATCAAATAACTCATATGATATATGTGGATTATATTGTTTAAGTTTATTTTCTAAATCAGTAGAATGTTCACTTAAGTAATTCTTTAAAGGATCAAGATGTGTAGGGTTTGAATCATTATATACAACATCAATAAGATCATTGTGACCAGATACAAAACTATCACCATTTAAAACAGGAGAATCTCCAATAGTTAGAGAAATAATTTTTTTACAATCAACAGATTTTGAATCTAATTTGAAGACTATTGAAAGAGTAGAATAAGATACATTTATAAGTTCAGGATGACTATCCTTAAATTTCAAAGATGCAAAGGCAAGAATATCAGAAAAGAATTTTTTTAATTTAGAATCCAAATCAGATTCTGAAGTTTTAGATAAAAGAGAAATCACATGAGAAATAACATCTTTATAAGAATAAATAAAATTTGAGAAAAAAGCCGAAACTAATTCAGATTGAGGTGCTGATCCAGCACCATCACATAAAACCATTCCTTCATCAAAAGCAATTGCAGCATCCTGATTTGGTTTATTTTTCCCATTAGACCAAACACTAAATTCAAACAATGATTTATTCGTGCTCATATCAACAGCTCGATTAGATGAAGTTATGATATTTTCCATAGATGATTTAAATATTTGATCAAAATTATCTGGATTTAAAATAAAATCTAAATCATAATCATCTAATACATGTGGAACATCTATAATATCATCATCAAGAGTTTCCTTACTAGATCTTTCAATAAACTCATCAATAAACTGCTCTGACTTTTGAGAATCAATGTTACTTGATAACTCTAATTTTTCACAATTGGACTTTTTAACCTTAAGATCAGCTTCTGAAGCACCTTTTAAAAAGATATTTTTATAAACAGAAAATGAAGACCTTAAATTTACCTTTTTTATCAAAGACTCATCAATTTCATCAATTCTACCCATAGAAAATTCATGTAAAATATCATCTTCCTCATCAGACAAGTCAATTTGCTGGTTTTCTTTTAAATAAACTAAATAAAAAAACAATCGGTCTTTTAAAGATTTTTCAATATCAACATTCATCACTCCATTTAATAATAAATCATCTAATTGTGTGGATTCTAAATCGGTGAACTCTAAATTGGGTTTAATTGAATTTAAATAATAAAAATTAAAAGTTACAGAATTTTCAGTATTTCCTTCTAATAAGATTTTATCAAATCTTAACTTTTCTGATTTATCTAATTTTTCAGAAGATAAATCAAACAAAAACTTACCAAATTCAATTGAATTATCAATCTTATGATTTAGTAATAATTCTTCAAATTGCAGTTTTCGTTCTTCAGTAAAAGATACAGAATCTAAATGTGTTTTATACGTTGTGAATTTTAAATCGTCAACACTTTTTCCATATAAAAAAGCATTATTAAAATTTTCAATTTCTATATCAGAAAAATCAAAATACCCCTCTTTTTGGAAAATATTTAAAAAAGGTAAATTAGTAAAATTATCATTATCAGAATTAAACCCTTGAATATTAACCTCTTCAATATGAATATCCTGAATTTCATTATCATGATATGATCTTGCGGACTTAGTATCTACATATTCTGAAACAATCTCATCAGAAAGATTGGAATTAAAAAGACAATCATCAATTCTCACAGAAGAAATAGCAGAAGGAATATCTAATTTAACATTTGTTTTTGAAGAATTATTTAAATCACCCTTAGCAAGTAAATCACTGTCATCAAAATCCAAAGCAACATCCAAAGTAGAATCACTTAAATCCTGACTAGAAGACTCTATAACGGTTATTTCATTTTTTTCATTACTTGAAAAGACAGAAAAGATAGATTTAATTCTTTTAATAACTTTTGATGTTAAATTATCAACATCCTGTTTCACACTTACTGATTGAGAATCAATTTCTGATTTAGAATCAGAAATTTGTGGATCTAAAGCTTCTACTTTATTTACTTTAGAAAGACTAAAAAATCCCATTGAGTTAAATTACAGTATACATTTAAATAAATATAGGAAATTTAATACAATTTGTCAAATACATATTACATTCTAACTTAAAAAACAATACGTCAGGTGTCAACGTAGCATCACTACTTTGCAACTATAATTGTAAAAGCAAATTTTCCTGTTCCATCGAATTTAACAGCCACTGCATAACTTTGGGGATCAAAATCAGCTAAGTTTTCCAATGAGTCATTCAAATTAGCTTCTAAGTTAGATATATCACTTTGAGCACCAACTAAAGCAAGAAAACTTGTAAAACCTGAATCTCCTAAACCATCAAAGATAGAAGTAGAATTAATATTGGTAGAAAAAGTTTGAGTCTCAGCCATTAAATCAGACCATGATTGAGCTTCTACTTGAAGATTTTGACTAAGAGTATTTAAATTAAGCTTTTGACTAACAATTGAATTCAAATCTTCTAAAGCAGTAGCCTCATTAAAAGAAAACTGTTGTACAACATAAACATAACCATCACTCTGGGTAATTGCCAAGCCTAATTCTTCCCAACTTTCATCTAAAATATTAGCTCTATGTACTGCAGAACGCATTAGCGAATAGAAAGCTTTTTCAGTATTCAAATCTTTGGCTAAATTTTCACCAACAACAGTATGAACCTGTAATTCAATAGCTCTATCTTGCGGACTTTGTCCTTGCAAATTAACATGAGCAAAGAAATTATTAGCAATCATATCTTGCAAATGAACATCCGCAAGGTTATTTAAGTCTGAGTTTAAAGCAACTGTATTCAATCCATAATTATCTCTAACTTCATTGACTAAATTAAGCATTAAATTTACATCAACTTTATTAGAAGAGGAATCTGAATCAAACAAATCAAAATAATCAGGTAAAACTATATATGAACCGGTTTTATAAATTGGAGCATTAATTAAAGCTAAACCATTTAAGTCATTTACTTCTAAAACATAAGTACCACTTAAAGTTGGAGTAAAATTAAATGAATGCTGATTTCCATCTGAAATTACTTGATCTTTAAAAGACTCAACTTCACCATTTGGATTTATTAAATAAAAATCTTTCTTGAAATCATTATCATACGTAAAACTTACACTCACCTCTTGATTAGGAATAAAAAAAATAGGCAAATTTAAGTTTGTAATCAAATCATTTATTTCTGAAAAATTATGAAACTCAGCATTTAAATTATCGAAATTAAAATCATTAAATTGACTTATAGATTTAGAATCAAAATCAATATCTAATCTAGAACCTTTAACTAATATTTCACCAGAAGCAAAGTCTTTAAATAGAGAATAATCCAAAGCAAAAGGATTGTTAGAATCAATAAATAAAGATAATTTATTAGAATCTTGAATAAAACTTAATTCATATAAAGCAGTTTCAGGTGAATTAAATTTCATCGTAGTCTGAGAATTTTCAAAAACTGTATCAAAACTTAAATTTACTTGATCTCTTAAATTAAAATTTACACTAAAAGAATCCTTTCCTTCAATTCTAACTGGATAAATCTTAGAAGTACCACTACTTCCTGGAATCAAAGCAAAATAATACTCCCCTTTCAAATTCAAAACAGAATCTACTTCAAAAAAAGAATCCTTAACATCAAAAACTTCAGAGTAAACTGTATTTTTATCTTGATCTAAAATAGCAAAAAGAACAGAATCTTGATCAGATTCAAGCCTTCCATTTAAACTTAAAACTTGATTTTCAAAATAGAAGTTAGAAAAATCTTTACTTAAACTTATATCATCAAAAGATTCTAAATTATAAGTTTTAAACTCAAAATTATCCAAAAGAGAATTACCTTCTATATCTTCTAAAGCTTGATTACCAGCTTGATCATCAACTATAACTATACCTGTAGCATTAGAAGTATCTTCTAATTCATTATTTTGCTCTTGATCAAAATCAGGATCATCTTCTGTTAAATCTTCGTTAGAGGATTCATTTTTTAAATCACTATCATTATCGGAAGAAGAATTATCTTCTGAACTTTCAGCTTCCGGATCAAAAAGCATTTCATCTAAAATATATTCATGTGTTCTATAAAAAAGTTCTGCAAATTCGGAACGACTTATTAAAGAATTAGGGCTTATTGAGTCATCAAAAAACCAAATATCAAAACCATCTGCGAAATTCACCATATTATAAAACCAATCAGAATCAAGCATATTAATAGAGTTTTCCGTGCTTGAAGCGCTAAAATCTTTAATATTTTTACTTAATAAAATTAACTTTAAACTTTCAGCTTTAGTTATAAAATTATTTGGTCTAAAGGAGTTATCATCAAAACCATCTACTAAGCCATAAGCTTTTGCAGTACATATATGTGGGCTAAACCAGTCATTAAAAGACACATCAGAAAAACATTTAGTCGACCTTCCAAGCTTAAAGTTGGATTCCAAGATAATTATCTTAGAAAGTTCAGCTCTAGTAATCGATTTATTAACACCAAAAGAACCATCCTCATAGCCCTGGACAATATTATTATTCTTTAAATATTCAATAGCATCATAAAAATAGTCATCATTTGAGACATCACTAAATTCAAAATTAGCAGAAGATAAATTTAAAGAAAAGAAAGTAATAATTAAGAATAAAAATTTAAACATAAAAATAATTAACATTTAGTAAATTTTATCAACTAAATATAAAAAAAACACTCAAATTTAGTTTCTTTCAACTATACAAGGCTTAAATATGTTGTATAAAGAAAATTTTATTTTAATCAAAAAAAAGCTATAATAATTAAAATAATAATAAAAATGTTAAATACAGTTAAAAACATAAAAGAAAAAAACTTAAAAGTTCTCTTACGAGCTGATTTAAACTTACCTCTTCATGAAGGGAAAATATTAGATTACACAAGATTAGACGCTCTCAAGCCTACCATCAACTATCTTTTAAACCAAAATCAAAAAATTGCAATTTGCTCTCACCTTGGAAGACCAAAAGGAGAAAAAAACCTAAAGCTAAGTCTGAAAATCTTAATCCCATTTCTAGAGAAAAGATTAGGAGTCAAAGTAAAATTCTTTGAAGATATATTAAGTGAAAACTTGGATAATGAATTAATGCTATTGCAACAAAATGAAATTATTCTTCTTGAAAATATTAGGTTTTATAAAGAAGAAAAAGAAAACAGCAACGAATTCGCGCAAAAAATCTCCAGTCAGTTTGATATATTTGTAAACGATGCATTTGGGGTTAGCCACAGATCACATGCATCAAATGTAGCTGTTGCTCAATTGCTTCCTAGTTACGCAGGTCTTTTAATGGAAAATGAAATCAAAAATTTAGAAAAGATTCGAATTGGAACAGCAAGTAAAACACCTCTAACCTTAATAGTAGGAGGAGCAAAAATGAAAACTAAAACTCCAGTAATTAAAGAATATTTAGACCATGCCAAAAATATTTTGATTGGAGGAGCGCTCGCAAATACATTTTTAAAAGCTCAAAATATAGATGTCGGAAAATCACTTTTTGAAAAGGAAGAGATCAAAGAAGCAAAGAAAATTCTAGATTTAGCTAAAATGAGCAAAACTAAAATAATACTTCCAGTTGATTTCGTGACCCAAAACACGGAAACAAAAGAAATTCTAAACAAAACAATTCAAGAGATAAAAAGTCAAGATTGCATTTACGATATAGGAGGAAACACAATTGAGGTTTACGATAAAATAATCAAAAAATCAAAAACAATAATCTTCAATGGACCATTAGGTCTTTATGTAGAAAAAGAATTTGAAAAAGGAACCAAAGAAATTTTCAAAAGCATAAAAGATTCAAAGGCAGAAAGTTTTCTGGGTGGCGGGGATACCGTAGATGCCCTTCACGATTACAATTTTGAATTTAGTGATTTCACACACGTCTCTACAGGAGGTGGTGCAATGCTGACTTACCTAGAAGGAAAAAAACTACCAGCAGTTCAAGTTTTACTTAAAAAGTAATTACATGGAATCCATAGTTCGTGGAGCTCCAGGTGACTGTTTAACTGATGGTGGTTTGAAATTCACTTTATCATCATATTCAAAACCAATTCTTTGGGAAACTTCTTGTTCAACAAATTTTCTATCTCGTGCAAATTTTAAAGAGCTATATTTCTTAATAAGTTTTGCAACTTTTTGATTTTGGAATTTTTTAGAATAAACTAGCTCTAAACTAAAAGGACGAGATGTTGTATTTTTAATATTTAATTTCATATAAGCTTTATAATTAGCAACATTAATAATATCTTGCTCATTTAAAACTGGACGATACTCTTTTACCAAATACTCTGCATCCTCTGCACCTACTTTAAAAGACATCAAAGTACCCACATTACCAAACACTGCATCTCTAACTTCTGAACTAGTTTTACCATATTTAGTTTTAACTAACTGATTGATAAACTGATGGGCCATAATCAAATTCAATCTATATTTACGAGCTTCAGATAAAATAGTTGCAAAAGAATCAGTAGCAAAGTTTTGAAATTCATCCACATACAAATAAAAATCACGTCTATCTTTTTTATCCATATCAGCTCTACTCATTGCCGCCATCTGAATTTTAGAAACCATAATCAACCCCAACAACTGAGTGTTAAGATCACCAATTTTACCTTTAGAAAGATTAATTAAAAGAATTTTACCATTATCCATTACATCCCTGAAATTAAAAGCAGATTTATGCTGTCCTATAGTATTTCTCATTATAGTATTAGTAATAAAAGGTCCAAATTTAGAAAGGAAAAAAGGTATCATTTCTTGTCTTTCTCTTTTACCAGTTTTAGCATACTCATTTTGCCAAAAAGATTTAACTACAGGATTTTTAGCTTTCTTTACCTTATACTCCATAAACTGATCATCGGTAAAAATTCTAGGTACATCAATCAATGTAGCTCCCTCTTCTGGATCCTCCATTAACGTTAAACAAGCATTTCTAAAGTAATGCTGAATTCGAGGTCCAAATATTTCATCTCCAAAAAGTTTTATAAAAATTTCAGTTGCCTGCGAAGAAATCATATCCATATCTTCAGCATCTTTAGCCTCCAGCATATTTAAAGCCATAGGTCTGTTTAAATCTGAAGGATTAAAATAAATAACGTCCTTTGCTCGTGATTTAGGAATATAATCTAAAACTTCATCAACTAAGTCACCATGAGGATCAACAACACAAAAACCTTTCCCGTTCCAGGCGTCTTGACGAGCCATGAAACTAATAAAATTAGATTTACCAGCACCAGATTTACCAATCATATAAAAATGCTTAGTTCTATCTTCATTCATCATAAAAACCGGTTTCTTTTCACCTCTATAAACGTTATAACCCAAAAACAATCCTTTATCTGGCATATCAACAGGAGCAGGTAAAACTTTATATTTTAACCATTTAATTGTAGGAGTTGCATTATATTTAACATTAGGAAAGTGAATAATATTAGCAAGTTCATCAGGTACTAAAAGAGAAGATTTCTCCCCCCAAGAAAAATACCTAGAACTTAGATTCTTTACCATGATTTTATTATTCAACCAATCTATTGGAATAATCCTTTTCATTTCAAACCAATTAGAGGAAGCATCTTTAAAAACATTAAATGCTACAAAAATAGAATTTAAAATTTCAACCGTTCTGCGTTTAGTCTTACTAGTAGCACCAATTCTAATCACAGTATCATAACCGAGCTGAGTTGATTTTTCCCCAACTTTCTTTGCAGTCTCTTCATTTGACTGAAGCATTCTTACATAAGAATCACCTCCAGAACTTCCAGGGGCATTAGATTTAGATAAATCAGATTTTTCATATCCAAAAAATATAGCACCAAAAACATCACCTAAAAATCCTAAACCTGGAATCTTCTTCAAGGCTGATGTTTCAGGACTTTTACCTTTAAACAATGATGTACCAAATTCATTAGCTTTAATTTGCCACTTAGAATTTCTAGGACGGATAGTAAGACTAATAAGTGCATACTCTTCTTCAGATAATTTAGAAAAAACATTCGTCAGAGTATTCAATGGATCATTTTCGATTTCCTTATACAACTTAATTGCATACCAGTTAACATTAACAAGATATGAATAATAAAAACGAGTATAAAACCCAGGTTTAATAATCTTATCAGCTTTAAAAAATTCAATTGATGCATCTGGATAATAAGTTGTAATTTGTTTCTCAACTATATCAGCATAATCTTTTAAACACCTTACTCTAAATTCAATTATTGATTCCTTACAAACTATATCAAAACTAACAATATCTAATTTAAAAAGCCAAACTTTAACTTGATTTGCAAAATCCAATTCACGAATTTCATGCAAGGAACGAAAAAGCTGACTCATTATTCCTATAGTTTCCTTAAAATCTTTTTCAGTATCTTTTTGTCTATCTGAGGCATCATCCTTTCTTGGAAGTAAAACCGTAATATTAACTACATCATCTTTTTTTACATGAGCAGCAATATGATGAATTATGTCATGAAAAATACGAAATAAAACAAAAGCTCCAAATACATACAGTAAAATTTTCAAGATATTTTCCAACATAATTCGAAATAATTAACAAGAGAATTATAACAAATTAAGAAACAAAAAAAAACCAGCTTTCGCTAGTTTTTTAATTATTTTATAGTTCGTCAATCGAAACTCTTTCTTGTTTTAATGTATCTCTATTTCTGATAGTGACACATCCATCTTCTAAAGTATCAAAATCGACTGTTATACAATAAGGAGTTCCAATTTCATCCTGCTTTCTATATCTCTTACCAATTGAACCAGATAAATGTACTTCACAATTGTATTTTTCAGAGAGTTTGTTATATATCTTATCTGCAACTTCAATTAATTCAGGTTTTTTAATTAAAGGCAATATTGCATATTTCACAGGAGCAAGATCAAAAGGAAGCTGTAAAAATACTCTTTGAGATCCATCTACATCCTCTTCTCTATAAGCATCCATTAATAAAATAGTCATCAATCTAGACAAACCAAAAGTTGGCTCTAATACATGAGGAGTTACTTTTTTACCATCAGGATAAACATAATTTAAATTTTGCTTAGATTGTTCTTGATGATTTTTTAAATCAAAATCAGTTCTGTAAGCTAAAGCAAACATTTCTTTATATCCCCATGGAAATTTATACTCTAAATCAATAGTTCTTTTAGAATAATGAGATAGTTCAAAATCTTCATGATCTCTAAATCTCAATTTTTCCTTGTCTAATCCACACTCAAGAGCAAAATCCATGATTTTTTCTTGCCAAAAATCAAAAAGTTCTTCCCAAGAATTGTTTTCAGGATCAAAAAAGTATTCAAACTCCATCAAGTCAAATTCTAAAGTTCTAAAAGTAAATTGACCTTTTGATATTTCATTTCTAAAAGCTTTTCCAGCTTGTGCAATCCCAAATGGTAATTTTGGTGAAAGAGAATCCATTATATTTTTAAAATTCAAAAATATACCTTGGGCAATTTCACCTCTCAAAAAAGCTCTATTCCCCTCCCCTTCAACTATTCCAATTTCAGTTTCAAAAAGTAAATTAAACTTTCTAGCTTTAGAAAGTGGATTTCCATCAGGAGATAAAATTCCATTTTCATCAATAATAGATTGTAACTCTTCAGGTGTTAATCCATCAACATTTTGTTCGTCACCTTTCTGGTGAAAAAAATCTTCAATTAAATGATCTGCACGATACCTTTTATTAGTAACCGTATCTTCAATCATAACATCACAAAAAGTTTTGACATGACCAGAAGCCTCCCAAACTTTTGGATTTAAAATAATTGAACTTTCAACACGAAAGATGTCTGTCCTATCTTGAACAAATCTCTTAAACCATAAGTTTTTAATATTATCCTTAAGTAAAACTCCATAATGACCATAATCATATGCATTAGCCAGGCCTCCATAAATTTCACAGCTTGGAAATATAAAACCTCTACGTTTAGAAAGAGAAACTATTTTATCAAATAAGTCAGACATTTTCGATTTAATTTTAAATTTTTAATTAAGCTTGTGGTGGAATTGGACTTCCTCCTTGTTGCATTTTATCTTGCATTTCTTTTACTTTGGCTTTGAAGTCATTTAAAGAATTTCCAAGAATTCCTAAAAATTGTTCAGCAGCTCTGTGATTCATGTTTACTCTAGAAGTAATCATTATTTCATGAGGCTCTTTAGTATTTGGAACAGAATAACCAAAATCTAATACAACTTCATTTGCAGTAATGTGAACAGATACAGCGTTAGAGTAAACTCCAGCTTTATCAGCTTCATCTTTAAATACCACTTTAATATCTTGTGGATTTTGTCCTTGTGGACCAGCTTGTTGATTCATTTGTAATAGGTTAAAATTAACGTTTATATCTTGCCCTTTATTGACTTTAAGAGCAAGTCTTTTTAAAGCTTTTTAAGAATTTTTTAATTCTTCTAAATAATTAAAAGCTTCCACTGAGGCATATACACCCTCTGCAGCACCAACGATAGCTTGCTTAAATTTCGCATCAGTTACATCCCCAGCGGCAAATACACCAGTTACGTTAGTCATTGCTTCTCTATTGATAATCACTTCATTCCGCGCATTTAATTCAACACCAAGCTTTTGGGCTAATTCACTTTGAGTATTCCATCCAATTGCTACAAAAAGTCCATCAGCTTTCATTTCTTCACCATTTTTTAAAAGAACACCAGTCATATTTTCTTCATCACCTAATATCTCTTGAACTTCTGTTTCAAATACAATTTCAACCTTAGGATCATTGTTTAATCTATCAACATTAGTTGGCTCAGCTTTCATATAATCTTTTCTAACTAAAACTTTAACAGTTTTACATTGTTTAGATAATATATTAGCATCAATTGCTGCAGTGTCTCCCCCACCAACAACTAATACGTCTTTATCCTTAAAAAAAGCAGCATCACAAAGAGCACAATAACTCACCCCTTTGTTTTTATACTTCTCTTCACCTTCAATATGTAAATGTTTATGTTTTGTTCCTGTGGCAATTACAAGAGTTAGGGCTGTATAAGTTCCTGAAGAACTAACTACATTAAAAGCTGGTACTTTCTTTCCGTTTAATTCTACTTCTGCTTTTTTAACATCGGTAACCTTTTCATATTTAAATTCAGCTCCTGTATCTTGAGCATGTTGTAAAAAGTCCATACCCATTTGAGGACCAGAAATAGATTTGATGCCAGGATAATTTTCAACTAAATGAGTAGTTGTTATCAAACCTCCAGGTTGCTCTGCAAAAACTAAAGTTTTCATATTAAATCTAGCTGCATACATAGCACTAGAAGCTCCGCTTACTCCCCCTCCAATAATAATAATATCTAATAAATTCATAACTCTTAAATTAAATCTATCCAATTATATACAAATCTATCAATCAAAGAAATGGATTTTTAATTCAAAAAAAATTGATTATAGATTATAATTTTTAAAAAGAAATGCCTAAAAAACAATTAAAAATAACATCAATAACAATCTTTGTGCTATTAGCCATGGGATTTACCATGTTTACAAGTAGTTTTTTTAGAATAAAAAATATAGAAATTTATAAAAACAACATTCAAACAAAATCTCAAGAACTAGAAAAATTTAAAAACATACTATTAAATCAAAACTACTTTCTATTTAATACCGAAAAATACGAAACTCAAATTAAAAAATTTACTCCTTTTAAAGATCTGAAAATTAAAAAATCATTTCCAAATACTCTTGAAATAAAATTAAAAGAACAAAGCATCATTGCAAATCTTAAAAATAACAACAAGTATTTTGTTGTACTTGAAAACGGACAAATAACAAATCAAGATATTCCAATTTCAAAATTAATTACAATAAATTATATATCTGACAAAAACTTAATTGAGGATTCTCAAATACTAAACCAAAATCAATTAATTTACATTAAAAATGCATATTTTTATTTCAGAAAAGAATTCAACCAAACAATCAAAGAAATAGATTTCTTACCAACCGCCAAAGAAATTCACCTGATTACAGAAAACGGAACAAAAATCTGGATTGATACAACTATTGAGTTTGACTCTCAAATCAATAAGCTTAAAAACGCTCAACCTACCTTAGATTTCAAGAAAAAGAGCTTTAAATACATAGATTTAAGGATTCAAAGTTTCGAAGAGACCAAACAAAAAATCATCTATAAGGAATGAATTTTACACTTAGGCATTTTTTTGATATAATATAAAGATTTATTTATATTTAAAACACAAAATGCCTAACATTAAAAACCTTCGAAAACATTTGATAATACTCGGCTTAGCCGCATTGTGCTTTTTCGCAGCACATGGAATTATTAATCAAAAAACTTTTAACATTACCTCAGCTGAAACAATTGCATGTACTAACTCTGATGGTGATTCAACTACTTGTGATGATCTTCAAAATGATATTAATACAAGAAGCTCAGGTGATATTATTACAATCGGAAATGGAGTAACACTTAAAATAAACGACGGAGAAACTATTGACTGTGATCCCAACAACAACAACCAAGTAATAACAATAGAAATCTACAATGAAGCTGAATTTATAGGAGACGATAGTAGTACAGCAACATTGAAAAATTGTGTTCTTAAAAAAAGTGATGCAGGTATAAGCGCAAATAACGGAGATCTAATTAAAGTAAAAAGGGGTAACGTGTTAATACACAACAACACTTTAAAATCAGCCAGAAACTCAGGAACAAGTGGAGTTAGTTATATAGAAACTGTAGGTAGTGGTGTTGATTTTGCAAATCTAAGAATAACAAACAACACGTTCGACACAGTAGATCACGCTTCAATCAATGGAGAATATATGCATAATATTATTCATTTAATTGATGATGGCGGATCTGTTCCTGGCAGTCCAAGTGACACGGATAAGATACATATTACCGGAAACACCTCAAATATTTACGTAAATAAATATGGTTTATATCTTCAAACAGATAGTTACTTAAACGTAAGTAACAATGATATATCGTGCAACACATCTGCACAATTCTCTGGATGTGGAGCTCAAAGCACCATGAGAGGTATATATTGTTTTAGTTGTTATGGAGACTTTGACGGAAATACTATTAAGGACTACTACCATGGTATGTATCTTGAGAAAACAGATGGAGAAACTGGTAATATGCAAATTAAAAACAACATATTAGACAATGAACATACTGATATTCATGTAAAAACTGATGAAATAACCTTAGGAGGAACTTCTTCTTTCAAAAATATTTTCTTAAATACAAAAAGTCATACCTATTTTATTGATACAAATGTAAATGGTAACAATATAAATGGTAGTCATAATTTCTTTGGTAATGGAAACGCAGCAAGCGGAGGGGCATATACAGGAATAGCACCAAGCAACTCAAAATTTAGATTTCAACAAAGTACACAAATTACTCCACTAGAACCTTATTATAGAACTTACACCGTAGCATCAGGCGCTCTATCAAATTTAAGTGGAGTAACATGTACAGACACTACTCCAAACGACGGAGTTTGTGATGGGACACCTGTTCAAGACGAAATTAATAATGCTACGAGTGGAGATACAATTTCAATTCCAGCTGGAACATATAGTGACACTTTAACAATCAACAAAGCTCTTACTATCAACTGTTCTGACAACACAGATAGAATTTTCACAGGAACAGTTTCGGTTACAGCAAGTAATGTAACAATTACAAATTGTAGATTTAACAATACAGTTTCTGCTAATGCAGATGGAGACAGTTTAACTTTAACTTCAAACAACATACAAGGAAACTTCTCTACATTAGGTGATAGTGGTGATTTTCAAACTAACACTTTCGCAGGAACCATCACAGAAAATGGTAACGCGAATGACTTTGATAACAATACAATTTCAAACACTATTGATTCAGATGGTACAAGTGTAATTTTCAATAACAATGGAACAATTTCAAATACATCTGATTTCAGCGGGGCTTCGGCTACTGTATCAAACAATACATTTAATGAAAATATAGCTATAAGCGGTATAAACCCAACATTTTCTACAAATACAATTAACTCAAGTAAAACTCTTACTTTAAGTAATTCGTCGAACAATATCGACAATAACATTACTAGCAATACAATTAATGGTAAAATTGACGATAACGGAGATGATAATGATTATCCAGACACAAATACATTAGCTGGTTCAATAGATTTAACAGGAGCAACAGATTATACATTTGATCAGAGCTATGGAATCAAAATTGATAATATATATTTTGCAACAGCAAGTGGGATTACAGAAATTGCAGGTGGTGATCATGACGATACAACAATTACTCTTACTGGAAACACAGCACTAACTTCAATCGGTGCAGACATAAAAAATTCAGAAATCGTTTGTACAAATGTAGGAGATCACTTTAATTTAACATCAGACCTTACAATAAATGGTGAATCAAACACTCTTACTAATTGTGAATTATTAGATTTAGATGGAAACGGAGCAACAATTGCTAAAACCCTAGAAATAACTGGAGATAATAATACAATCTCAGGAGGATCCCTTAGCGGAGAAGTTACTGGTTCTGGAGACGGTGTTAATTTTTCAAACACTCAAGCTGGAGCAAATATAACTTACAACGGTAACTCACCTATTTTTACAAATACAGATGTAACTGGAAATTTAACTTTAAACGGAACAAATCCGAAACTTACAGGAGGAACAATTACCGGAAACACAAGAATTGCTGGTGATAACGATGAAAATGGAAATGATGACAATATATCGGGAGTTACCTTTACAGGTACAGTAATAGTAACCGGTAGATATCATGAATTTAAAGCTAATACTTTCAAAAAAACTCTAACAATTGAAAATCAAAATATATTAGTAGAAAATAATACTTTTGAGATAAATGAAAATGACACTTATGCCATTGTTACAAGCGATACCAAAAACATTGACGAGTTAAACATATCAAACAATAATTTCTCACATGATGATGGAATATTAAGAGTATCTGGTATTCAACTTGGTGATTCTAGCGCTCCTTCCTCAGTTACAATTCACGATAATAATTTTTCTGGTAATCAAGAAAATATTTTACATGCCAAGGATAAAAACAACGTAACTTTTACAAGTAATGAAATAGAATCAGACTTAACTTCTGGTACGGGAGATGGAAAAGCTGATAAAGCTATAATCTTAGATGGTATCGATAATACATATAACATTGGTGAAGATAGCACTGGTAATGAAATAAAAGACTTTTTAATTGGTATTGAAATTACAGATGATAGTAACTCAGGTGACACTACTACAATTAGAGATAATAAATTTACAAATTTCGAAGCGGGAGAAACAGCAGTAAACAATCTTGATCAACAAGAAGTTGATGCAGAGTTAAATTATTGGGGTGCAGACCAATGTGCATCAATTGTAGCAGCTACTACGTATGGAAATGGAGCAACAGTATCAGCAAACGTAGACTATATCCCTTGTTATAAATCAACAACATTTAACGATACAAACAAATACGGTTTTTTCTTAGAAAAAGATACAGATAACGACGTAACTACCTATCATGAATCATTTACAGATGCAATAAATGCAATTGACGCAGATACAAACCAAGTAATTTTAAACGAAAATCTTGCAGCTCAAACAACAATCAACGAAGATAGTATAGAATTTGTGTGTCAAGGGGATGCTATCAGTAATAATTCTTTTAGCGGAGCAATTACAGTATCAAGTACAGGTAACACTTTCACAAACTGTGACTTTGTTGACGACCTTACAATCAACGGTAATGATATCACTTTATCAGGTGGTGAAGTCAATGGAATAACAACTATCAATGGGAACAATGCAGTAGAAAAAGATAACAATATAACAAATGTAGACTTTAATGATGCAATAACTATAGATGGATCTAAACATGACTTTAATGGACAAAACGTAACTTTTGCAGGTCTAGTTACAATTGCAGATGATGGAGATCAAACTATATTAGAAGATGTAGATATAAATGCGGGATTAACAGTACAAGCAGGCGGAGACAATATTGATTTAATAGGATCAAACATTCAAAACGTTGCTAGTTTTTCAGGTGAAAACCCAGAAATCAGAACAAATGTATTCCAAGCTGGAGTAACTCTAAGTGGAACTAATTCAACCCTAAATAACATACGAGGAAATACTTTCAGTAGCACTCTTGCAATTAACGAAAGTGGTCATCAATTTACTACAGCTGAAAATAATTTTGAAGGTGCTGTAACAATCAATACTCACGCTCACGATACAAAAATTGCCTCAGGTGACTTTAATACA
>Ga0163108_10001369_pt1 | contig 17846 bp, 31 predicted proteins | sample Fk1155metaG_FD_109644 | JGI IMG/M metagenome (GOLD analysis project Ga0163108, IMG submission 109644) | Marine microbial communities from the Central Pacific Ocean - Fk160115 155m metaG | ecosystem: Environmental > Aquatic > Marine > Oceanic > Photic zone | place: The Central Pacific Ocean...
GGAGGCTGGCGATTTGGTCAAGCTGACTCTTGGAAAAGAAGTATAATAAAAACTAAGCCCCCATCAGGGCTTGTTACTTTTAAGGGCCGCCTCAATTTTGGGGTGGCTCTTTCTATTTATAATACAAGATTACATCGGGGATATTAGATAATAACTAGCAATCTTTAAAGAGGGAATATTTGATTAAGATATTATATGGGAGATTTCGGCGTGTATAGAGCCGAGAGGCCGATACTAAACTATTAATAATCAGACAAATTAACGAAATATGCTTGTTGTAATATTTTATAAATTAAGGAATAGAGAATGAAGAAAATAGCCGCAGAAAGAAATTATAGAATGGTAAAAAAAGCATCTGTCGAATGGAGCTTAACGGATGGCGGTTGCAATTATTACGGCAGGATCATGTCACCAGAAGAGGCCTGCCGCATGCTGGCCAGAGCTCAGGAGATTAGTAAGTCCTTCAGGCATGAGCTTGTCGAATTACGTAAAATAAACGATGAATTGCTTAAAGAAAATGAATCACTTAAAAAGGATTAGGAGTATAAAATGAAAAAGATCGCCGCAGATAGAAATTATAGAATGGTAAAAAAAGCATATCCAGAATGGATGGCGAGCTGGAGTCCCGACACCTCTAAGTCAGTTTATATTTTTAAGCCAATGGTGGTGTCTCTGAATGATATGACTCAACATCGTCTCAGCGCACCGTTAGAGGTTGGAGGGGAGTATATATTTTCTACAAATAGCATGCCAAGCCCGGATGACGAACCTTCCATAATGATGGGAAAGTATATGCTTCAAGGGTATGATAACGCCCCCCATATAAAGGGTACGATACAAAGCCTTGCTGGAGGAGGAACTAGGGAGCCGCAAGGAGGAGAAATCGAAAACCCTCATTGGGGTGATCGAGATGCTAATGGACGCGTAATAGTTCTCCCAACGGAGGTCGTGATAGCTCCAGGTTGGAAATTCAAGGTCACTCACGCCTGGGGAGAAGGCGCTTGGAAAGGAAAGTAACAGGTAGGTTAAGGAGGCGCTCAGGGGCCTCCGCACTTTAAAGAAGAATGCATCTGATTTAGTTAAGTTAACTCTTGGCAAACATGTTGATTAACCCCCATCGGGCAAAAATTTGACATCTCTATTAATATTCAATCAAAAAGAGATAACATTCTTTTTTGGGAGATGGAAATGAAAAATGAATTAATTAATTTGGCAGACCATTTGGATAGAAAAGGTATGCACAAAGAAGCAGATTATATAGATGCTTTGATCAAGATGGCAAAGCCATTTGAAAGGATGCGGCAGCGACAACAGGGAAGACAGCAGGGTAAAGAAATGGGGTTAGCACAAAATTATATCTTTACTGTTCAGCTACACTCAAGTGAGGATATCAGCGGTACTGATCTGGATTCTGCCGCCAACCACCTAGCAAATGCAATAGCCGACAACACTGCTCCCGGCCGCAGAGTTGAAGTTTCTTACTCTGCCCCCAGCTTAAGATGAGAAGAACTTGAGCAGCAAAACAACTACTAAAAAGCTAGAGTGACAATGAGCCTGAAAGAAGATATAATAAATAAAACTATTTCCCGGGCAAAAATTTGACATCTAGAATAAAAAAGCCCCACTCTAAGCAATATAGAGTGGGGCTTAATAGTGTTAACTAATTGTTTATTTAATAAATCAAATCATAATTAAAGTGCGGGCTTTACACCCGCTTGGAAGTTTTTGTTTTAACTCATAACTTCTAATTGAGTTTGGCGACTATTCGTCGTCCGAATCATCCTCTTCATCATCGAGGTCAGCTTCGTCCTCATAAGAGGGCTCGCTATCCTCAAGGTCAGGCGCGTCCTCACTCTCATCAGAAGGTGCGCCAGACAGCGACATACCAGCCGCTTCAACCGCATCTACCGTACCACAAAGAAGCTCAACGACTTCCTCGTACTGTGCGAGAGGGATACGAGCGGGCTTTGCACCCTTACCCGAGCGAGTACGGAAGGAGAGAGTACCATCTTCAAGAGCGATGGTCTGACGGATGGTATCTGCCGGAGAAAGATGTGCTTCCTCACGCTCAGAGATTCCGTTATCAGCGTAATGCTGAAGGGTCTCAACGACTTCACGGAAGTCAGAGACACTCATTTCCTGCCGACCACTACCCTTACCACGGTTAGTGGCAAAAGAAACGACCGCATCACCACCATCATTCAGGGAAACCTGCATGGTTTGGCGAATAGTCTGAATCGGAGACTCAGTGTTATCAGATTCGAAAATAGCAGTTTTGCTCATTTTGTTTTTTCCTTTCGGGGTTGGTTGGACTGTGGGGCGTTTGCCCTACGAGAGAGTATAACTGATAAGAAAATGGAATACAAAAAAACAGATGCTCGCTAAAGCAGAGAGATGTCGCCGGCATTAATTTTAATAAACCTTAAATGTTTATTTAATAGTTTATTAAATATTTATTTAAGCTTTCCTCGTTTATAGAGCTCCAGCTCGACATCAGCCTAAGAGGCTTTAGATGTAGGAGTGATACAAGTTCAGCAGTACCAGGTAGGAACTATAAAATTTAAGCGGCGTTAGATGGAGATCTAACAGCCCGCGCCGGGCAAAAACTTTACATACTATTAATAATCAACAACATAATATGAAGCCACCTTGGGGAGCTATCGTTTTATTTAGCTCTATTGTAATTATAGAAATGCTTTTATTCTTTTGGAATTAATAATTCCCGGGCAAAAATTTGACATTATGTAATGTTCCCGCCCCAGATGCCGATGACTCTCAATAAGTATTCCGGGGTTGGAATCATTTTATAATCAAATAGTTTAGAAGTTTTAACCCATTTATGTTCAGAGCTTTCTTCATCAATCTCTACGTTGTCCACAGCTCCTTCATAAATAAAGAACCAAATATGTTTATCGGTTCCTTCCTTCTCCAATACATCAAGATAATAAAAGTCTTCCGGCTTAATCATTAAAGAAGTTTCTTCAAAGACTTCTCGCGATACACATTGCTCGGGAGTCTCGTCGTTCTCCGGCCCACCACCAGGGAAGTTCCAATAGCCAGGATAGCTTTCACTATCGTCGCTTCTTTTAAGTATCAATACTTCGTTCTTGTCATTATATATAATGGCAACAGCAGCATGGAACATTGAATCCTCCTTTCCCTTTTTAAACAATCTATTAAATAGTTTTGGGCAAAAATTTAACATCTCACTCTAATGAATTATTATTCAGTTAAATTATACCGCGCATCAAACGATCTCTTAGATATTATTTGCAAGAAGTTTCCTATCGGTTATCGCCATATGAGGAAGTATATCTGCGGTTTGTCAAGAGCATTAACCATTTCTTAACAAACATTCAAATAGTTTTATTTCTTCTGCTTTGTTTTTGTATAATAGAGACACGTCAAGATTTCTTTTTATTTCAAGTAAGACAGATTGACAGTTTGGTTTACAAATATTTGTACTTTACTAGGTAAATTTTACCAACCAATTTAACATAACTACTATTAGATTTTTATTTATCAGCATAGGAGATTACATGCCAACCAATCAGAATGACTCCCTCTTTTATATTCGACAAAGTCATGACGATCTTTATGATCTATTTAACAGAATAACAGATCGTATGATTTTGTCGGAAGTAAATAAAGAAGAAGTAGAGAGTTTCTTAAAAATAAATAATCCTCTTCACCCGTTCGTTAGAAGCACGAGTGTGAGTGAGAGAATATATAATCATTATACTGGGGTAAGCTCTTATGGGTTTACCCCTTCGCCATATGCAGACACCATTCCAGAGTGGGATGTATATAATACAGAGAGTCCACAATTAGAATTTGACTTTGCAGATTATCTGAAGTCTGTAGAAGAGAAGGTATCAGAGATGGCCGAAGAGGACTACCCTCCGTGGCCTGAAGATGATAATGAAGAAAGATAAATAATATATACAGGGGGAGAGTATCCCACAGTATTACACAACCATACTCCATATACCATAGGGCGGTCACTCAAATTCGGGTGGCCGCTTTTTTTATTCTCATAAAGGGCTTTAAACCCCCAGCTCCAGGCAGCCCTTTTAATTTACGGGGTCATAGACCCCTTTTTCTGGGAGAAAAGAAGTCTTTTTTCTGGGAAAACAGAAGCACTTTTTCCTGAGAACCAAAAAGTTATATGCGCGGGCGATAATTCTTGAAGTTTTTGTGGAAAACCGGGAAAACTGAGCTAGGGTTCTTTTTCGCACAGACCGTTTTTTCAACCCTTTGTATAAGAAAAAACGCAGGGTCTAAAAATTTCTACTAGAATATTTTTCAGACTTTTATATAAGAAACAAAGGCTGCTTAGATGGAGGTCGTCCCCTGAAACAAAAATTTAGGCTCGCGCACACGCAATATAAACAGCACGCACACGCACATGTAAAATACATATACCGTATGCACACACGCGCATACTAATAAAACAAAAAAGGTATAGAGGAGAAAGATATGTTACCGTTTTATAGGTTTTATAAGAATGATTGCTTAAGCCTGTCGGCAGGAGTGTCTTACGGTTGTATGGACTGTGGACATAACGCTTTATCGTTTAGGCTGGATCTTGTTTGGTGGATTTTGAATGTAGGAATAGAATTCGGAAGTTAAATATGGACACTGTTGATCAGAGAATAAGAAAGTTAGCCGCAAGCTGCGATAATAGTTGGCAAATATAACAATGATTAATAAACTAAAAAAGCTAGCGACAGTCTTACAGAACATGGCCTTAAGCGAAGAGGCAGATGATGTAGAGGATATGATCGAAAGATACTATGGAGACTGGCTAAATAGCCTTCCTATGCTAACAGCAAGCGTACATAGCTTTGTATCAGGAGAGTCAGAGATAGATTGGGCATCAGCATATGAAGTAGCGGCAGAAATAAATAATATAATGTTTGGCAAAACAGATACATTAAAAGACTTAATAAGATCTGAATGGAAAGACTTTGAGTGGGCAGGCTCGGGAATGTTCAGGATAGCATTAAAGCCAAAAGGAGATTCGCAGTTTATAATTAAGGTTTCTAAAGATCCTCGCGGTGCAAGAATGAATGAATCTGAGTTTCAAAAGCAGTTAGAGTTTGAGGGAATGTTTCCTAACGTACATCATCATGGAGAGAAGGCCGGAGGCGGGACTCCATTCGACTGGATTGTTGTAGAAGAGGTATCAGTAATAAAGAGCGATACAGAATTAGAAGAGTTTTTCCCAGTATTAGCGCGGTATGTAAAAGAAGAAGGCTCAGGAGAAGATCCTTTATCTGTATCAAATGCATTAGAAATCTTATTGGCAATAGAGAGAGATAATATAAAGGGTTATGTTTCTCATCCAGGCTTTATCGCTCAAAGAGGCACAGCCGCCTTAAGAAGAATAGATATCTCAAACGAGCATGAATTAAATGTATTATTAAGACTTCTCAGACAAACCGAGCCATGGTTTAATAAGATGGCATTAATTTCGGCAAAACTAAATCTTGTAGCTGAAGACTTAGGAGTTGAAAACTTAGGCAAAGATAAAGATAATAATCTTATGATTATAGATAGTTCTTTTTATAAAGATTTAGAGAGCATGATTCAATAATGAATAGAGCAGGCAAAATAAAGCAACTGCATAAGATAGCCGCAGAAGTCTCGGGAGGGATGATCACAGCATACCACTGTGGAAAGGATATAGGAGGTGGGTCTTTCTCTCTTTCTTTTCTAGGTACAGGCGAGGGGTGGGGAAGGTGGCGTATGCCATTAGGACCGGGGATTTACTTTCATACAGACCCAACGATTGCCGCCCATTATTGCAAATATAATAATGAGCCATTTATTTACAAGGTAACTATTCCTACCGAGGGGCTATTAGGCCCGGATGCAAGATTCACCGAAAACCAAGACATTATAGGCAAGCTAATAGAGGTACTAGATATAGTTACAGAGGATGCCAAAGAGAGGTTCCCTTGGGCTTTTAGATGGAGAACTAGAAGGTTAGAGCTAAATGATATAGGGAAACTCTATGGTGTTGATAAAATAAAAGAGGTGCTAGTGGCAAGCGGAGTTACTGGAAGGTGGGCTACCGTAGCAGGCGGAGAAGAAATTGCAATATACGATACCAGTATTATTAATATTATAGGTAGAATAGAGGCGGATATATTTGCTAAATATTATTCTTTTAATTCAGACACCGATGCAAGAGAAGATGAGGACTTAGTTGAGTACAAAGAAACATTGGAGGAACTCCTTGGGCAATAGACCTACCATAATGCTTAAAAAAAAATCGCGAACATTAACTAACCAACTAACTAAACTAGATACGTTAGGGACTTGGTTAATTAAGAGTGGGTTTATAAGTGAAGCCAATAAGGTTATGCTCATTAAGACGGCCATATCTTTTGACGAAGCCAAAGATAGATTGGAAAACTCTAAGGCCGTAGTAAATATAGTAAAGGGTCTGGCCTGGGATGAGAGCGTAAGGTCTATGAAGTTTAGCGCAAAAGAAATAGAAGATATTTCAGAATCTTATAAAGAAGTTTTGCTATCTTATATCCCGAATGACTTAGAGGATGGACAGCGAGGAACCGCATTACAGTGGTTAATTTCTTTAGGCAAAAAGAATATAGAGTTTGCAGAGAAAATTTATACAGAGGCATTGATCCGTGTTCATCTGGGGTCAAGAGAAAGGCCGCATACCGAACCCAGAGGGCCAACTGCCTTGAGAAACTTTCCTTTAAAAAGCTCAATAGAGAAATTCTTTCACTGGAATAGATTTATGGAAAGAAAAGATCTTTATTCTATACAATCATTAGAGGAGTTAGTCCAAATTATAGAAGCAGCAGACCCTGCGATTAAAGATTATCAAGAAAAGAAACAATACTTAGATGCAGAACAAGGCACTGAGGCTTTAATGGACAATGCGGCCCATTCTGTTTATGCGATCCATAACAAGGGGGCAGCCTGTGAAATAGGAAAAGGAACAGAGTGGTGTACTGCCGCTCCAGGCTTGGATTACTTTGAGCAATACTATCATCCCCAAGATCCCTTATTTGTTATTTTAATTAAATCAAGTCAAGAAAAGTTTCAAGTGCATTATGGTTCAAAGCAATTCCAAAATGAACATGACGAGTCAGTAGACTCGGATACAAGAAATTCATTGCATCAGATTCTAAGCAATACTGATGCTAAAAATTATTTATCATTTAAAACATATGAAGCCAGTGATATTTTGGCCGCTGCCCGCATTAGTGAGGTGCTGCCTAGTGACAAAGAGGTGGTTGAGATTATACATAATGTTGATGAATTTTATAACATAGTTATAGGTCCCAAGCTGCGAGAAGGTGTTGATGACGCAGAACACACTTCTGAGCTTACCGATAGTGTTGCAAAAGAACTGGCCGCCATGGTTGAGTTGGGTCTTTTGATTAAAGACGATAACGAGCTATCGGATAAGGCGGCAGATTATATAGCAAGGCACATCCCTGATAAATTTTTTGAATTATCTCTACATATAGATTATCCAGAAATGGCTCGCAAAATCATCAAAGACATAGTTAATCAATCATATCTTTTAGAAAATGAGACTGACGGCTCTACTGGAACACGCAGAAGGTTATCGACGGAAGAAACATATTCAAGTGCTGAATATTTGGCACAACCTTTCTTAAATCTATTTCACCTATTGAACTCCGGGAATTACATAGAAGCTTTGGACGAAGACCAGCAGAAAGAGGTCGCAAAAATTCTTCTTAAAGAAAATGCTTCTAAGATAATATTTGCGCCCCATGCAACGCCTCAGTCAAATCGATTTAAAGAAGTTTCGCGCTTGACCGCCAGATCGCGTCGTGTATGGGAAAATTATCAAAGTAACCATGAACTGTTTGAGCAAATCTTACCTAATCACAGAAGGGCATTAGCCGAGACAATTATAGATGAGTTTAGAGGGAAGGATGATGTGCTTTACCCTCTTTCGGAAATGATTGATTCAAATTTTTCTATAGAGTTTCCAGATTTATTTGAGGAAGCTTTAAGGATCTTAGTAAGAAAAGGGCTGCATGGGCGATCTTCAGAAGCAATAAATACTCTTTTGAGAAAATTTGAGGAGGGGTCAAGTTATTTGGCTAAGAAGCATTTAGACACTTACTTCTTTTTATTAAAACAATACGCTATTCAAGATTTTGTTAAGTTTAAGGAAAGATATGTATTCGGCTATGGGAGGGGGATCTTTAGAGATCTGAGCTTATCTCTGCCCGAAGAACAAAGGCCTGACTTTCTAGCATATTCAAATGAGATACAAACAGCTGGGCAGAGCGCATTTATTGATCAACTATACGATGCTGGAAATAGAATATTTGAAGGTTGGAAACATAAGGATGCCACTAGCACGATACTACATGAACTTCATCGCGCTGGAGAAGCCGGTTATAATCCCAACTTACCCGGGGTATTAATGGGTGATTTATATTTTAAGCAAAAGCTGATAAGCTTGATCAGCACATCTTTGAATAACGGACAAAGCCCTCTAAGTTATTCTCCAAATAGACAGTTAACTAAGGTCGAACTACATGATGATATACTTTTGTATATAGCGACCTTTTATCCTGATATTTGGGAAACATCAAAGCTAGACTTAAGATCTAGTCCATCCGAAGAGACTAAGCAGAAAGCCAGAAGATCTGCTTCTAATTTGCAAAACGCTATAACCTCCTCGGACAATCCCCCCAACATTGCCTTCCCTGAAACAGGCCATGAAGATGAAGATGAAGATGAGAAAGAAGAGGTCAGAGAAATAGATCGTATTACAAATAATATGTATGGAAATTTAGATAACGATCTATTTGACGAAGACTATGATGATCAAGATGCTTGAAAAAATCGCGAATACTGACTAACCAACTAACAAACTAGCTAAAGCTATTAATAACAGCGGGTTATTTGTTATGAAACTTTTGGACAGAACGCTAGTAAATTTAGGCCGGACCTTCGAGGGTGATTCCTTGGGGCATATATCTCTTTATCAAAAGCCAAATGGAAATCTTTATTATGTTTATTTTATTGAAGCAAGATATTTCGGCATGAAAGAGATTGATACAACTACAGACTCTATAGTAGAACAAGATAGAACTTCTCCTGATTATCATTATAGTTTAGATATTTTCTTTGAAGATAAAACAAGATATTTAGGTTGGGATAGAATGTTTGGCGCAGACTTCATGGATGAAAATTACACCCCACTTTTAATGGCCTAATGAGTGGGGCAAAAATTTGACATCCCTATTAATAATCAGATTAAAAGCAAGGGCAAAATAAAATGTTAAACGACCTAATAAAATTAGCTGATGATTTAGATAAGGCCGGCCTACATAGAGAGGCTAGCTTTGTGGATAGGATGATTAAGCAGTCAGCTTATCCTGGCGAAGTAACGGATTGGGATGGAGCCGTCTTGGAGATTGCTAAAATATATATGGAAAAGAATCCTCCCCCCTCGACAGTTCGGCGGTTTCCCGGCTGGACTTACCGGAATGATGATGCAGCTAGGATTAGACGTTGGAGAGACGGGTGAGTCTGGGGTTGATGCAAAACGAGTTCAATGTGTTTACAACAAGGATATGTGTAAATAAAGCGTTAAAAGCGATGGATCACAAGGGCTCGAAGCCACCCTCTATAAGCTAATAAAATATTTTTTAATATTGTTTTCTTATCAGTTATCCTGCTTTGATAGCACTTTATAGCAATCCAGAGGTTTTAAATGAATATTTTTCTAAAGTTGGAAGTCCGATCTAATCTACTTGGCAAGTCAGAAAATGATGTGCTGATTGTGCCTGTTGAGCAGGTTCTTGCAATCAAGTCTGGCAGCGAGGGGAACACCTTAATATATCTCAAGGAAGAGTCAGCAGAGGCATCTATTTGTAGCCAAAGAATGGTTAACGTAGATATGCCCATCGAGAGCTTTCTTAATACCTGCGTAATTAGTTTGGATTCTTACGTCGGGTCTATATAAACAGTTTAAAAACTGTAGACTAAGCACAAACCGTGCTTATCATATTTATATAGGCTCGTAGCTCAATCAGGTTAGAGCGTCTGTCTCATAAACAGAGGGTTCCGGGTTCAAGTCCCGGCGAGCCTACCATTTTTTGCTCGGCAGGTGTGGAAGTTTGGTGTTGCCTTGTTTGTTAGGGTTGGCAAACAAGGCGGGTGGGTGCCAAAAGTTATATTTAATATGGAGAAATATAAATGGGAAGTAAGGGAAGCAAATCGCAAAGACAAAACCAGCATGTGCAAAGGCTTAATAAAAAGATTCGCAAGCTTACCAAGAAGGGTAAGTCTATTGCGGGCTTGGAAAAAGAGCTTTCTTATATGCTAGGAGAGGATCGTCCTACCTTTAAGACTGGACGAGAAGCTGACCCAAGACTAAAGAAGTATGTTCATAATACATAATGTGGCAACTCTCCATGCGAGAGATAATATAATTGTATGCCCGGTCATGTGATAGGTGTGTCACTCCCTATTATTTAGGCATTTTAAGTAAGTCAGATGAACCCTAGATTTGCCGGAATCTAGTTAGTAATCACCCTGTTCTGAGAGAAATAAATTTTATGAATAACCAAGAGGTTGATGATTATATTCGCCAAACTCTATACGGTATTCTGCCAGAAGAGTTTTGGCTTTCGCGCAAAGGTGAAAAGAAAGACCCTTTTGAAAACCTCTCTCCAGAAGAAGTTAGAATTGCAAAAAGAAAGTTTAGAAAACTTAAACGAACTCTTAAGATCAAGAGGCATAGGTCTGCTAAAAGCATGTGGGGAGATATAAATTACTTTTTGAGAACAAAAGTAAAATAACACTTATTCCCCGATAGCTCAGTTGGTAGAGCAGGTGGCTGTTAACCACCTTGTCGTAGGTTCGAGTCCTGCTCGGGGAGCCATACTAAGAAATGAGAATGTATTACGCTATTAAATGTAATTTGAGTATGTTAACAAGCTTAGATTATGCAATAAATAACTGGTCGTGTGTTAGCTTTATAACGCTAATACATGGCCTATTTTTGCTTGAAAAAATGTAAAATGAATACAGAGCAAGTACATACAATACGCGGAACTGTATATATTGCGGTTTATAGTCATAAGCACGGAGAAGATTATTCTGTTCATGCTACATTTAAAGGCGCTCAAAATTGGTTTGCTGAAATTGTTAAAGAGTGGAGAGATCAGTTTATAACAGACAGGTCTGACCCTTGGTTTGGCGAAAGTATAGAAAATCTTGTAGAAAGCTGGGACCAAGTTACAGGACAGCTTGAATTTTTTAATATTCATGAATTGGAGTTACAAAAATGAATGAAGGCTATATAGTTGAACGCTCTGGCGTTACATGGAATGAACGCTTTTGGATTGACATTCCCTCGGTAGGAGTTAAGGGGTTTGGCGAAGATAGTCGTGCCAGAATCTTCTTTACCAAAGAAGGCGCAGAAGCGGCAGTTAAGCAGATTGACAAAGAATACGGTTACTACTGTTATGTTACAAAGCGTTCTGACCTATATCCCGCATACTAGATTTAATTAGGAGTTTAAAATGGGTGCCGATATGTGTTTAAGTATTTGCGAAGACCCGACTGATTGGGACATGGCAAAAGAAGTTATTGAATATCGTTTAGAAAATATTTGCTCAGAAGTTATTGATAGCATTGTTGAGCATTATTTCCACGGAGAGTTAGAGGATGCCATTTTAGAAAAAGAAAAAACCTTATCGGAAGATGATCTGTATGACCTTGATGATTTGTCTGGAAAAGCAAGTCAAGAGCTTGGCATAAGAAGGCTTAAAGAGGCATTAGATGAAGTTTTTGGAGACGGTTATCGGCGCGATGTGGCCTCTATTATGTTGAAAGATACATATTATATTGTGTCAGGAGGAATGACTTGGGGCGACCCTCCGACAGACGCTATGGCATATATTGATATCATTGCTATGTCTGGAGTTACAGATGGGCTTGGTTCAAAAGATTTTGATTATCAATCATTTAAAGCATAAATAAAGGAAAGTAAAATGCCAAAGATTTCTAGAGTAAATGACAAAAATATTAAGGTGAGCGGAACATGCTTTATGGGCACACTAAGGGCCACTTATTCGCAGATAGTATCTAGGCTGGGAAGCCCTGGTGACTCATTTGATAATTACAAAACAGATGCGGAATGGGTTATTGAGTTTGAAGACGGCACTGTTGCCACTATTTATAACTGGAAAGATGGTAAAAATTATTGTGGCGAAAGCGGATTAGACGTATCCGAAATAACAGAGTGGCATATTGGAGGTAAACGCCCCCATGTTGAAACATGGGTTGTAGATTATATTCACAACTCTTGGCCTGTGTTTGACGACATTAGGCAGGAAGCACAATTTTAAATAATGAATATTATTATATTTATCTTAACATTTTTAATCGGTATTATTATTGGTACTTGGATTCAAAATTTTCTTTTCAACTCTAAAGAGTGGCATGTATTAAAGTGGGATAACAATCTTCTTGGTTATAGACCATTAAAATTTGGCTCTGTTGTAACTAAAGATGATATTGTAATCATGGGACTATTTTTAGATACAGACAATTTGCCGGAAGATGGATTGAAGTATACTGTGGATTAAAATTTAAATGGGGTTATAATGAAATATGATTGGGTAAAAACATATCGTAATGGTGAACTAAGAGATAATGATGAAGGGTATCATTGGAAGCGATGTTCTTGCTGCAACAAGGTAACTGAACATGGCATTACAGAAGGGTGCCTTGAGTGTTCTTCTGAACAGCATAATTATTCTGCTAACAAAAAAGGGTGCAGCTATGGCGATAAATAAGTATATTGTATATGTAATGGAATGTCACCAAATGCAAATTGAAGTTGAAGCTATTGATGAACATGATGCAATTGAACAGGCTCAAGGCGGAAACGGCCAATGGATTGATAACTCTTTGGAGTTTGTTGACTCGCTTGATAGTGATACATGGATAGTTGAATTGACTGAGGAAGGTGATGATCTTTCTTCATTAGAGCCAACTAACAGAGAGGAATATACTCTCAATAAAATAAAAGAACTTCGCACTATACTTGACGGTAAAGCGAAAAGTGATTTAAGACTCAAAGAGCTTACAGAGAGTGCTTTGGTAGAATTAAATGCAGAATTAGAAATCATCAAAAATGAGGTTTGGTCCTCTATTGGGAGCGAAGCTGATGAATCAGATAAAGATGCTTGATAAAGAATATAGAGGATATATATGCCTGTATATCATGGAATAAAAACAATTTTGATTAGAGTCCCAAAGACAGCCAGCGCAAGCATGTGTTCTGGTTTGCATTATGCAAATTCTATTACTGGCGGCTCGGTTATCACTAATCTAAAGCATGAAGGAGCTGTGGAGGTAAGAGGCAAAACAAATAAGCATTATTTCGAGGCCTATTATAAAGCCGCATTTGTTAGAAATCCTTGGGATTGGCTTGTTTCTTATTTCTCTTACAACAAAGGTATGCTCAAACAAATCAACAGAAGGCGTAGCGACCAGCGGAAAGTTATAAATGAAGTTAGGGCTGAAACTTCTTTTGAAGAGTATATAATGTTAGTTAAGGATATGAATGAAAAACTAACCAAGCATGGTCCTAATATTAAACAGTCTCTTCATCCTTATCAGCCGCAGTATAAATACTTGGTTGATGAAAATGAAGAAATTATTGTTGATTTCATTGGGAAATATGAAGACATAGAAAATGATTGGAGCAATCTTACAGAGAAAATAAAAGCAAATAATAGTATTCTTTCTTTTCAAATGCCTTTAGGCAAAACAAATGTAAGCAATCATGAGCATTATAAAGAATATTATACAGACGAACTAAGAGAAATAGTTGGAAGTATCTATAAAAAAGATATTGAATTATTTGATTATAAATTTTAAATAAGGTCGAAAAATGAAGCCACAAGCCAAAGACAAGATTGTTCTCATAGACTATGACGGAGGGCATACAAATTTTTATGGCACAATTCAAAAGGCATTAAAATATTTTGATGCCAATAATGATTATTGGAAAATCATTATAAATGACCATATATATATACAACGATAACTTGGAGAATTACCAATGAATATAACTACTTCGCTAGCAGGCACACAAGGCCTGCCTACGCTTTATGGGAAATCTACAAATGGGAAGATTAAAGAATGGAATATTTCGGTACTCCAAATGGCTGATGGAACCTGCTATATCGAAACTAAACATGGTTACGAGGACGGCAAGAAACAACTTGACCAACGCTATATTGGAGAAGGCAAAAATATCGGTAGAGCAAACGAAACCTCTCCCTACGAACAGGCATGTTCTGAAGCTCAATCTGCACATAGCCGTAAAAAAGATTCAGGATACGTAGAAGATAAGAGCAATATTCCCTCTGCATCTGACGGAATGTTTCTCCCGATGCTTGCTCACCGTTATGATAAGCATAGTGCAAAGATTAACTTTCCCTGTTTAGTCCAACCAAAGCTGGATGGAGCCCGTATGCTTGCCCGGAAAGAGGGCGGAGTAGTAACGATGTGGTCCCGAAAAGGAAAGGTTATTGATATTCCTGATAAAATTAATGCCCAGCTTTGCGAAATGTTGGCAGATGGGCAAAGTACAGATGGAGAGTTGTATGTTCATGGCTGGACGTTTCAGAGAATTATTGCAGCTGTAAAAAAGAAAAGGGACGATACAGACCTTCTTGAGTATCATATTTATGACTCTCCGCATCCTACTCTTACGTTTGAGCAAAGATTGCCACAGAAGGGAATTAGCGCAATAATGTTTCCACACTATTGTCAAAACTGGACAATTATCGGAAAGAATATTAAGTTTATAACAACATATGACGCTGCGTGTCAAGACGAGTTTAATGTTTTTGAAAAAATGTTTATCCAGCAGGGCTATGAAGGAATGATGGTTCGCAATCAAAATAGTCTATATAAATATAAGCATCGTTCATATGATTTGCAAAAAGTAAAAAGATTTACTGATGATGAATTTAAAATTATTGGAGGAAAGGATGGAGAAGGCAGAGAGTCTGGCTTAGTTATCTTTCGCTGTATTACTTCAAACGGACTTGAATTTGATGTACGCCCAATGGGGACTCACGAAGAGCGAGCAATCATCTTTAAAAATTTAGACTCTTATATTGGAAAGAACCTTACAGTAAAGTATCAAGAGCTTACAGATGATGGCAGACCAAGGTTTCCGGTAGGAATCGCAGTAAGAGATTATGAATAGGAGTTTATAATGCACAAAGAAACACAAAAAGAGCCTAACTGTCAATCTTTTGAAATTTATGAGTACGATAACTCTTTGAAAGAGTTTGGTGATAAAGCCATTGGATTTGCATATGGTCGCGATACAGCAGAGGCTTGTAAAAATTTTACTAAAGAGTCAGGCTGGTCTAATGAGGGCGGAGATAAGTTTTTATGGGCAAAGCCCCCCATCTGTCGCTAATTAACAATAAAACATAGGAGATAAAATGGAATTTCTTTTTTACATAGTTGCGTGTCTTGGCATTATAGCTGTAAGCTTTCCTCTTTTTGCAATCGCAACAAGTCTTGAAAAGCTAGCCAGCGTTGTTGAGGTTGAAAGTGAAGAACCTATAAAAGCAAAGATTAGGCTTAATCAATAATAAATACTCGGGGTATGGCGCAGTCTGGCAGCGCATCTGCTTTGGGAGCAGAGGGTCGTTGGTTCAAATCCAGCTACCCCGACCATTAAAATTATGGAAAATATAGAATGAATATTGACAAAGAATCATATATGTGGGTGGATAGATATTCAGAACACTATGGAACAGATGAATATCTTAAAAGAATTGAAGAAGATTCTGTTTTAATTAAAGAATTAGGCGCATTTGCTTACGGGTTTTCTCCGGGGGTTAGCATAGAGACTCCAGGCACAGGAATGATGCAGTTAGATTCTGCTAGCTGGAATTGGTTACGCCCTCTGCTTGTAGAGCTAATCAATTCCCGTAAAAACTTTCAACAGATGGATCTTGAGGGAAGGGGACAATGAAACGATGGAGTAAATTACAGAAAGCCATCTACAATCTGATGGATAGAAGTGATAACTTTCAAATTCATTGCAGAGCATATAGGATGCCAAAGTCTCAATCATCTGACCCACAGATTCCTCGTTATTGGATTACAACAGGGAAGGGCAAGGGCAAAGAAACTATCTGGGATTACCCAGGAGACTTTGAGGTATATCCCTATGAATGGTCAGAGGACGTTCCAGGAATATCTGATTTAATCAGAGAATATATTGATACACCGAGAAGCAAAGTAAAGACCAAGGTGTTTGAGCATGACAAATTTGGCTTAGTAGAAATTCTAAGGCGGCACGATAGAAGATTTAATTCGCAACTTAATGGAGAAAATAATGAACAATAAAGAACTTACATACGCTGGCTGTGGAGCTTGTGAAATATGCGGAGAAGTTGATCCGTGCGCTGATTGCTCTGGAGAAGGCTTGACAGCCAACTTGCACAATGGGCTGCTAAAAGAAGTTAATCAGATGCTGATGAAGATAATGATTAATCATCCATACTTTGAGGCAAGAACGGTAACAGACCTAAACCACAAAGTGTGTGAAAAAATACAAGAAGAGCGAGGCGCAAAATGAGCGTAATGGGGCCAGATGGAAAGATTCTTCAACCTGGCGGTGGCTGGTGGTCGCCTTATGGCGATACTGATAAAGAAATACAAAAGAATATACGGGCTAATAAAATGCCCAATGCGCCCGATGCTGTTCGTGTTAACTCTGGATATTTTACAGGAACAAAGAAAGGTGATGAAAATTTGACAGATTTTCTTGGCTCAATTGGAGCATTGGGGGGCAAGCAAAAGAAGAATATGATAAAAGACAAAAATTAATTAAGCGCAAATAGTAGGCCGGATAATGGAGTTGTGTTTTGACAAAGAGTTGCTGGAGGTTTTAACTCCAGCAGAAATTATTTATATCTCTCTCGCCATAATAGAAGATCGCGGCGGCGATCCAATTAATATTGATATAACTAATTTTTATGAAACAACTGCATATGAAAAACTTTTTGAATATTATGCAGATGAAATGCCGTATAATGTAGCAAAATACAGGACAGGCGAGGCAGATATATGGATTTTGGACAAACTGAGAGAAAGAGCTGATGATTTATACCCTTGAAAATGTAACTGAAAATATTGAAGCTTGGTTTAACAAAGATCCTGTTAGGCCAGAGTTAAGCGCTGAGTTTAGAACCGAAGGTGGGCGGGAAGTCTTTGGACTAAAAGATGATCAGGGAAGATTTAAAGCCTTCCTGTGTTTGGCCCGCACGACAGATATTCCAACTGACACCAAGGAACTTGACTCACTTACCTCTATAACTGGCCGCATAGCCGTTCCATACAGTGTATGGAGTTATCAAAGAGGGGCTGGCAGGGAAATTATCAATCAAGTATTGATCTTAATGCAAAGAGCAAAAACTGTTTCAAGAGTTGTTACCTTATCTCCATTGACAGAAATGGCTCGCAAGTTTCATCTGCGAAATGATGCAATTGAATTGCAAGTAAATGAAACTACTGCAAATTTTGAATATTTATTTAAGAGTATATAATGGAAATGAGTAAAGAAAAATATGAAGAGCTTATGCGGCGTTTTTCACAGGAGCTTCATGAGGTTGGGGTTACGGAAGACTTAACGTCACTAATAAAAGACCAAGCAAATCGTACTCCAAATCAAGTCTCAATTAGCTATTCAAACGAAACAGATAAGTTCTCATATAGACACGATGGATATATGATTGAAGCAACGAGAGCAGTTACACTAA
>Ga0163108_10001371_pt1 | contig 17826 bp, 17 predicted proteins | sample Fk1155metaG_FD_109644 | JGI IMG/M metagenome (GOLD analysis project Ga0163108, IMG submission 109644) | Marine microbial communities from the Central Pacific Ocean - Fk160115 155m metaG | ecosystem: Environmental > Aquatic > Marine > Oceanic > Photic zone | place: The Central Pacific Ocean...
ATACGATCGTATATAACTACTGTGTCATTCATCGAATAACCTACTATGGTTAAAACTGCAGCTATAATAGAAAGATTGATTTCAAAAGATAATAAAGAAAAAATTCCAATAGTAATAATTACATCATGAAATAAAGCTATTATTGAACCAAGACTAAACTGCCATTCAAATCTAATCCATATATAAAATAACATTGCAGCTAAAGATAGTCCTATAGCTAACATTCCTGATTGTAATAGCTCTGCGCTGACTTTGGGTCCAACATTTTCAACTCTTCTAAAATTAATTTCAGTTTGAAGATTTTTTGCAATACTTTCTTTTATGCTGGGAATAAGTTTAGAGTTTTGATCACTTTTTTCCTCAATTTTAATAAGATAATCACCTTTTTTTCCAAATTCTTTTATATTTACGTCTCCTAAATTAAGATTTGAAAAAGAAGATCTAATATCAGAAATTTTAATATTATTGTCTGATATTCTTAATTCTATCAACGTTCCTCCTTTAAAATCTATTCCATAATTTAGACCTTTAAATAAAATAAAAAATATACTTATAAAAAAAATTACAAGCGAAAGCATGTTTGCTTTCTTAAAAAAAGAAGAAAAATTAATATTTTTGTTCATCATAAACTTACTTTTCCTTCTTTTTTATTTCTTAGAACAATCCATGAAGTTAAATGACGAGCTATAAAATATGCTGAATATAGAGTTGTCAAAATTCCTATTCCAAGCGTAACAGCAAAACCTTTAACCGGGCCAGATCCAAAAGCAAATAATATAGTTGCAGCAATTAACGTTGTAATGTTTGCATCTAAAACTGTAATCTTTGCTCTTTTGTAACCTATGTCGAAAGCATGTATAATAGATTTTTCAGTTTTTAATTCTTCTTTGATACGTTCAAAAATAAGAACATTGGAATCAACTGCCATTCCAACAGTTAGTATTATTCCAGCGATTCCCGGAAGAGTTAATGTCGCTTCTAATAAAGTTAAAATTCCAACAAGCATTAGTAAATTTGTTATTAAAGCGACATTGGCTATTATCCCAAAGATTCTATACTTGAAAATCATAAAAATTATAACCAGCAGAAAACCTATCATTAACGAAATTATTCCAGATTTAATAGAGTCTGCCCCAAGATCAGGTCCAACTGTTCTTTCTTCAACAATGTTTAATGGTGTAGGAAGTGCGCCTGAACGCAACAATAAAGCAAGATCCGTAATTTCTTGAAAAGTAAAATTTCCAGAAATAATGCCACTACCTCCTGTTATAGATTCTCTGATTTGAGGAGCGCTAATAAGTTTGTTGTCTAATACAATGGCAATTCTTTTTCCAATATTAGATGAAGTTGCTTTTCCAAATCTTTGTGCTCCTAAACGATCTAAAGTAAAAGATACTATAGGTTGATTTGATTGAGTGTCTAACCTAGGTTGGGCATCAATTAAATTTTCACCACTAAAAATTATCCTCTTATTTACAATAAGCTCTTCACCATTCTCTGATACTAGTTTGTCGTAACCAAATTCATTTGATTCCTCTGAAACTAACCTAAAATGTAGTTGAGCAGTTTTTCCCAGTAACTCTTTTACACGTTGAGGGTTTTTTATGCCTGGCAATTCAATTAGTATTCTTTTTTCTCCTCTTTGTAAAATTGTAGGTTCTTTAGTCCCCAAATCATCAATTCTTCTTCTAACAATTTCAATTGATTGTTGTAACGCAGAATTGTTTATATTTAAAACTCCATATTTAGAAAAAAAAACACTGATTTGATTATTTTCTTTTTTAAAATCTAATTCGAAAGTGTTGTATTGAGGTATAAATAAATTTAACGAATTGTCCTTTTTAGAAAAGAATATTTTTTCAAATTTAGATAAATTACTATCATTAACAAAAAAGCTAATATCTTTTGATTTGACAGAAAAATTATCATAATCAATCTGATTATCTTTCAGTATTTTTTTTAGAGGAATAACTTTGCTCTGCAATCTTTCTTTAATTAAAGGTGCGGTATCTACTTCAAGTAACAAATAAGAGCCTCCTTGTAAATCAAGACCCAGATTTACTTTTTTATCTAAGAAAGTTTCATTTTCCTTTTGAAAATTTAAAAATGAAAAAAAACATAAAATTAAAAATAAAAGATATATTAAAAAAATTTTTATCTTTGAGAAATTTAGCACAAAAGAAATTATTTTTTTACTTCTTTTTTTAACAAGCTAGTAATTGTAGACCTGATTATTTGTACTTTAACATTGTCCGCAAGAATCACTTCGATACGATCATCTTCCATCACTCTATCAACCACACCAATGATTCCTCCTGAAGTTATAACTTCATCGCCACGTTTTAATGACTCAACCATTGCTTTATGATCTTTTACTCTTTTTTGTTGAGGTCTAATTAAAAAGAAATAAAAAATTACAAAAATAAGTATTAACGGAATAAATTGTGCAAATTGACCATTCATAATTACATGAATAAATATATTAAATGACTTATTTAAACAAGAAAATATTTAAAAGATTAATTATATTTTTTCTAAGTTATTCATGTACTTTTTTAAAGGCGATGGAATAGAGATAGAACCATCTTCATTTTGATTGTTTTCAATCAAAGCAATTAATAATCTTCCAGCAGCTACGCCAGAACCATTGAGTGTTCCAACAAATTCTGTCCCACTAGAAAGTTTATATTTGGCATTCATTCTTCTTGCTTGAAATCTTCCACAAGAAGAACAGCTAGATATTTCTCGATATTTTTTTTCATATGGAATCCATGCTTCAATATCATAAGTTTTTTCTGCGCTAAAACCCATGTCTCCCGATGAAAGCAAAACTATCTGATATGGTATCTCCAATTGTTTTAGAACATCTTCTGCGCAGCCTAACATTCTGTCTAGTTCTTCTTTGCAAGATTTTGGCTCAACGATACTTACTAACTCAACCTTATAAAATTGATGTTGTCGCATCATTCCTTTTGTATCTTTTCCATAGCTGCCAGCCTCTTTTCTAAAACATGGAGTTCCAGCAACAAATCTTAGAGGAAGTTTTTTTGAATCAAGAATGCTGTCTCTTACAAGATTAGTCAGGGAAACTTCGGCAGTTGGTATTAAAAATTTTCTTTCATCAGATTTTTCAAGTTTTAGTTCAAATTGATCTTCTTCAAATTTTGGTAACTGCCCTGTCCCATACATCACATTTTCATTAACAATAAGAGGTGGAGAAACCTCGATGTATTCAAATTTCTTTGTATGTACATCAATCATAAAATTAATCAAAGCGCGTTCAAGAAGTGCAAATTTGTCCTTCAAAATCACAAATCTTGAACCAGATAATTTTGAAGCAGTTTTAAAGTCCATTTGACTGTTTGAATCTCCTAATTCAGAATGAGATTTGATATTAAAACTAAATTTTTTGACCTTTCCTTCTTTTTTAATAATTTTATTTGATGTCTCGTTTTTTCCTAGGGGCACATCATCTAAAGCAATATTTGGAATGGTTGCCAATATATTTTTAATTTCTTTTTGAATTTTTTCCTGATTGCTTGAAAGCAAATCTATATCTTTAGATAAAGATTTTGATTTTTTAAAATTTTCTTCATTTTTTGATTTTGAAAGTAATTTTTTTTCCTGTTCTAAAGATTCCTTTTTTTGAATAAGTTCTCTATTTTTTTTATCTGCTTCCAGCAGATTGTCTAGATTAATTTCGACATTTCTCTCAGAAATTTTTTTCTTAAAAAGGTCTATATTTTTCCTTATTTCTTTTAGATTATGCATTTTTTCTTTTCTCAATCATTTTAACTGTAAGTATTGACAATTCATAGAGAATTAACAAAGGTAAAGCTAATCCTATTTGTGTAATAGGGTCAGGAGGAGTTAAAACAGCCGCTGCAGCAAAAATAATAACAACAAAATATTTTCTTCTTGTTACTAAATAATGTGAATCAATAAAACCCGCTCTAGCTAACAAGCTTAAAACTACTGGAAGTTGAAAACTAATTCCAAATGCAAAAATTAATCTCATTATTAAAGATAAATATTCATTTACCTTTGCTTCTAGTTGAATGGCAATAGAACTGGGGTTGGCCACTGTTTCGAAAGTTAAAAAAAATTTAATGGCAAGAGGCATAACAAGATAATAAACAAGCATTCCTCCAAAAATAAAAAGCAAAGGTGTTACTATTAAATATGGTAATAAAGCTTTTTTTTCATTTTTATATAAACCAGGTGCTATAAATTTCCATAATTGTGTCAAAAAAATTGGGCTAGTAATAAAAATTGAAGCAAAAAAAGCTACTTTTAAATAAGTTAAAAAAGCTTCGTGAAGTGCAGTAAAAATTAATCTTCTATCCAGATTATTTTCAATTACAGCTGAAGAGTAAGGTTTTACTAAAAAATTATATATTTCTGCAGAAAATATGTAACATATTACAAAAGTAAAAAGTAAAAACAAAAATGATTTCATTAGTCTAGATCTTAATTCGGTAAGATGACTTACAAAACTTCCTGATCGCTCTCTGTCTTTATCTTTGTTGCTCATCTTTTTTTTCTTTGTTTTTTAAATGATTTTCTTCTGAGTCTTCTTTCTCTAAATCAGTAAGTTTGGTCATATCATTCTGTACTTCTGAAAAATACCTTTTTACTGAACCAATCCATGTTCCAATTTTTCTTAAAACTACTGGGAAATCCTTAGGTCCTATAACCAAAATTGCAATAACTACTATGATAAGTAATTCAAACCAACCTATTTGTGGCATTGGGATTAATTATTACTTGAATTGTCTTCTTTATCTTTGCTACTTGTATCTTGATTTGAAGAACTGCTTGTATCTTGATTTGAAGAACTACTTGTATCTTGATTTGAAGGATTGGAGTTGTCAGACATGCCTTTTTTAAAGCTCTTAATACCTTTAGCTACATCTCCCATTAAATCAGATATCTTTCCTCTTCCAAATAAAAGGACTACTAAAATTACAACGATTGCTATTTGCCAAAATCCAATACTCATAATCATGAATTATATACAATTAATCTCTTTAAATAAATAATTTAATTGTCAGATTTTGGGGTTTGATCTATGGCTTTTTCTATTTCAGAGTAAATATCTTCTTTTTTGCTCTCAGATTGCTCTTTATAGAATTTACCAGTACCAAAAATAGAAGAATCTATGCTTGAACTGTCTATAAGGCCCGCTGAGCTTAATTCTTCCACTGTAGGAAGGTCTGATAATTTTTGAATATTAAAATGGTTTAAAAAATTTTCTGTTGTAGCGTACTGTATTGGTTTACCAGGAACATTTTTTCGACCAGCTGGTTTTACCCAATCTAATTCTAAAAGAATTTCAAGAGTGTTAGTTCCAAATGCAACTCCTCTTATTTCTTCAATTTCAGAACGTGTAACTGGTTGGTGATAAACTATTATAGCTAGCGTTTCAATGGTAGCCTTTGAAAGTTTTTTCTGTGTTGATTTCTGAAGAGACATCAGTTTGGATAGGCCTTCTGATGTTCTAAAAGACCATTTGTTTCTAATGCACACTAGATTAATTCCTCTATTTTTGTAGTCGGACTGAATATTTTCCAATGATTTTTTAATGTTTGAATTGCTTTTAATTCTACTTTCAATTGTTTCAATATCTAAAGGTTCTTCCGCTGCAAATAAAATTGCTTCTATTTGTTTCTCTATCTGAGATAAAGTTCTTGGAAAATTAATAATTTTATTATCTTTTTTTTTTTGATTTTTCATTTAATTTGTTTTTTTTATTAATAATTTATCAAAAATTTTTTTTTGCATAAGAGTCACGATTCCTCTTTTTGTTAGTTCTAAACTTGCAGCAAAAATTCCAGACAAGCCTGTTTTTGTCAATTTTTTGTTTTTAATAAAATGTTCTGGAATTAAATCTTCTATTTCTCTCCAGTCTTTTAATTTGTTTATGTTTTCTTCAATTTGTTTCATTGCGTTTTCTGTCGTGAGAACTGGCAATTTAGGTATATTTACGGTTTGAAAAGCTTTCGTCATTTTCAATGTAGCGTAAGATTTTAAAAGCTCATAAAGATTAATATTATAAACAGGGTTATTTATTGAGCGAATTCCCCCTTTCATTCCTTTATAAAATATATTTACTCCAATCCTTTTTCTTTTAAGCATTTGATCTGAGAGCAATCTTATTAATTCTAATTTTTTAAGTTGCAACTTAAGTTTTTCTGCAACCTCTAAAGCTTTAAAATCATCTTCTTCATCTTCTGGCAAAAGCAATTTTGATTTTAAATAGGCAAGCCAAGTAGCCATTAGTAAAAATTCAGATGCTGTTTCTAAATTTAATTTTTCTGACTCTTCTTTAATATATTTTAAGAATTGATCTGCTAATTTAGTAATAGAGATTTTAGCTAAATCAACTTTTTGAGTTTTTGCCAAATCTAATAAAATTTCCAAAGGACCTGAATAGTTCGGAATGTCTACTGAAATAGAATTGTTTATATTTGATTCCATGTATGGATTTTAACTTAAAAATTTATAAAATTCTGATGTTTTTTTTAAAGTAAATTTGTCTATTAATGGCATTTGTTTCAGCAGTTTTGAGGAATCCTTGTATTTTCCTGAACAATATAGAGCTAAATTACAACCTGCTTCCAAAGATTTTTTAGCATTTGTTACAATATCGTATTTTAAAGCTTTCATTGAAATGTCATCCGAAATTATTATTCCTTTAAAACCTATTTTATTCCTTATTATATCCTTAATTATAACTCTAGAGTGAGTAGCTGGATTTTTATTGTCTATATTTTTGTACAATATGTGTGCGGTCATAGCAAAATATGACTGTACACCTCTGAAGCAATCAAAGTCTAACTTTCTAAGTTTTTTGTAACTATCCTTAACAACGGGAAGAGTTAAATGGCTATCAGATGAAGCTCGTCCGTGACCAGGTATGTGTTTTATAACTGTAGCAATTTTGTTTTTTTTATAAATTTTTGTGCACAAAGAACCTAGTGCTTTAATAACATTTTTATGACTTGAATAACTTCTGTTGCCAATAATTTTGTGAGTATTTTTTGTTAGAACATCTAACAATGGAACAGTATTAACATTGATTCCCAAGTTTTTGAATATACTACAAATTGAAAATATATAATTTTTGTAAATAGAAATGCTAAATTTTTTATTTTTTTTATAAAGATCGCCAAAGAACTTCTGAGAATATGGAGAATTATCAAAAAAATTTTCTAAACGACAAACACTTCCTCCTTCTTCGTCTATTAATATAGGGAATTTTTTATCTCCTATAGCACTTCTGATAGATTTAATTAATTTTTTTGTCTGGTTTAAAGTTGATATGTTTCTCTTAAAAAGAATTAAACCCCAAGGTTTTTCTTTTTTAATTAAATTTTTTTCCTTTCTAGACAAATGCTTTCCAGAAACACTTATTATTATAGCTTTTCTTTTCATTTTCTTTTGATCAAATCCCAAAATTTTCTTTTAGTCTTGTTTTCTAAATCAAAACCAGAGTTAAATTCAATTACATCATTAGTGTCATTATCTAAAAATGGCAAATTAAGAGATTTTTTAGCTAGATTTTCTTCTATATTTGATCGATTCAAGTTTATTTTTTTTATGTTTGTTCCCGAAAGATAGTGAAGAATGACAAAATAAAAAAATAGAACGGTCAATATAAAAACTGATAATAAAATTATCTTTTTTAACATCACATTTTTTTAGGCAGAGAAACATCAAGAATTTTCATTCCATTTTCTACTACCAGTGCAACAAGTTTGATTATAGCTAGTGTATTCAAATTTTTTATTTTACTATCAATAATAAATTTATATTTTTCGTCTTCATTTCCTTTGCTCCAATATGAATGAAATAAAGTCGCCAAATCATAAAGATAAAATACAATTCGGTGTGGTTCATATCTCAGAGAGGCGGAATCAATAACTTTGGGCCAATTAAATATTTTTCTTAAAAGATTCTTTTCAAACACATTAAGCTTAAAGTTATCTGTTTCTAATTTGATTTCTTGAGCTGAATCTATATTTAAGGTTCTAAATAAAGAGCTTATTCTTGCATAGCAATATTGAACATAAAAAACTGGATTGTCTTTTGTTTTTTCTAAAACTTTATCAAAATCAAAGTCTAGTTCTACGTCATTGCTTCTATTAAGCATCATGAATCTGATTGAATCTTTGTCTACTTCATTCAATAGATCGTTTACTGAAATAAAGTCACCAGCTCTTTTTGACATCTTAAAAGGTTTTCCTTTCTTATAAAGTTTAACTAATTGACAAACTTTGCATTTTAAAATTACTTTGTTATTAGAGAGAGCGGCAACAGCAGCTGTTATTCTTTTGGTATAACCTGTGTGGTCTGCTCCTAATATATCAACTAGAAAATCATAATTTCTTAACACTTTGTCTGCATGATAAGCTACGTCATTAGCAAAATATGTCCAAGATCCATCATTTTTCTGTAAAGATCTGTCTGTGTCATCTCCAAATAAAGTTGATTTGAATATTAGTCTTTTAGTTTTTTTCCAGTCTTTCGTCTCTTCTCCCTTTGGAGGTTTTAAAAAACCTTCTTCAACAAAATTATTATCTTTTAAAATTTTAACTGCATTATTTACAGAATCTTTTTCCATCAACTGACTCTCATAGAAGAAATTGTCATGTTTTATTCCTAGATTGTTTAAATCAGTTTTGACAAGATCCATTGAACATCTTAAAGATTCTTTTTTTAAGAGGTTGTAAATATTCTTAAAATTATTTAAATCAATATCTGGTTTTTCCTTTAAAATTTTATTAGCTATATCAATTATGTATTCACCAGGATAAAGGTCTTTTTCGTTTTTAAATTTTTCTTTATGTTTTATTTCTCTTAATCTTAGAAAAACAGATTCAACAAAATTTTTAATTTGATTTCCGCAATCATTAACATAATATTCTTTGGTAACTTTATTTCCGTTAAATTTTAGAAGATTAGACAAGACATCTCCAAATACTGCCCCTCTACAATGACCGACATGCATCGGTCCCGTTGGGTTTGCAGAGACAAATTCTACATTGTATTTCTTGTTTTTTTTGTTTGATCCGTAGCTATTTTTATCTTTGTAGATACCTATGATAATATTTTGTAATACAGAATTATTAAGTCTCATGTTAATAAATCCAGGTCCTGCTACTTGAACTGAATCAAAATCTTTACATTCTTTAAGCAAGATTTTTTTAATTTTCTCTGCTAAATTTTTAGGATTTTCTTTAATTTGTTTTCCTAATACCATGGCTATATTGCAAGATAAATCGAAATCGAAGTTAGTTGGAGGCACTTCTATATTTACAGATTCAAAATTATAGTTTTCGCTTATGTTTAATTCTTTTATTTTTTTAAGAATTATCTTTTTTATTTTTTCTAAATAATTTTCAAGTACATTCATTTTAACGAATTGTAGAGATTAATTGCGTATCTGTCTGTCATTCCTGCTATAAAATCACAGATGGCTCTTTCCTTCTTTTTTGAAATTAAAGCACTTTTTTTAATATATTTTTTTGGATTATTTTTAATTTTAAAAAATAAGAAATTTATTATTTTTTTTCCTTTTTTTGTCTTCTTTAAAACGTTGTAATTATAATACATTTTTTCTTTTAAGAAATCTTTAATAGAAGAATCAAATTCACTCATTTTACCCGAAAAACATACTAAAGGAAATTTAGCGCTATAAATATCTTTAATGTTTTTAATTCTTTGTTTTTTTAATTCTTTTCTTGTATTAATTGCAATATCTTTAACCATTTCATTGATTGTGTCTCTAATAATCTCTCGTAAAACTAGTTCTCTATTGTGCTTTTTCAGCTTTTTTTTATGTTTATAAATTATTTCTGAAAGCACAGGTATATCTTTTAGTTCTTCTATTTTAAAAAGATTGGCTTTTATTCCGTCCTCAAGATCGTGACTATTATAAGCTATATCATCTGATATGGAAGACACTTGTGATTCTAAAGATGGTCCTCGTTCGAACTTTATTTTATTTTTAAAAAAATTTTTTCCTAAAATGATGTCGTATTTATCCCTGTTGTAAACTGGACCGTTGTGTTTAATTAAACCATCTAAAGTTTCTATTGATAAATTAAGCCCTCTAAAATTGTAATATTTGTTTTCTAAAAATGTCACAATTCTTACTGTTTGAATATTGTGATCAAATCCACCATATGGCTCCATACATTCATTTAAAGACTCCTCACCAGCATGCCCAAATGGTGAATGACCTAGATCGTGTGCTAGACTTAGTGCTTCACATAAATCTTCATTTAATCTAAAAATTTTTGCAAGTGTTCTGGCTATCTGAGAAACTTCAAGCGAATGTGTAATTCTTGTTCTGTAATGATCTCCTGAGGTGTTAACAAAAACTTGCGTTTTATGTTTTAATCTTCTAAAGGCCGTTGAATGAATTATTCTATCTCTGTCTCTCTGATAGTGATTTCTTAATAAGCTCTTCTTCTCATAAAAAATTCTTCTAGCTGACTTAATAGGTGTTGAAAATTTTGAATAATCAAATTTTGAATTTTTTTGCATAAAGTGAACTTAAAATGTATACTACATTTTTTATGAATATGGTCAAAAAAATAGAATTTACTAAGAGTGCGCTAAAACAAATTGAAAAAATAGTTTTAGAAAATGGTTCTAATAAATATTTTAGAATTTCGGTCAAAGGTGGTGGCTGCTCAGGTTTTAAATATAGTTTTACATTTGATAAAAAAATTGAAAAAGACGATCTTCTTTTTAATAAAACAATAATTGATAAAAACTCATTAGATATAATTGATGGCTCAATTGTAGATTATAGGCAAGAAATGGTGGGAAGTTCATTTGTAATAAATAACCCAAGAGCATCTTCCTCTTGTGGTTGTGGTCTTTCTTTTTCTGTTTAATGAAAATAGTCTCGTGGAATGTTAATTCTGTAAGAGCAAGAATAGAAAATATTTTTAATTATATAAAAGAATCTGAACCAGATATTTTATTTCTTCAGGAAATAAAAACACAGGAGGTAACTTTTCCTAAAGATGATTTTAAAAAAATTGGTTATAAGTCATATGTTTTTGGGCAAAAAAGTTATAACGGTGTAGCGTTTTTATCTAAACTTAAAATCTTAAACATTGACACAAATTTTATTAACGACAAATTAAAACAATCACGTATTATAACTGGTGAAATTAAAATTAAATCAAAAAAAATTAAACTTATTAATATCTATGTTCCTAATGGAAATCCTGTAAATACAGAAAAATATGAGTATAAGAAAAATTGGTTAAATTTATTTAATAAGAATATAAAAAAAACATTAAAAAATAATTCAAATATAATTATATCTGGAGATTTTAATATAATACCTGAGGAAATAGATGTTTATGACTCAACAAGGTATGAAAATGATGCTCTGTTTAAATTGGAGATAAGAAAAAAATATAGAGAGTTGATTAATTTAGGTTTTGTAGATGTATACCGACATTATAATAAAAACAAACAAGAGTATACTTTTTGGGATTATTTTGCTGGATCCTGGCAAAAAAATTATGGTATGAGGATAGATCATTTTGTAGTTTCAAATAATATTTTGGAAAATCTTAAATCAATTAATATAAATAAAAAACCAAGATCAAAAACAAAACCCTCAGATCATACTCCAATAGAGTTAGAAATTATTTAACCCTACCATAAACATCTTTATATCTTATTATGTCAGTCTCTTTCAAAATAGGTCCTGTTTGGGCTTCCATAATTTTAACGGGTTTTTTATAAAGGTTTTCTATTCTGTGAGTTGTTCCAACGGGAATAAAAATAAAATCATTTTTCTTTTTAAAAAATTTTTTTTTATTCATTGTAATTCTAGGTTTTCCTTGTGTAATCATCCAATGTTCAGATCTATGGTTATGTTTTTGTAAACTAATAGAAGATCTAGAATTAATTGTTAGCTCTTTTACTAAAAAATTTTTTCCCTCAAACAGATTAACATAACGACCCCATGGCCTATGATAAACATTTTTATTATCAAAATATTTAGATTTATTTTTATGATAAGTTTTTAAAATTTCCTTCCAATTTCCAAGATCCGTCCAAGAAAGATTAAGCATTATGCCGTTAATATTTTTTGTCTTTTCTAAGATAGCGTAATCAAAAGACTTTGATGTTACGGTAAGAAATGATGTTTTGTTTAGCTTGTATATGTTTTGTTTAAATTTAGCTTTTAAAACAGATTTAAGACAATTTTTATATATTTTAGGTTGGTGCTTTTTGAAATTATTAATAATTGAATCTTTTCTTGCAAAAAACATTCCTGAATTCCAGTAGCCTTTTTTTTTAATAATTTTTTTGGCTTTTGCTTCTGATGGTTTTTCAATAAATTTACTTATTTTATTTATGTTTTTTTTAGTTTTTTTAGTTAAAAAATACCCATACTCTTTCGATGGCATGGTTGGTTTTATGCCAAAAATAAATATGTTTTGATTGTTTAAATATTTTTTATTTTTTATAATAGATTTTTTTAGTTGATTGTTGTTTTCAAGTAAATGATCTGCTGGAAAAAACATTAATCCCTGTCTATCTGGAATTTTTTTAATTAATGTGGCAGACAGTATTGCTGGCGCTGTATTTTTTTTAGCTGGCTCGAGCACAATATTATATTTTTTTATTTTAGATTTTTTTAAAAAGAATTTTACCTGCTTTAAATATTTAATGTTGGTGCTTATAATAGGATGATCAAATATTTTTCCTTTTACTCTGAGCAAAGTTTTTTGAAATAAATTCCAGCCACCAAAATTAATAAATTGTTTTGCTTCATTATTTTTTGACTTCGGCCAAAGTCTAGTTCCTTCACCACCACATAAAATGACGGGTCTAATTTTCATTTAAATATCAGCGTAACACTTAACTTCTTTTTTTCCACCAGGATGTGTAGAAGCTCCCAGATAAGCTGGACCAACAGTTTGAGCATATTTCCAAAGTGTTCCGTTTCCAAAATTAATTTTTTTTGGTTTCCATTTTCTTTTTCGCTTAAGCAATTCTTTTTTTGAAAGATTAACATTGATTGTTCCTTTTTTTGCATCAATGTGAATTGTGTCTCCATTTTTTAGTAAGGCTATAGGACCACCAACAGCTGCTTCGGGACCAACGTGGCCAACACAAAAACCTCTGGTTGCTCCAGAAAATCTTCCATCTGTTATTAAAGCAACTTTTTCACCTTTTCCTTGTCCATATATTGCACCTGTTGTAGATAACATTTCTCTCATCCCAGGACCTCCTTTTGGTCCTTCATAACGAATAATAATCACATCGCCATCTTTATATTTTTTATTTTGCACAGCAAACATAGCATCTTCTTCTGTGTCAAAACATCTTGCTTTTCCGGTAAATTGTAGTTTTTTTAAACCTGCAATTTTTACAATAGCGCCTTCTGTAGCCAGGTTTCCTTTTAACCCGACAACTCCTCCGTCTGGTGATAAAGGATTGTTAAATTCTCTAAGAACTTTTTGATCTTTGTTAAATTTAATATCTTTTAGATTTTCTCTCATAGTTTTTCCTGTAACTGTCATACAATCACCATGAATGAATCCGCCGTCAAAAAGAGTTTTCAATAACATTGGAACTCCACCTGCTTCCCACATATCTTTTGCAACGTATTTACCTCCGGGTTTTAAATCGGCAAGATAAGGTGTTTTTTTAAAAATCTTAGCAACGTCCATAAGATCAAATTTAATTCCTATTTCGTTTGCAAGAGCTGGTAAATGTAAAGCAGCGTTAGTTGATCCGCCAGTAGCGGCCACGATTGTAGCTGCGTTCTCTAAAGATTTTTTTGTTACAATGTCTCTAGGTTTAATATTTTTTTCCAATAAATTCATTACTGTTTTACCGCTTTCAAAAGCATACTTGTCTCTTTCTTCATATGGAGCAGGAGTCCCCGCTGAATGTGGTAAGGCCAAACCAATAGCTTCAGAAACACAGGCCATTGTATTTGCAGTAAACTGTCCTCCGCATGCTCCCGCGCTAGGGCACGCAACAAGTTCTAGTTCTCTCAAATCTTCTGATGACATTGATCCTGAAGAATGTTTTCCAACAGCCTCGAAAACATCCACAACTGTAACGTCTTTACCTTTATATTTTCCTGGTAAAATTGAGCCACCATAAATAAAAACACTCGGTACATTCAATCGAAGCATAGACATCATTAAACCTGGAAGTGATTTATCACATCCGGCAATCCCAACCAATGCATCATAACAATGACCTCTTACAGTTAGTTCTGCTGAGTCTGCTATAATTTCTCTAGAGATTAAAGATGACTTCATTCCTTCATGACCCATTGCAATACCGTCTGTAACGGTTATTGTGCAAAATTCTCTAGGAGTACCTCCATTATCTTTCACTCCTTTTTTTACTGATTGCGCTTGTCTCATTAGGGCCGTGTTACATGGTGCGGCTTCATTCCATGTAGAAACAACACCAACAAAGGGCTTTGAAACATCGTTTTCAGTTTCTCCCATAGCATAATAAAAAGATCTATGCGGGGCTCTATCTGGTCCAAGAGATGTATGTCGACTAGGCAGTTTTTTTTTATCAAATTTCGTCATACTAAACTTTTAATAGTTAAATTAATCTTATCGATATCAGTTTTTAATTCATTATAAGTATTTTTTTCTTGTTCCACAATATGATTTGGAGCTTTTTCTATGAAGCTTTTATTATCCAATTTTTTACCAATATTTTGTAATTCATTTGCTAGTTTTTTCTGTTTATTAACTAAATTTTCTTTAACAAGATTAAGATCAACGCTTTCATCAAAGTAAATTTTTAGTATTTCACCAGAAATAAGCAAGTTAGCAGATTGTTTTTGTAAATCTTTAGAAAAAATAGAATTAATTCTTCCAAGTTTTTTTAGCATAATTTGATTGTTTAAAAACAAATTTTCTTTCTTCTCACTTAAATTTTGAGTAGAGATTTCAATAAAAGATCCTGGACTTATGCTTAATTCATTCTTGAATGATCTGATTTTATAAATAACATCTATTATCTGATTTACATTAATTATCTCTTTATTTTTTTGGATTTTACTGTCTTTGATCCAAGGAGTGCGCATTAAATATTTTTCTTTTTGACTTGCTAATCTATTTTTTAGCCACAGTTCCTCAGTAATAAATGGAATAAATGGGTGTAAAAGAATTAAAGATTCTTTAAATATAAATCCTGAAATAGCTTTGACTTCTTTGATGTGTTTTTTATTGCTAGAAGAAAGAATTGTTTTAGAGAGCTCTAAATACCAGTCACAGTAACTATTCCATACAAATTTATAAATAACCTTTGATGCTTCATCAAATCTATAGCCTTTAATGTGTTTTTCTGCTGAATTTTTTGTCCTAATTAGTTCTGAGTAAATCCATTTATTAATATTTAAAGAAAGTTTTTTGGGGTTAGTTTGTTTTTTAAAATCACATTTATTTACTTTCAAAAAATTATTAGCATTCCATATCTTTGTAAGAAAGTTTCTATAGCCTTTAACTCTTTGCTCAGATAATTTTACATCTCTCCCTGGTGATGCCATGGATAACAAAGTAAATCTTAAAGCATCAGCGCTATATTTTTCTATCAACTCTAAAGGATCAATAACATTGCCTTTAGATTTTGACATTTTTTGTCCTTTTTCATCTCTTACAAGAGCGTGAACATAAATTTCTTTGAATGGTTCTTTTTTTAAAAATTCCATACCTAACATCATCATTCTAGCTACCCAAAAAAATATAATATCAAAACCAGTGACTAAAACTGACGTTGGATAAAATCTCTTTAAATAATAATTTGAAGTTGGCCATCCTAAAGTGGCAAATGGCCAAAGACCTGAAGAAAACCATGTGTCTAGAACATCTGGATCCCTAATTAATTTTACTTTTTTTTTATAAAATCTTCTTGCGTCTAATTGTGCTTTTTTCTCACTTTCAGCTACAAAGATTTTTTTATCAGGACCGTACCATGCTGGAATTTGATGGCCCCACCATAGCTGTCTCGAAATACACCAAGGCTCAATATTATTCATCCAATGAAAATAGGTCTTAGACCAATTTTCAGGAAAAAAATTTGTTTTTTTATTTTTAACAATTTTTTTTGCATTAACTGAAAGTTTTTTTGCATCCACAAACCATTGTTCGGTGAGATATGGTTCTATAATAGAGTTAGATCTGTCGCCATAAGGAACTTTATTTTTAATTTTTTCTTCTTTAATTAGAAGTTGTAGCTCTGATAATTCTTCTAAAATTTTTTTTCTAGCTTCAAATCTGTCTAACCCTAAATATCTATCTGGAGCATTTTTGTTAATCTTTCCTTCATCAGTAAAAATATTTATCGTTTTTAATTTTTGTCTTTTTCCAACATCAAAATCATTAAAATCATGAGCCGGAGTAATTTTAACTGCTCCCGTTCCTTGTTCTGGATCAGCGTATTCATCTTGAACAATTTTTAATTTTCTTCCAACGATAGGTAAAATTGCAAATTTTCCTACAATATCAGTATATCTTTTATCCTTAGGGTTCACTGCAATTGCAGTGTCACCAAGCATTGTTTCGGGTCTTGTTGTTGCTACTGTAACATAATCAGATGAATTTTCTATTTGGTATCTTATATAATAAAGTTTTGAATTAACTTCTCTTTGATCGACTTCAAGATCTGAAATTGCAGTTTTTAATACGGTATCCCAATTAACAAGCTTTATTGATTTATAGATTAATTTCTTCTTGTACAAATCAACAAATACTTTTATCACAGATTTTGATAAATTTTTATCCATTGTAAAAGCATTCCTAGACCAATCACATGAACATCCCATTTTTTTTAATTGATTGATAATTTTTCCACCATACTCTTCTTTCCATTCCCAAACTTTTTTAATAAATTTTTTTCTTCCAATTTTATTCTTATCTATGTTTTTTGATTTAAGATTTTTTTCTACTAAAGCCTGAGTTGCTATGCCAGCATGATCAGTTCCTGGCTGCCACAAAGTTTCGAAGTTATTCATTCTATGATATCTAGCCAGAACATCTTGGAGTGAATTATTTAAAGCATGACCCATGTGAAGACTTCCTGTTACATTTGGCGGGGGTATTACTATAGAAAAGGTTTTTTTGTTTTTTTTAGGTTTAAATAACTTATTTTTCTCCCAATAAGAGTAGATCTTGCTTTCAACTTTTTTGTGATTATATTTACTTAAGCTCATACTTATAAATATTAATATTATTTACAAACTTCTAGCTTTATTTTTGTATATAAACCTATATTAATCTAGATGTGGCCACGTGGCGGAATGGTTACGCAGAGGATTGCAAATCCTTTTATCCCAGTTCGATTCTGGGCGTGGCCTCCAAAAAATCGGTTGTTTTGTATTTTTAAAAAAAGTATGTTCATTTTATTCCTCGGTAGCTCAGTTGGTAGAGCAGTTGACTGTTAATCAATTGGTCGCAGGTTCGAGTCCTGCCCGAGGAGCCAATAAATCAACCGGTTCTATCTAAACCGATCGTATTGCGTAAAACTTGTAGTATTTTTTCCTTTTGAGATTTAGACAAAGAAGCAAAAGTTTTTGTTAAAAAAGAATAATTTAAATCATCTCCACTATTAGAATCTTCACTTTTGTCTTTATCATCTTTATATCCCTTGTAGTCTTCGTAAAAATAAACAATTGGAACTTTTAAAAACTGAGATAACTGCAAAAGTCTACTTGAGCTCACACCGTTTGTTCCTTTTTCATATTTTTGTATTTGTTGAAACGTAACATTAATTGCCTGTGCTACCTTTGTCTGTGTTAAACCAAGA
>Ga0163108_10001372_pt1 | contig 17823 bp, 16 predicted proteins | sample Fk1155metaG_FD_109644 | JGI IMG/M metagenome (GOLD analysis project Ga0163108, IMG submission 109644) | Marine microbial communities from the Central Pacific Ocean - Fk160115 155m metaG | ecosystem: Environmental > Aquatic > Marine > Oceanic > Photic zone | place: The Central Pacific Ocean...
ATATCAACTGTATTTGATCCTATAGAACCAGTAGATCCAAGAATTGAAATCGTTTTTAAAGACATTTTAAATAATATTAAAGAAAATATTGTATAAAAAATACAGTAATTAAGCCAAAACTAATAGAATCATATCTATCTAAAAAACCTCCGTGCCCGGGTAATAATTTACTTGAGTCTTTAACTTTAAAATTTCTTTTAACTTTTGATATTAACAAGTCGCCAAATAGACCTGAGATTGAAATTAATATTGAAAAAAAAATTAAGTTTTTAATATCTAAATTTAAATAAACAAATGAAAAAAATACACCAAAAAAAGATCCACAAATTAATCCTAATATAGTTCCGGAATATGTTTTAGATGGACTTAAATTAGGAAATATTTTTGGACCTTTAATTATATTTCCAAATATATAAGAAAATATATCTGTTGTACAAATTATAAGAAATAACCACAAAAGAACATGTGTTCCATTGAGAGTTTCTTTAATTTTAAAAAAAATAATTAAAGGTAAAGAGACATAAATAAAACCATAAAATAACCATGTCAAATTTCTAAAATTATATTTTTTTAAAAAAACACATAATAAAATTATTGTTGAAAAAATAATTGTTAAGATTATAGAAAAAAATAGATTTGTTAAAGTTGAAAGTAAAATATTTAAAAAAATAAGTAAGGAAAATACAATTATATTCTTTTTTTCTTTATATATATTATCTTGAGTAATTTCAAACCATTCGAAAGATAAAATTAAAGCTGTTAAAAAAATGATAAAAGTTGATGGATAAGTACTAGATATAATGGAAAATAAATATATTGGTATTAAGAATAATATTGAAAAAAATCTCTTTAATCTATTGTTTTCAATTTTTATAAACTTATCTAGATCCATATCTTCTTACTCTTTTTGAATATTGGTTTAAAGCATCAATAAAATGTTTTTTTTTAAAGTCAGGCCATAAAACATCTAAAAAAAACTAGCTCTGTATATGCTAATTGCCATAGAAGAAAATTACTTATTCTTTTTTCTCCACTTGTTCTAATAAGTAAATCTGGGTCTGGTATATTTTTTGTATATAAATTTGATGAAATTATTTTTTCATTAATTGAAAATTTTTTTTTAACGTACTTATTAACTATTTTTTTTAGAGCAATCAATATTTCATTTCTACTCCCATAATTTAAAGCAAAATTTAAATATAACTGGTTATTTTTTGATGTTAATTTTTGATATTTAATAATTTTTTTAACTATATCTTTTGGTAATTTTTTTTTATCACCAATCATTTTTATAGAAATATTAGATGCCATCAATTTTTTAATTTTTTGTGATAAATATTTTCTTAATAAATTCATAAGAAACTTAACTTCTTTTTTTGGTCTTAACCAATTTTCTGATGAAAAACTAAATAATGTTAAAAATTTGATATCATATGAAATAGCTGTATCTATGACAGTTTGTATAGAATTTATACCTTTTTCATGTCCAGCAAAACCTTTCAATTTATGTTTTTTAGTCCATCTGTTATTACCATCCATAATAATTGCTACATGATTAGGAATAATTAATTTTGTATTAGATCTTCTAAACATTAAATCTGCATTATTTCATTTTTTTTGTTTTCAAATACATTTTCTATTTCTTTTATCTGATCATCTGTTATTTTTTGTATTTCATCACAAGCAGATTTTTGTTCATCTTCTGAAATTAAATTATTTTTTTCTTCTTCTTTTATCTTATCCATAGCATCTCTTCTAATATTTCTAATAGATATTTTTGCATCTTCAGAAAATTTGGATGCTACTTTTGTTAATTCTGTTCTTCTTTCTTCAGTTAAATCTGGTAATGGAACTCGAATAAGTTGACCATCTGTATTTGGATTTAAGCCTAATTCTGATTCTCGTATAGATTTTTCAATATTTTGTACCATTGATTTATCCCATACTTGAACTGTTAATAATTTAGGTTCTGGAGCATTTACAGTTGCTAACTCTGATATTTTCATTTTTGAATTATATGCATCAACAATAACTGGTTCTAAAAGTGATGGTGTAGCTCTTCCTGTTCTTAATCTATTTAGTTCTTCATGAAAAATCTTTAAAGTATTTTCCATTTTATTTTTATATTCATCAATTGATATTGCCATAGTAATTATTTTATTATTGTATATTTTCCTCTATTAAATATAGCATCTAAAAAAGCATTTTTTTTATTTATTGGGAAAACTATTATTGGAATATTGTTATCTCTCGCTAATGCTATAGATGATCCATCCATAATTTTTAGATTCTTTGCAAGAACATCTGAGTATTTTATAGTCTTAAATCTTTGAGCTTTTTTATTTTTTTTTGGATCGTCTGAATAAACACCGTCAACTTTAGTTGCTTTTAAAATAACGTTTGCAGATATCTCAGAAGCTCTTAATGCGGCTGCTGTATCGGTAGTAAAATAAGGATTTCCAGTTCCGGCTGCAAATATAACAACTTTCTTTTTTTCTAAATGATTTATTGCTCTTCTACGAATATATGATTCACAAACTGCAGGGACTGGTATTGAAGACAAAACCCGTGTTGGTATCGAATTTTTTTCAAGTGCGTTTTGAATGGCAAGTGAATTAATTAGTGTACCTAACATACCCATATAATCAGCAGTGGTTCTTTCGATTCCAACTGATATAGCGTCAGTTCCTCGAAAAATATTTCCTCCTCCAATAACTAAACTTATTTGGATATTTTTTTTATATACCTTCTTTATTTCATCAGCCAAAAAAGCAACAATTTTTTCATCAATTCCGTGTAGTTTATTTCCTAATAGAGATTCTCCAGATAATTTTAGTAAAACTCTTTTATATTTCATTTTACTAATCATAAAATTTAAAAATTATTGAATATTATTTATATTCCTTCGCCAACCTTAAATCGAACAAATTTTTTTATTTCTATAGAGCCATTAAACTCTTTAGAAATATTCTCAATAAACTGCTTTATTTTAATACTATCATCAACAACAAAATTTTGTTCTAATAAAACAACTTCATTAAAATACTTATTCATTTTTCCCTCAAGTATTTTCTCCTGAATAGACTGGTCTTTTTTACTTTTTTTTATTTCTTCAAGCTGGAACTCTTTTTCTTTATTTATTGTATCTTGGTCTATATCAGATGAAGTAATTGCAATTGGATTAGTTGCTGTTATGTGCATACATATTTTTTTTAAAAAATCAGTAATCTTAGAATATTCAATATCTGTTTTAATAGATACTAAAACACCTATTTTTCCCATATTATCTTTTTCAATATTATGTATATATGTACCAACAAATCCATCATCACTATTAATGTAATCAGTTCTTCTAATTGATAAATTCTCTCCTATCTTAGAAATTAAATTAGTTAATGTGTCAGAAACATTATCTTTTGTTTTATTATATTGATTTTTCATTACTTTATCTAAATCACCTTTTTGCTCTAAATTTATTTTTGATATATTTGATACAAAAGATTGAAAATTATCATTTCTAGCAACAAAATCAGTTTCAGAATTTATTTCAACGATTCCTGCTTCTTTATTTGATTCATTTGTAGAAATTGCTACTAATCCTTCACTTGCATCCCTATCGCTTTTTTTTTGTGCAGATGAAATTCCTTTTTTTCGCAAACATTCAATTGCTTTATCAAAATCAGAATTTGTTTCATCTAAAGCATTTTTACAATCTAAAAAACCCGCTCCAGTGAGATCTCTTAATTTTTTGATGTCACTTGTAGAAATTTTATTCATTTACTTCTTTTTTTTTAATTCTTTTTTGACTTCTTTTTTTGTAGGAATTTCTATAGTATTTTTTTTTAAATTTTCTTTTAAATCAATTTTTTTTTTATTTTTTATTATTGATTTTGATATTAACGAACAAATTAGCTCAATTGATTTTCTTGAATCGTCATTTCCAGGAATTGGATAGTCTATTCCTTCCGGTGATGAATTTGTATCTAGTATTGCTATTACAGGTATTTTTAATTTATTTGCTTCGCTGACAGCTATTGCATCCTTGTTCACATCTACAACGAATATTGCTTGGGGAGTAGTTCCCATATCTTTTAGTCCACCTAAATATTTCTCGATTTTTTCAATTTGTCTATTCATTTGTAAAATCTCTTTCTTTTTAAGTCTAAGATTTGCATTGGATACTTTTTTATTAAGTGAGTTTAATGAAGTTAATGAATTTGAAATTGTAGACCAGTTAGTTAACATGCCTCCTAACCATCTTTTATTAACATAAAATTGTTTACATTCAACTGCATACTTCTTAACAATGTCGCTTGCTTGAGATTTGGTACCAATAAAAAGTATTAATCCATTTGTTTTTGATATATTTTCCACAAAAGAAAGTGCATTGTTTAACAAGGAAACAGTTTTTCTTAAATCAATAATATGTATATTATCTTGTGAACCGTAAATATATTTGTCCATATTAGGATTCCATTTATTTGTTTTATGGCCTAAATGCATGCCTGCTTCTAATAAATCTCTAAGTTTAAAGTTTACATTCATAATAAAATTAAATTAATTGAAAGTTTTATAACAAAAACTCATAATTACAAGAAAATTAATTTAAAAATTTAATATTCTCCGTTTTATTGTTTATTAAATTAAAAAAGTCATATCTTCCAGGAAGAGAAATATTTACCACTTTTCTATTTAACTCAACAAAAAGTTTAATTTCGGAACCAGTATCATTTCTATATTTGTTTAAATGATTTCTTAATTTCTTAATATCAATATTTTCATTTGCTAAAATCTTTATTTTTTTGTTACTTTCATTAAGAAATTGTCTTAATGTTATAATCTCTTGTACTCTTAAATTTATATTATTTTCTTTCTTAAGAACTTCTAAATTTAATAAAACTAAATCATGATTCTTGATTAATTCGTTTGATGAATTCAAAATATCTGAAAATACTATAGCTTCAAAATTTGCGGTAGTATCAGAAAATTGAACATAGGCATATTTATTTCCTTTTTTTGAAGTTCTTTCTTTTGAATCTGTAGGTAAGGCAGCAATTTTAAAAAATATCTTCTCTTCATTTCTAACATCAGCCATCTTTACTTCTATTTCTTTGAAAGTTAAAAAGTTATTTCTTTTCAAAAATATTTTAAAATCTTCAAGCGGGTGTTGTGTTAAATAAAAACCCAATGCTTCATATTCAAAATTCAATTTAGCAGATTTGCTCCATACCTTATTCTTAAAATTTAAATTTATTACATTGTTATCTTCTAAATTATCTGAGAATAAATTATTTTGATTAATATTTTTGGCATTATCTCTTATGATTTGGACAATTTTATCTATATTATTAAATAGATTAGACCTGTTATCATCAAGTTCATCAAATGATCCTGATTTAATTAAAAATTCTAATTGTCTTATATTTATATTTTCATCGTTCAATCTTTTACAAAAATCATTAATATCTTTAAATTTTCCTCTTTTTTCTCTTTCTTTAACAATTTTTGACGTACTACTTGAGCCAACATTTTTAAGCGCAGATAAACCGTATCTGATTCCCTTTTTATTTTTTTCATCTAGTTCAATAGTAAAAAAACTATCAGAGTAATTAATGTTTGGTTTTAATATTTCTATATTCATATTTTTAATATCATCTAAATATTTATTTATTTTGTCGGTATTATTTAATTCATAATTTATAGATGCTGTCATAAATTCAACTGGGAAATTTGCTTTTAAAAATGCAGTTTGGTATGCAATCAAAGCATATCCTGCTGCATGCGATTTATTGAAGCCATAACCTGCAAAAGTTTCTACTTGTTTAAAAATAGATTCAGCTTGATACTCTTTTACTTTATTTTTAATACAACCATCAACAAAATCTTTTTTTAATGATGACATTAAACTTCTTTTCCTTTTTCCCATTGCCCATCTTAATGTGTCTGCTTGCGATAAAGAAAAACCTGCAAGTGTTTGAGCAATTTTCATTACTTGTTCCTGGTATATAGTTATTCCATATGTTTCAGAAAGAACGGGCTCTAATTTTGGATGTAAATATATTATGTCCTCTTCACCATTTTTTCTTTTAACATAATTATCTATGTATTCCATTGGACCAGGTCTATAGAGTGAAATCATAGCGATTATATCTTCAAATCTATCTGGAGATAATTTTTTAAGATATTCTCTAACGCCTCTACTCTCTAGTTGGAAACAACCTATTGTGTTTCCTGTTTTTAAAAGATTAAAAGTATTTGTATCTTTTAAAGAAATAGAATTAATATCAATAATCTTTTTACTCTTATTTACGAGATTGCACGTTTTATTAATAATCGTTAATGTTTTTAAACCAAGAAAATCAAATTTTATTAAACCTGCATCTTCTATATATTTCATAGAAAATTGAGTTACAGGTAAGCCTGTTTTTTCATCATCTATATAGAAGGGAATTTTTTCATCTAAATTTTGATCACCAATAACAATACCAGCGGCGTGTGTCGATGCATGACGATATAATCCTTCTAGTTTAAGACTTATATTTAAAAGTTTAGAAATAGAATCATCGCTTTCCTGCATCTCTTTAAGTTTTTTTTCATTATTTATTGCATCATTTAAAGATATTGGATTTGCGGGATTATAGGGTATCATTTTAGCTATATTATCCACCTGATTATAAGGTAGTTGAAGAACTCTTCCGACATCTCTTACAACATTTCTAGATTGTAAAGTACCAAATGTTATTATTTGAGATACTTTTTTTTTACCATATTTTTTTACTACATATTTTAAAACATCGTCCCTTCTTTCTTGGCAAAAATCGATATCAAAATCAGGTAAAGTAACTCTATCTGGATTTAAGAACCTTTCAAAAAGTAAATCATATTTTATAGGATCTAGATTTGTAATTCCTAATGACCATGCAACAAGTGACCCGGCTCCTGACCCTCTTCCTGGACCAACAGGTATGTTATTTTTTTTTGCCCAAGATATGAAATCAGCAACAATTAAAAAGTATCCTGAATAACCAGTTTTTTTTATAATACTTATTTCATAATTTAATCTTTCTTCATATTTATTCTCATTTAAAGAAGTATCTTTATTGTTTTTAATATTTAAAATTTTTTTATTTAAACCATTGTGAGATAATTTATAAAGTTCTTTATACTCATCAATTGATGAATTAAGAAATTTTGGCAATGATGGTTTAGTTCGTTCAAGCATAAAAGTGCATTTTTTTGCTATTAATAAAGAATTATTAATAGATTCAGGAATATCTTCAAAAATTTTTATCATCTCTGTGTTAGACTTAAAAGAAAATTCTTTAGAAACTGATTTTCTTTTAGGATTAGATAATTTTTCAATATTTTTTATGCACAACAACGCATCTGTTGCTTCGTGCATATTAATATCTGAAAAATAATTATTATTAGTAGCGACAATAGGAATATTAAATTTACTTGCAGAAGATAAAAAAAAGTTCTCAGTTCTTTTTTCATCCTCAAGTCCAGATCTGGTTAACTCAATGAAAAAATTTTCATTATAAATAGATTTAAAATCATTAAGTAACTTTTCAGCTGCTAATTTATTTTTGGAAAGTATGGATTTACCTATTGGACCGTTAACACCGCCAGATAAACATATTAATCCACTGCTATTATTTTTAAGATCATCTAAATTTATTAAATTATTTTCACTATTATTGTAAAATTTGGTCATTAAATTAATTATGTTTTTATATCCTTGGTAATCTTTTATTAATAATAAAATGTGAGAAGGTACTTCTAAATAATCTGTTTTTTTTAATTTTAGCTCAATTCCTAAAATTGGTTGAATACCATTTTTTTGAGCTTCCAAAGAAAATTCAAATGCTCCAAACAAATTTTGTTTATCTGTTAAAGCAATTGCTGGCATTTTACACTCCTTACATAAATTAATTATCTCAGTAATTCTAAAAGAGCTTTCTAATAAAGAGTAATTTGAGTATTGTCTTAAATGTACAAACGGTTTCATTAATTAAATAAGTTTACCTTCAGATAATTTTATTATTTTATCAAATTTTTTTATTATTGATAAGTTATGTGTAGCGACAATAAAAGATATTTTATAATGTCTAACTAAATCTTTAATAATTTTAATTACATTTTCACTATTTTTTTTATCAAGATTACCAGTGGGTTCATCTGCTAAAATTATTTTAGGCATGTTTGCTATCGCGCGTAAGATTGCTACTCTTTGTTTTTCACCTCCAGATAATTCTCTAGGTTTGTTATCTATTCTTTTAGATAGTCCTAAACTTGCTAAAAGTTTTATTGCTCTTTTCTTTGCGGATTTATAACTAGAACCATTAATTAACTGAGGAATAATTATATTTTCCAATGCAGAAAAACTATCCAGTAAATAAAAGTTTTGGTATATAAATCCAATATATTTTTTTCTTATTAAATTTTTTTTTTCTTGGGATAAAATATCGCATTTTTTTCCATTTATAAAAATTTCGCCATTTGTTGGGTTGTCCAAAAGACCTGCAATTTGTAATAATGTAGATTTGCCTGAACCGGATGGACCTAATAAACCAATACACTGTCCTTTGGATAATTCTAAATTTATTCTGTTTAAAGCAACTATATTTCTTCTTGGTTCAGTAAATTCTTTACTTATATTTTTTAATTTTAATACTGCTGACATTTTTTTTATTCTTTTCTAATTAAATCAATAGGGTTATTTTTTGAAGCTTTCCAAGCAGGAATAAAGCTTGCCAAAAAAGATATAAAAAGACTCGTTAAAACTACATAAATAACTTCATTAATATCAATTTTTGCAGGTAAATTAGATAAAAAATATATTTCGGCAGAAAATAGTTCCGTATTTGTAAATTTTTCTAAAAAATTTCTAAGAGTGTTAATATTGGAAACGAAAAAAATTCCAAAAATTGTACCAAATAATGTTCCAAGAAAACCTATTGTTGCGCCATTCAAAAAAAATATTTTTAAAATTATACTTTGGCTAGCCCCCATTGTTCTTAAAATAGCTATGTCTACTTGTTTATTTTTAACAAGCATTATAAGGCTAGATATTATATTAAATGCGGCAACTAAAATTATTAAACTTAAAATTAAAAACATTACATTTTTTTCGGTTTGTATCGCGTTAAAAAAAGCTTCGTTAGAATATCTCCAGTCATATATTTGATAATTTGAAAAGTTTTGTTTACTTAATTCTTCTTTAAAAGAATCAACAGTATCAAAATCATGAAACTCAATTTGAAAATATGGCTTATTAGAATCTGAAATAAAAAGTTTTTGTGCATTGGTATAATTTGTAAAAACTAAATTATTATCATATGTATACATGCCTGAATCAAAATAACCGCCTATTGTAAAAGTTTTAATTCTTGGAATAGCTCCAAAAGGTGTATTTGATATCTTGGGTATTATTAATTTAAATTTATCACCAACTTTTAAATTAAGTTTATTCATTAACTTTGTTCCGATTATTATGTGATTGTCATCAAACTTAAATTGATTACTAATTTTCATTTTTTTTTTATCATTCTTTAAATCAATAAGATCTTTTTTGTCTATACCTTTTACAATTATCCCAGTCGAATTATTTTTTATAGATAGAAGACCTTGTCCGTCAATTATTTTTCTAAAAGAGTTAACTTTTTCATTTGAATTTAAAAAATTTGAAAATGCATCATCATTAAAGTTTCTATTATGAAAATGTACATTTAAATGACCATTAATTCCTATTATTTTATCTAATAATTCAATTTTAAATCCGTTCATTACAGACATTACGATTATTAAAGTTCCTACACCTAAAACTATTCCGAGAAAAGAAAACAAAGATATTATTGAAACCATAGTATTTTTCTTACTTGGTTTTAAGTACCTTAAAGCTATGAAAAGAGATGGAAAATTTGAAATCATAAATTAAATCTTTTTTAATATCTCATTTACATTCTTAATTTTCATAATTTTATTTGTTTTTCTATTTTTTAATTCAAAACAACTATCTTTTAAAAATTTTTCACCTAAAATAATTTGATATGGAACTCCTATTAAGTCCATGTTGGCAAATTTCTCTCCCGGTCTTTCGCTAGTATCATCATATAATACATCAACATTATTTTTTTTTAGATAGTCATAAATATCATCTGATACTTTTGTTAAATCTTTATTTTTAATATTTAAATTAATAAGACCTATATCAAAAGGAGAAATACTTTTAGGCCAAATAATTCCTTTGTCATCATGAGATGTTTCTATAACAGCAGCAACCAATCTAGATATACCAATTCCATATGAACCCATTTCAACATTATTTTTTTCTCCTTTTTCATCTAAAACATAAGCGCCAAGTTTTTCTGAATATTTAGTTCCAAAATAAAAAATATGTCCAATTTCTATACCTTTTGTTTTAATTAATTTATTTTCATTTAAATCTTGTTTCTTTTTATATTCATCGTCTGTTACTGAATATAAGTTTCTTAATAAATTAAACGAGTTAGTTATATCTAACTTATTGATATTACCTATTTTTTTGTCATAAAGTATATTAGTATCTCCTGAATCGCTTATTAAATGAAATTCATGACTTAAATCGCCCCCTATAGCGCCAGGATCTGCCTTTACGGGTATTACTTTAATTCCAATTTCCTTAAAAATTTCTAAATAACATTTAAACATATTGTCATATGATTTTTCAGCACCATTTTTTGTTAGATCAAAAGAATAATTGTCCTTCATTAAAAATTCTCTACATCTCATAACTCCGTAGCGTGGTCTAATTTCATCTCTAAATTTCCATTGTATTTGATAAAGATTTTTGGGTAAGTCTTTATAACTTTTTATGTATTCTTTAAAAATTTCAGTTATTAATTCTTCATTGGTTGGGCCATACAAAAGTTCTTTTTTATTTCTATCATAAAATTTTAGCATTTCAGGTCCATAATCATTATATCTTTCACTTTTTTTCCAAATATTTGATGATTGTATGGTGGGCATTAACAATTCCTGACAACCGTACAAATTATGGAACTTTCTTACTATATCTTCTATTTTTTTTAATATCTTTAAACCCAAAGGTAACCAGGCATATATTCCAGATGTTGTTTGTTTAATCATAGATGATTTAATCATCAATTTATGAGATATTAACGTTGCATCAGATGGTATATCTTTTCGTGGTTTTAAAAAATAATCAGATAATTTCATTTTAGTTATTTAGTATAATCAAAAACAAAAAATTGATTTTTTATTATATAAAATACTATTAACCATAAAATAAAAGCTATTAAAGAAGTTATTATAAACTTTTTAACAATAAATGGATTTTGAGGTGCTCCATCAGCATGTCCCTTTTCTACTTTATCAGGTTTCTTTATGCCAATTGGCAAAATAGTAAATATAACTAACCACCATATTATCACATATATTAAAAAACCTTTTAGAAATTCGATCACTGTTATTCTTCTTCTAATTCAATTAATGTTCCACAAAATTCTTTAGGGTGTAAAAATATAATTTTTTTATTCTGTGAACCTTTAACTGGTTTTCCTGTACCTAAAATTGTTACTTTCTTTTTATTTAATTCTTCTAATGATTTATCTATATCTGAAACTTCGACACATATATGATGCATTCCACCATAAGGATTTTTATCTAAGAATCTTTTTATTGGTGAATTATCTCCATATGGTTCCATCAATTCAATTTTTGTATTTTCTAATTCAACAAAAACAACCGTTACACCGTGTTCTGGATAACTTTTCGGTTTAGAAACAACGGCGTTAAATTTTTCTCTATATATATTTCCTGCTTCCTTTATATCTGGCACAACTATAGCTATATGATTTAATCTTTTAAGCATTTTTTTTTAAATTTTAATTATATGTATTTCAATTATAGGTTTCATATCTAAAGCTTTTCTAAAAAATTTTTTTGAAAAAATATTAATTTTCTCCTTTAAAAATTCGTCAATAAACTTTTTATTTTTTAGTTCCTTTAAATAAGTATGAACATTGTTTATTAAATTTTTTTCAAAATTTTTAATATTTTCATTATTAAAAAAACCCTTACTAGATATTACTGGTTTTGAAATTAATTTATTATCTTTATTTAATGCCAATGAAATTAATATAGATCCGTTATAAAGCATTTTTTTCCTATTTTTTATTGCTTCTTCATTAATTGGTATAATTTTTTTACCATCTAACATAAGTCGGCCTGAAGGAATTGCTCCTAACACTTTAGGTTCGCCAGGTGCAACTTTTAGTAATAAACCGTTTTTTAGAATTAAACCTTTTTTTACTCCACATTTTTTAGCAATTTCTACATTGCTTTTTAAATGGTGATATTCTCCATGAACTGGGATTACTATTTCCGGTTGTACCCAATTGTACATTTTTTTCAATTCTTCTACATATGGATGCCCGGATACATGGACAAATTCGTCTGATTCTGTGACTACATTTATATTTCTTTCTTTTAAATCGTTTTGTACTTTCGTTATTGATCTTTCGTTTCCGGGAATTACTTTCGATGAAAATATAACGGTGTCTCCTTCTTCTAAAAAAATATTTTGATGCATATCGTTTGCTATTCTAGATAAGGCTGCTCTTGGTTCTCCTTGTGATCCAGTGCATATTAAAAGAACTTGTTCTCTTGGATATTCCATTGCTTCTCTTTCATCTAGAAATGGTTCAATGTTTTTTAAGTATCCTGAATCTAAAGCAGCTTGATACATTGTCCACAATGATCTACCGCATAAAGCAGCTGCTCTTCCAGAATCTTTTGCTATATGTGCAAATGTTTCTAATCTAGCTAAGTTACTTGAAAAACTAGTTATAGCTATTCTATTTTTGGTTCTTTTAATTATTTTTATAAGGCTTTCTCTTAATTTTTCTTCTGAGCCTGAGTGACCTTCAACATTTGAATTTGTAGAATCGCTAACAATAGCAAGTACTCCATTCTTACCAAAAGATTCCAATTTTTTTTGATTAAAATTTCTTCCTACTAATGGTTTTGGATCAATCTTCCAATCTCCAGTATGTAAAATATTACCAAATTTTGTTTTAATACCTAAAGCATTCGGTTCGGGTATTGAATGAGTAGTTGAAATTACATCTATTTCAAATGGACCTAATTTAAAATTACTATCTAATGAAATATTTTTTAAAAATTTTGGTTTAATTTTTAATTCTTTTAATTTTCTTTTTAATACTGCTGAAGCAAAAGGAGTGGCGTATACCGGGCATTGTAATTGTGGCCACAAATGTCCTACTGCTCCAATATGATCTTCATGAGCGTGTGTTATGATTATTCCTAAAAGATTTTTTTTATTATTCCTTACAAATTCAGGGTTAGGCAAAATTATATCAATACCTGGAGTTTCTTCAGAATTTCCAAAAGTTATTCCCAAATCAACTACTATCCATTTACCTTGTGTACCATATAAGTAAAAGTTCATTCCTATCTGTCCTACACCTCCAATAGGACAAAATATTATTTCATTTTGTGGAACATATGTATTTATTAAATTTTCAGGTAAGTTATTTGTCATAATTTAATTTAAAAATTTCAATTAAACCTATTATTGTTAAATTTTCATTAATAGTATTTATTAAATTAATATCTTTTGAAATAATTTTAGACAATCCTCCTGTAGAAACACAAAATAATTTTTTTTTAAATTTTCTTTGTATTTTTTTTATTATAAAGCTTACTAAGCCAACATACCCCCAATATATACCACTTTGAATTGCATCTTTAGTGTTCTTCCCAATAATATTGTTATTTTTTTTAAATTCAACCAAAGGTAATTTAGATGTCTTATGATATAAATTCTCTATTGATAAATTAATGCCTGGGGTTATCAAGCCTCCAATATAATTACCATAATTATTAATTACATCAAAAGTTGTTGTCATGCCAAAATCAATTACTAAAGCGGGTGTTTTATATAATGATTTGACAGCTATTGTATTTACAATTCTATCTGCTCCCACTTCTTTTTTATTTTTGAAATCAATTTTAATATTCAATTTAGTTTTATTAAATTTAACAAAATGTGGTTTTTCCTTTAAAAAAAATAAACAAGATTTTTTTAAATCATTATCAATATGAGATACAACGGATGAAATAATACATTGTATTTTATTTTGTACATTTAATATTTTTTTTATCTGCATAAATTTTTTAAATAAATTCTTTTTTTTTTTAAAATCTATAGTTTTAATTCTATTTACTTTATAAATCTTAAAATCTTTTACCAAAGCAATAACAATATCTGTATTTCCAGCATCTATTGCAAAAAAATTATTTGCATTCATATAACTTGATCTCCATAAAATAAGTCTTTTATTTTATTCTTAATCTTCAATTTAATTCCACCATTAATTAGAACGTTTAATAATTTGCCCTCAACATAAATATTTTGCTGTTTAATAACAATGTTATTATTCTTTTTATAAATGTTAGATATCCATTTATTTTTTATAAAATTAAAACCTTTTATTTTCCAAAAATAATAATTTCTAAAAAATATTTTTAAGAACAAATCAATAAAAATATCTTTATCAATTTGAATCTTTTCATTTTTTAATGATGAAGCTTTAAAATTATTTTTTTTTAAATGAGGAAAGTTTATTAAATTTAAACCTATTCCTATAATAACCCATTTTATTTTCTTATTCAAATATGACGAAGTTTCTATTATAACTCCAGCTATTTTTTTTTTATTTAGAAGAATATCATTAGGCCATTTGTATTTAATATTTATATTTTTTTTTTTCTTTTTTAATGTTTCGCCTATGGATATTGATGTTAAAAAAGAAAGTTGATTTACAGTTTCAAGTTTGCATTTAGGTTTCAATAAAATTGATAAATGCAAATTGCCTGGATATGAAAACCATTTAGTATTTCTCCTACCATAACCATCTGTTTGATTGTCAGCGCTTAAACATAAATTGTTAATTTTTTTATTTAGCAATAATAGTTTCTTAATTTCTAAATTAGTGCTTTTTACTGTTTTTAAATTTATTAAATTATATTTTTCTATCATCATTAGTTGGCTAATAAAGATTCATTAATAATTTCTAAAAAATCTGAAAGAAAAATTATTAAGAAAATACTTATAATTAAAGCAACAACGATTATTAATTTGGAAATTACAGATATATTTGTATATATTTCATTTACTGGGTTATCAAAAAACATAACTTTTATAATTCTTAAATAATAAAATGCTGAAATAATTGATGTAATAACTGCAATTACTGCTAATAAATATAAGTTACTTTCTATTGCTGAAATTAAAATATATAATTTTCCAAAAAATCCGGATAATGGCGGCAAACCTGCTAAAGAAAATAAAAAAATTGCAAAACTAAAAGATAAAAAGGAATCTTTTTTTAATAAACCTGAGTAACTTTTGATATTTTCTAAATAAATTCCATTAACTTTATTTTTCAAGCATAACAAACATGTAAAAATGCCTAATATGCTAACCATGTATATTGAAATATAAAGTTGTGCACTTTTAATTCCTAATTCGTTACCGGTTAATATACCTATTAAAATAAAACCCATATGACTTATTGAACTATAAGCCAAAAGCCTTTTGATATTATTTTGATTTACAGCTGCTATAGAACCTAATATCAAAGATATGATAGATACTAAATATAAAATCTGAAACCATGCATTATAATAATGTTCAAATGGAATATTTAAGAATTTTATTAGAAAAGCAATTGCGCCAACTTTAGGTATGGTGGTAAAATAAGCAGTTATAGGAGTTGCCGATCCTTCATAAACATCCGGTGCCCACATATGAAAAGGGACAACAGCAATTTTAAAAAACAAACCACATAAAATTAATACAAAACCTATACTAAGAATTAAAAAATTTTCATTATTGTCTATTGAGTACTTTATAGATTTAGAAATTTCGTAAAAATCTGTTGAATTGGTAAATCCAAAAATTATTGATAGGCCGTATAATAATATTCCTGAAGAGAGTGCACCCATTACAAAATATTTAACACCTGATTCTGAAGACTTAATATCATATCTTGTATAAGCGGCTAAAATATAAAGACAAATGCTTTGTAACTCTAAACCAAGAAACATAGAAATAATATTTCTTGAAGAAATTAAAATTAACACACCAACTAAAGATAATAGAATTAAAAAAAAGAATTCAGGGGTAAGTATATTTAAATCCTTAAGATAATTATAAGATATATAGATTATTACTAATGAACCAGAAAAAACTATAACCTTAAAAAAAAGTGAGTATGAATCATTCTCAAGTAAATCATTAAATGAAGTTGTGTTAAGATCTACTAAGTATACAGAGCAGTAAAATGAAATAACTAATGAAGTAAGACTAATGTATAGAATATTCTTATAAGAATCTTTATCATTCTTAAAAAAAATTCCATACAACAAAATAAAAATAGAGCCGAGTATTAAAGCAATCTCTGGAGAAAATAATTTAATATCATTAAGTTCCATTTCAAATAATAATTAATTTATTAGTAGATAATTCATAAAAACTAATCAAAAAATTAGGATATATTCCCAGTATAATAATCAATAATAAGAAAATAAGATAAACTAAAGTATCTCGGGTATTTAAATCAACAATTCCTTTATAATTGTTATTTCCAAAACATACACGATTATAAAGCCATAAAATATAACAAGCAGAAAGAATAACTCCTGAGGCTGCAAAAAAACATATAATAAAATTAATTTTAAAAGCACCCAGTAAAATTAAAAATTCGCCAATAAAACCAGTGGTTCCTGGAAATGAAATTGCCCCTAAACAGTAAATCATAAAAAAAATAGAAAATTTTGGCATCTGTTTAAACATTCCGCCAAAATTATCAATACGTTTTGTATTAATTCTTTCAATTAAAGTTCCGGCTGATAAAAAAAGAGCTGATGAAATAAGTCCGTGGCTAATCATTTGAAAAACTGAACCTTGTAATCCTTCTAGATTTCTTGAAAAAATTCCTATAGTAACAAAACCCATATGAGCAACTGAAGAATATGCGATCAATTTTTTTAAATTTGTTTGAGCTAATGCAACTATAGAAATATAAATTATTGCAATTAAGCTTATGGTAAAAATAAATGGTGCAAAAAATTCAGAAGCTTCGGGAAATAAAGGAAGTGAATATCTTAAAAAACCATACCCGCCTAATTTTAATAAAACTCCCGCTAAAATAATAGAACCAGCTGTTGGAGCTTCTACGTGAGCATCTGGGAGCCATGTATGAAAAGGCCACATGGGAATTTTAATAGCAAATGATGCAAAAAAGGAAAGAAATAACCAAATTTGCAGAATGAATGGAATATCATTATTAATCAATAATGTCAGATTGCTAGTTCCGGAATAAAAATATAGTGTCAAAATACCTAAAAGCATTAATAAGGACCCAGAAATGGTAAAAAGAAAAAATTTGTAGGAAGCATAAACTCTATTTTTTCCACCCCATATACCTATGATTAAAAAAAGAGGAATTAATGATCCTTCAAAGAAAATATAAAAAATAAATAAATCTAAGGATGAAAAGACACCGATAAGAAAACATTCGATCATTAAAAATGACGCAATGTAATAACCGATATTTTTATTAATTTTGTTCCAACTGATAATTATACAAACTGGTATTAATAAAGTAGTTAAAAGAATAAAAGATAATGAGATACCATCAATCCCAAGATAATAATAAATTCCTAAATCATTTATTATTTTAAAATTTTCAACAAATTGAAATTGTGTTTCTGTTTTATCAAAGGAATGAA
>Ga0163108_10001373_pt1 | contig 17820 bp, 8 predicted proteins | sample Fk1155metaG_FD_109644 | JGI IMG/M metagenome (GOLD analysis project Ga0163108, IMG submission 109644) | Marine microbial communities from the Central Pacific Ocean - Fk160115 155m metaG | ecosystem: Environmental > Aquatic > Marine > Oceanic > Photic zone | place: The Central Pacific Ocean...
TAGATTCCTTCTTTTTTAAAAAAACTGACCATATTATTGAGGATATTATGTATACAGCAACTACCGTAACAATAGTATTAGGAACAATATATTCAATCTCATTATTTGTAAGAAATGAAACTATAAAGAGTTATCTTTTGAAATATTAAGTTATATTTGCACAATTATAATATAAATTCTAATTATGCAAGGTACTGTTAAGTTTTTCAACAATTCAAAAGGCTACGGATTTATCACTAATGATGAGACAGAAAAAGATTGTTTCGTTCACATTAACTCTTTAAACGGAGTTGAAATTAAAGAAGGTGATAAAGTAGAATACGAAGAGGAAGAAGGGCAAAGAGGTGTTCAAGCTACTAACGTTAAGTTAGCTTAAGCTATTGAACTAACTCTAAGTTTTTACTCACCAAATATAAAACAACTATTTTTTAATAGGTTTTAATTATCACAATTAAGTGTAGTTAATCGTGTACCTTATACTCAAGTAAATATTTGATTGGAATATAGCGATAAACTATTCTTTTAATTTAAAGTTTATTAGAAAATAGATTATAATTTAATTCTGAACAACTTCCTGATTACTAATAAGTGAGTTTAGATTTGCAGAAATATATTTTCCAATTTTCTCTCCTTGATCAATACCATGGTCTATAGCCATTCTGTAGTGAATCCCTCCATAAAGTCTTGATATAGCAGCTTCATCTGCAGCTTCCATAAAAGAATTAAATGACCTTATTGGCAAACCATATTTTACTTCAGTCGTATCATCAAATCTAAAATTGTCTCCATAAATCTTAGTTAACACAACTGCAGAGGCTTTTGAAATAACAGAATGACCAGAAGTATATTCAGGAAAAGGTGGAGTCTGAAGTTTTGGCAACCATTCTTCATCTAGGTATTTGTTTATTAATGTCTCTGGTCTTACTACCAATGTATTCCACTTAGTATCCCAGCAAGAAATAAATCCATCAAACAAAGCAATTGATACTTGTAAATAGGAATTGATTGCCTCATCAAAACTATCATTTGCTAATTCAGTTGCAATTTTTGTTATACCGATCCAATGACCACCAGGAGTAATTTTTTTAATTGCAAACATAGCATGACCTTTATGATAAGAAACATATGGATTACAATCCCAAAAAGCAGCTATTTTTGCTTCTTCACTATCATTATTATCCTCTGTAACTTGCTCTCCTAATCTATAAACTTCAATTAGTTCATCATAGAATCTACTACCCTTTGTCATATCTATTTTAAGTGGAGGGGGTGGGTCAAAGATTTCAAGAGATGTTATTATCATTGGCCTTATTTTATTCCAATGAGGCTCTATACCCTCCATATAATCAGGTGGTGTTGGCTTCCAATACTTATCATCCTGTAGAATTGTGTATTTGGAATATGTTCTTGTTTGTTTATATAAATCTTTGTCAGCCCATCTTAATATTTCATTTGCAACTATTTCACCATATTCAATAGATTTATTCAATTCTCTTCTTGATAATCCCTGACTTCTTAGGTCTTTGTATAAGTTCTCTCTATAAGTATCAATCTTATTTTCTGAAAAAATTAATTCTTTTCCCACAACTAAAAATGCATGAAGTGCTGCAAGGTTAGGAATTATACTTGAATCTGTATAATCCGAAACATCAATAAAATCTGTCAACTGTCCTTGTAGACTCATATATTTATTTGGATATTTTTTCTGAATAATTGAATAAGCTGCTATAGTAGGATAAACATATACTCTAGATGCAACAGGAGGGGAAAAGATGTCATACACTACAACATCTGTTAGCACTTGCATAGCTTCATTAAATAAGGCTTTATCATTTAGACTATCTAAATATCTATTATCTGTCTTACAACTATTAAGAAAAAATAATAATGAAAACAGGAATGCACAAAAAATTGTTTTATTACAAAATTTAATCATTGTACAAATTTATTGTTTTTTACTTAGATTTAAGTAGGTAGCTATTATTGTTGTTTCCAATAACTATAAAGGTATCATTATTGACTTTATCAATATGTCTTCCTTCAAAATTGATCGGCAACATTAAAGATCTATGAGAACTATAAGTATTACCATCAAATCCTATTAACACCCCCCCAGAATTAGAATAAGAAGGGCCTAACTCAGTAACATATCCAGTGAAATTTCCCACATAATAAATTTTATCTTCATCTACGTAAAAATCTTCAATTGTAGATAGTTGTAATTCTTTTGGAAGTGGTGAAGAAAGAAATTTATTTTCTTTATTTTGGATAAAAACCATTGATCGCATTTCAACAACAGTTTTTGTTTCAAATATTTTATTTTTTTCAGTCAAAGAAACAATATCTGTGACCTTGGCAAAATCATTATATTTTAAAAACTTTTTTTTAAGATAGGGTAATGAATTAACTAACTTATCTCTTGATGCAAATGGAACTGGTTCTCCAAAAAAACTATAAAATATAATTGGATCTAGAGATGAGTTTTGATCAAAATCATCTAAATAGACAACTACTGGTGTCTTTTCAGAAGCATGCCATTTATGATTCAATCCTGAATTTCCTGCAATAATATCTAGTTTCCCATCATTATTTAAGTCAGCTATTTCAACTGTATTCCAAAATCCTGCTGTAGTCCCTAATCCATAATTAGTAGTTTGATTAGAAAATTTATCCTCTCCTTCACCTATAAGAACAGTAACAGGCATCCAATCTCCTACTACAACCAAATCTAAAATACCATCATCATTTAAATCTGCAAATTTACTATCAGTAACCATTCCTAATGGAGCTTGAGCTATAGCTTCAAAATATGCATCGGTATCAGGAGCACTTTTAACAACTACACTTGTTGGAGATAGGCCATAGCCTCCTGGAATAGATCTGCTTCCAATAAATAGGTCAGGGAATCCATCATTATTAAAATCAGACGAACTAATTGAACCACCATTAGTACTTGGCAAATTTGCAGGAAATTTATTAAAGTTACCTTTACCATCATTAATATATAATCTATCCATAAGATTATTATCACCATCAACAAATTCATTCCCTCCACTCATAACGTATATGTCTAGGTCTCCATCTAATTCAAAATCAAAAGCATCTGCATCAATATCTTCAAATAAAGCGTCTTGATTAAATATTTTGTTTTCAATAGATTCAAAACTACCATCATTATGCTGGACTAACAATTTAGGAGCTTGAAGTCTAGCACCTCCAATAAATATGTCTTTAAGTCCATCTCCATTAAAATCAGCTCCAACATATGCAGGCCCTTCAAGGGATAATCTTTCAGGCATTAGAGGTTCTCTTTCATAATCAAGATATTTATTCTCGATATGTGTAAAGCCTAACAACTTAATTTCAAAATTGTTATTTTCATTGATATTTTCCACCTGAGTTATTTCTGAATCAACAGGGTTAATTTCATGAATCTGATTAGTTTTTAAGTTGGAATATTTACTATATTTTCCATTTAACCATTTTACATGCACAGAGTCAATATTTTTTAACTTACCCAGACCAAAATGAACCCTTGGAGATGAAGTTGATGCAAAGCCACGAGCATTAGTAATCTCCTTTATGAATTTCTTTTTCCCTGAGAAAACAATAACTTTTGCACCAATCGCATGAGAACCCCATTTGTTTAATACATTAAATTGAACAAAAGATCTATTTAATTTTTCAGATTTATTTTCTAAAATCTGAGCTTCATCATTAATATTATTTGAAACTATATCTAAATCACCGTCATTATCTAAATCTGAAACAGCTGAGCCATTTGAATAGGAAGGAGGTATTCCTATCAACTCACCTAACATGCTAAATTCAAGCGGATTATCTTGTAAGAAAACAATATTAGAAAGTTTTAACATTGGCATTTTATCAATTAAATCTTTCTCAAGCTTATCTTCTTCTTCAGCTCCATAATTGTCATATAAAATATTACTTTGGAAATTGATAAAATCTAAATCATTGGGTCTTTTATAAATTCCATTAGTTATAAAAATATCTGTATCAGTATCATTATCAAAATCTTCTAGAAGAGAAGACCAGCTCCAATCTGAAGCATGCGTTTTAGTAGCTAATGCTACCTCTTTAAAAACTCCTTGTTCTGTACCAAGTTGCATATGATTTCGAGCTAACTGTTCATTAAAACCATAATCTTTTTTTATCTGCGCTACTTTATCTGAATCTTCTCCCCCTGATTTCATAAAAATATCGGCTTTATATGGCATCATATCAAGTGTGAATATGTCTTGAATTAAATCATTATTAATATCCGCAATATCAACTCCCATTGTAAATCTACTAGTATGACTTAATCTTTTTTTAGAAACTTCTGAAAATGTTTTATCTCCATTGTTTAAGTAGAGATAATCATTTTCATGAAAATCATTTCCAACATAAATATCCACATATCCATCATTATTAATATCAACTGTAGCGATGGCTAATCCGTAACCAAGCGCACTAGAATAAATACCTGCTTTATTAGTTACTTCAACAAAAGATAACTCACCTTCATCTAAAAGATTTTCATAAAGTCTATCACCTGATTTGTTATCCCTTTCTTTTCGTTTTGCTGATCTACCATAATTTCTTGGCGTATGAACTGTATGATTTAGTAGATAAACATCTAAATCACCATCGTTATCATAATCAAAAAAGCTGGCTTGTGTTCCAAAACCTTTAAAATCTAGTCCAACATATTGAGATGATTCTGTAAAACTTAAATCACCATTATTTATATATAATCTATTATGACCTTTAAGATTTTTATAATCACTAACTGTAGAAACATAAATATCAATTAACCCATCATTATTAACATCTGCCATACTAACACCATTTGACCAAATACCTTCAGTGTTCAGTCCAGCATTTTCAGTTATATTCTCAAAAACCATATTTCCTCGATTTAGATATAATTCATCCCTTACCTCATTTCCTGAAAAATATATATCATCAAAACCATCATTATTAATATCTCCTATACCTACACCTCCTCCATTATAATAATATAGATATTCAATAATATTCATATCTGAATTAGATGAAAGACTATTATTAAAATAAACTCCTGTTGTTTCAGAAGTTAAAGCATCAAACTTGAGATCATGTTGACTCTCATTATATTCATCATCTTGCAAATTACATCCTATAATAAAAAGGATTAATAATAAATAATATCTAATCATATAAATATTTAAATTGTACTAAGGCATCCGAATTTCGACCAACAATAATATTTGAATTAGAAAATACTAAAGAACGTACTTCTCCTCTTACATTAAATCCATAACCATCAGATGGAATGTCAAAAATACCTTTCCCATTATTTTCTAAAAAAATACCAAAACTGGCATCATATCTACCAATTTCTGGTTTTGTTTTATAAAGATTTCCGCCAGCTATAACATCCATATCTCCATCTTTATCAAAATCTTGAATTAAAAAAGAATAGATTGGAGAAAATTGTGCTTTTTGCGGTAATTCATAAAATATAAATTCATTATTTCCATTATTTATAAAAACTGAACTTGCTAAAATATTAACATCTAGTTTAAGACTTTCTTCAAGTTGCGATTCACTAAACATATCGTTAATACTTGCTGAGCGAAAAGATTTATAATCTGGAAAAACTTTCTTAAGAGGTTTCATTTGATCAATTAGATTATGTCTTAAATCATATGGATAAAATTTTCCATTTTTACGCTTAAAAGTTAGTATAGGATCTAATTGTTCGTTTCCATCATAATCATTAAGGTATAATCGAATTGGATTTTTTTCATTTGCACTAAATCGAGAATTAAGTCCATGGTTTCCAACGATTATATCCATTAATCCATCTCCATTAAAGTCAGCTGAATCTATTGTTTGCCACCATCCTTTATAGCTAGACAAGTTTGATAAGCTTGAAGTAAATTTTCCATTTTGATTATAAAATAACTTTATTCCCATGAATTCCCCTACAACAATTAAATCTTCATCCTTATCATTATCAATATCAACAAAGATAGCATCTGTAATCATTCCTAGATTTTGAAATTCAGGAGCATTATCTCGAGTTACATTAGTGAAGGAACCTTTTCCATTATTTAAAAGCAGAACACCTGATCCTGGTAGACCGTAAGAATCAGAAATTAACCTTTCTCCAACAAATAAATCTAAATCTTCATCACCATCAATATCTGAGACTTCTACAGTTCCTGAATTAAAAAAATTAATCTCTGTTGGAAGTTTGTTTTCACTTAAACTAAAATTCCCATTTCCATCATTTATATATAATTTATCTTCAAGAAATGACATAAACTTTGAAAACTCTACTCCTCCATTTGCAGTATATAAATCAAGGTCACCATCAGAATCAGCATCAAAAAATAATGGCTCAATTGTTTCTCTAGAAAATTCTTCACTTAACTCAAATGATTCTATTAGCTTAAGGTTTTCTCCCTCCCATTCAAATAATCTGCTCTTATTATCCTTAGAACCTGGAATTAAAATTTCATCTAAACCATCACCATCCACGTCCCCTTTTGCAATTTTTGGTCCAGGGGTACTTAACATATGGGGTAATAATCTATTTTTATTAAAATCAATAAAAATATTCTCAGTATGTAAAAATTCCTTGCCTGAAGTTATCCTTTCAAACAAAGGCTTAGAGTTATCTTTAAGGTTATTTTTAGGTTTAGAAAAGCTAATAGCATCTGACTGAGAAATTGAAAGTATTTGATTTACTTCTATATTATCCAGGTAACTTTTTAAACCATTTGTCCATGTTATTTCTATATCAACATTATTTTTTGTTGGAAGGCCAATATGAGGACGGAGATCAACACTAGACTGAAAACCTCTAGTAGGCTGATGTTGAATGTAATAATAATCTAATCCATCATAAACTCTAATTTGTGTTCCAATAGCCATAGTATTCTTCTCAATACCTTTTAAATCAAATTGAATAAAGTTTCCAGAATCTTTTTTATCAGTTTGATTTTCATAAATAAAAGAAGGCATATTAACATTGTTTACTACCAAATCTAAATCACCGTCATTATCTAGATCTCCATAAGCGGAACCATTTGAAAAACTTGGATTAAGAAGTCCTGTAGTTTCCTCATTTTCAAATTTCAAATCTCCTAAATTTATATACGCATGATTTTTAACTGGTCTAGATGGAATTATTTCAACTAATCTTGCATAATCTACTTCTTCATTTGAAAAAATTGACATCAAAACCTGCTCACTTGAGACATATTGTAAATAATCTTGATCGGTTAAGTCACGATATATTCCATTAGCAATAAATAAGTCTCGAAGTCCGTCATTATTCATATCAAAAAATAGAGCTCCCCAGCTCCAATCAGAAGCTTCCACACCTGCTAATCTACCAATTTCACTAAACGTATCATCTCCATTATTAAGTTGAAGAGTATTTCTGGTGAACTGATGATAATATCCATTATCAACATTATACTTATACTTATCCCAATTTTCAAAAGTAGTCACTGATTTTAGACGTTCATATTCAGATGGTAACATTTCTGTTACAAAAATATCAGCCCTGCCATCATTATCAATATCAGCCATGTCAGCTCCCATTGAAGCAGCGCTAATTGATGAAATGGCATCTGTTAACTTTTCACTAAAGGTTCCATCTTGATTATTAATATATAGATAGTCTCTTTCGAAAAAATCATTTGAAACATAGATATCTTCCCAACCATCAGAGTTAACATCTCCTACAGTAACTCCAAGACCAAAACCAATTACAGAACCATATATACCAGCTTGATCACTTACATCAATAAATTTTCCATTTTGATTTTGTAGTAATTTATCTCCCCCATCTTTATCTCTCTTTGGTCTTTCATTTCTCCTAAGGTCAAAACTTCCAATGGCTTGATAAGAATTATTAAGAAGATAAGCATCTAAATCTCCATCCTTATCATAATCAAAAAAACTAGCATGAGTTGAATATCCTGGATCGGATAATCCATATTTTGATGCTTCTTCTTTAAAAGTGAGATCACCCTGATTAATAAATAATTCGTTCTCCTTATTATCTCCCTCTACATCTCCAGAATTACAAACGTATATATCAAGTAAACCATCAGCATTGATGTCAACCATAGTTACACCTGTAGACCAAGCTCTAGAACCAACTACACCAGATTGATCTGAAATATTTTCAAACTTAAAGTCTCCTTTATTTAGATATAATTGATTGGGGTTTTGATTAGCTGTAAAATAAATATCTTGTAATCCATCATTATTAATATCTCCTATAGATACACCTCCTCCATTATAAAAATTTCTATATGTATAAACATTAAATTTTTGGTCAAATGTTAAGGTGTTCTCAAAGTTAATATTAGTTTCAGAAAAAGATTTTAATTCAAAAAGTAAGTTATCTTGAGTTTGACAACTAGAGAAAAGAATTATGCAGGATAAAATTATTATATACCTTTTCATTTTAGTTAACTAGGTTTGGATATTTATATCTTAAATCAAGTAACTGAGCTCGAACATTTTTTTCATCTATAATATGAATTAATATTTGTCTATTTCCATCTATTTTAACAAATGTCTCATTTGGAAAATTTTCATTTTCTATAAGAACAAAATTATTTCCCGGATACCATTCCATTAGTTTATTTATAGCAACTGGTAGAAGTTTATCAGATTGTAACTGCTTATTCCAAGGAGCCCAACCTAAAAAATAAAATCGCATATCTAAGCCAGTCATTATATCATTATCATTAAATATTCCATAGAATAAATGATTTATTCTCTTCCCTTCAGGCATATTTTTTATTTCATATGCTATAAATTCATTATTAGGCCCATGGGTTACTTTTCCATCAGCATTCAATTCCCAAGCTTTTGCAAAAAAAGTTTTTTTTGTATCTCCTAATTCAAGACCAAACTGAACAGAATCAATATATATTCCACTAGCCATTTCTTCTTTTACAATTATTTCATATTCTGAAATATTTTGACAGGAAAACATTAATGCAATTAATACTATATATAATCTATTTAACATATTTAGTTATAATTTTTGAATTTGAAATTCCAGTTATCAAAATTAATGAATCAGAGGATTCTAATGATGGCACTATAGAAAAATCTCTAATTTCCCCATAAATATTTAAAGGTGATAATTTATCAAATTTTGTTTTAGAATTCTCACTTCCATATAGAATCCATCCTTTTGAAGCATCAAAAGCACCATACTGGGGTTTAACTAGATATTGATTTCCGCCTAATATTAAATCTTTTAGACCATCTTGATTTATATCAAAAATATTAATAGCATGAACACTAGAATACTGGATTTCTTCAGGTAATGGTCTCTTGGAGTATGAGAGAGGAGAATCAGATATAAACAATAAACTTCTTGTTTCTTGTATTTCCTTTACTTGAGATGAAGATATTTGATACTCATTAAATATATCTTTAATTGATAGATTAGAATAATCTTCATAATAAAGAAGCTTCTTTTTCAGATTAGGTAGTTGCTTAATTAGTTCATCTCTATCATGGATGGGAAAATCTTCATCACCAATCTCATATGTATAAATAGCTTCTAATCTTCCATTATTATCATAATCATTTAGGAATAGCTTCATATTAGGTTTGTAAAGACCATTCTGACCCATATTGCCCAAAACAAAATCTGGAATACCATCTCCATTTAAATCAGATGTTTCTATAGACTGCCACATTCCATTTGTTTCAGTCAATCCAATACTTTCAGAAATAGACTCCCAACTAGATCCATTATTTAAAAAAGTAAGTATGGGCATCCATTCACCTACTACAACTAAATCTCCTTTTTTATCAGAATTTAGATCCGTAAATGCAATATCAGTTATCATACCTATATTTTGAAACTCTGAAGGATAAGTTGCTTCAAAAGTACCATCTCCTTTATTTATCATTAGAGAAATGGATCCCGGAACTCCGTAGGTATCAACATTAAAGCGTTCACCTATAAATATATCTAATAATCCATCATTATTTGCATCACCAACAGCAACAGCTCCAGTACTAAAGAATGTAGAAAAATTTAATGCAGATGAATCATATATAAATTTCCCTGATTCATTTCTGTAAAGTCTATCGTTAAGAGTTCTAGATAAGGTTGAATAAGCTTTCCCTCCAGATGCAACATATAAATCTTGGTCTCCATCATTGTCTGCATCAAAGAAAATAGCTTGAACATCCTCTGATTCTTTATGTAAATCAAATGGTTTTTCAACTTTTTGGAACCCATTTAAGTCACTTATAAATAGTTGTGCAGTTTGCCCTTTTGCCCCTCCTATATAAAAATCTTGAATGCCATCATTATTAAGATCAAAATTAGCTATACATGGTCCTTCATTAGAAAACATATGGGGTAATAATCTCTCAGAATCAAAATCAACATAATAATTTTCATTATGCTTAAAATCTATTAATTGTTGATCTTGTGTTTTTTTAATAATAAAAGTAGGTTGAGGATTTACAGATTCTGATTTTAAATTAGCACGATTTATTTCTACTATTTGATCAATTTGAATATCTTCTATAACTGAACGTTTTCTATCAGGCCAATATATTTCAAGAGAATCTAGTGAATTTATTTTACCTAATCCAAAATGAAGCCTATATGGAACAGAGCTTTGAAAACCTCTAGATGGAAATTGTTCAACCATAATTTTATTTCCATCTGGTAAATAAGCAATAGCCTTTGCCCCTATAGCAAATTTATTTGGACCAGAATCTTTAAGAGTAACTGAAAGAAAATGATTATTCTCAACTTCAGAGTGATTTTCAAATATAAAAGCTTCAGAATTTACATTATTAACAACTAAGTCAAGATCTCCATCATTATCTAAATCACCATATGCAGAACCATTACTAAAACTAGGTTGATTTAACCCCCAGTCTGATCTTTTATCTGAAAAGGTGAAATCGCCATTATTTCTAAATACTGCATTGGTTACAGCCTTGGAAGGCATTAAATCAATTAAATCGGTGATAACTTCTTTACCTGACCTTAATATTTGACTAATCTGTTCATCATTAGCGTAATAAGTTAAATAGTCTCTATCTAACAAATCTTTATATATTCCATTACTTATGTATACATCTTTATAGCCATCATTATCCATATCGAATAATAGTGCAGCCCAGCTCCATTCTGTTGCAGATAATCCAAGCTGCCTTCCTACTTCATAAAATGTATTTCCTAAATTTCTTTGAAGAGCATTTCTAGGATATTGTTTATGATAACCCTTGGAAACAGCCAGAACAAATTTGTCATATGATTCATAAACCTGTTTATTTTTTTGTCTTGATAGAGTTTCTGGTAACATTTCTGTTACAATTAAGTCAGGGATTAAATCATTATCCATATCTGCAGCATCAGCACCCATAGAACCCATTGATAATGCATCAAAATAAGTTGACGATTCTTCTGAGAATCCTTTTCCACTATTATTTAAATACAAATAATCTTTTTCAAAAAAATCATTTGAAATAAACAGATCAGGCCAAAGATCACCATTAAAATCAGATAAAGTAATTCCAAGACCAAATCCTATGTTTGAAGAAAAAACACCCTTATCTAGAGATATATTTTCAAATTTATTATTCTTATTTTCTAAAAGTTGATTTCCATCTTGACTTGGAATATTTCTTTGTCCTTCAATTAAATCATAATAGCCAACAGATCTAATTGAATTGTTTAAAACATATGAATCTAAATCAAGATCACCATCATAATCAAAGAAAGCAGCATGAACGGATAATCCTTCAATATCTAATCCATATTCAGATGATGATTCTTCAAAAGTTAAGTCTCCTTGATTTATAAAAAGTTCATTATGTCTATTTTCACCACCTGGTTTTCCAGATTTAGTTACATATAAATCTAAAAAACCATCGTGATTTATATCTACAAATGTAGCTCCTGTAGACCAATTACCATGACATAAAACTCCAGCAAAATCAGTTATATCTTCAAATTCCCAATTTCCCTTATTAAGATATAGGGCATTATCTACAATATTCCCAGTGAAATATATATCAATAAAGCCATCATTATTAATATCACCTAGAGCTACTCCACCACCATTAAAAAAGTTACGATATGTATAAGGATTAAAATCCTCAGTATAAGAAAGTATATTTTGAAAAACAATCCCTGTATGATCTGATGATTTTTTTTCAAATCTTGAATCAATCTTGTTACAGGAAATTAAATATAGGGGCAATAGTATAAAGTACCAATATCGCATATTGTAAAATTAGACAATTTTAACTTGGATTGAAAAACAAAAAGGCCACCATTCGGTGACCTTTTATATTATTCAAAACTTAAGAATTAGTATCCTGTGTTTTGAGATAAGCTTGAGTTTGCAGTAAGCTGCTCTGTTGGTATTGGGAAAACACTTCTGTAAGCATCAGAATTTGTTTTCTCCCACCAAGAATCACTCCACTTACCAAAACGGATAAGGTCTGTCCTTCTAGAAGCTTCTTGGAACATTTCACGACCTCTCTCTGCTAAAAACTGCTCAGCAGTTAACGAGCTTAAAGAAGCTACATTAGCTCTTGCGCGAATTGCATTCACTTCAGGTAAAGCTAAAGCCCAATTTCCAGCTGCTCTAGCCGTAGCCTCAGCATGCACTAAATGAACATCTCCTAATCTAACGATTGGATAATCATTATCTAGATTCGGTCTCGCAAATTGTTTGAAAGAAAATTTTCCAAGACGATATCCACCAGTACGAGCCCCATTTGGCTCAAGTTCGTTTATTCCAATAGAATAAGAAATCTCTGGTGTTGCAGAATCTGAAGCAAGATCTACTAATGCATTTCCACCATAATCTAATTGTGGACCAGCAATAAAGTTTGCTTTTCTTCTATCATCCGATGCCTCATAAGAATTCACAAATTCCTCAAGCGCTACATATCCATTCCATGGCTGTGCCTCAAAATTCCATGTATACTGAGAAGCATAGTGAAGAGTCATGTGGTGGAAATTCATACCACCTGCAGTAGCTTCATCATATTCAACAGACCAGATAATTTCCGGATTGTTTTCGTTATTAGGAGCAAATATTGCAGCATATCCTACTAGATTATCAGGATCAGACGAAACTGCTGGTCGCTTACCTAAATTAGGAACTGATATATTACTATCAGATAATGCATAAGGTCCATTATCAATGATATGGCCTGCTGCAGCTGCTGCATCAGAATATCTTTCAGTTCCAGTATATACTTCAGCATTTAAGTATAATTTAGCTATAATACCAAGCGCAGAATACTGGTTAATTCTATACTTTACATCATTAGTACCTAAAGATGAATTAGATAGACCTGATAAGTCAAAAGAAGACCCCATTCCTAAAGCAGAAAGTAATTCTCCTTCTATCCAATTAAAAACAGTTGATCTAGATGACTGAGCAGAAGATCCTGATCCATCAGCAATAACGATATTACCGTATAGATCCATTAATCTCCAATGTAAATATGCACGAACTACTTTAGCTTGTGCCATTTGGTTAGTATCTAAACCACCATTAGTAATAGCATTGTTCACTCCAGCTATAGAACCGTACTGCTGAGACCATGTCCCAGTAACTGGACCATTAGCTGGTGTAAATGTGTGACGGTGCATATCAAGCCAAACACCACCATCATACCAGTCACCTCCCTTTTGAGTAACAGCCATTTCATCTGAAGAAACAGACTGTACAGAGAAATATCCACCATGATTTGCGGTACCTGCATTTCTAACAGCATTGAATACTCCTGTTAGAGCATCTCCACCACCACCAGAACCTCCAGTAGAAATTCCCTCAACAGAGAAGTCTGAGGTAAGATCTCCTAAGAGTTCTTCTTCAAGATCTGTACATGAATATGTAAGACCTAGTAAACCGATTCCTAATATAATTTTATTTATAGTTTTCATAGACTTTAAAATTTAATGTTTAAACCGAGTGTAAATGATCGAGAATCATAATAACTATTTCTACGGTCAAGACCAGGTGCAAGCTGATTTCCATCTAAAAGATCGAAAAGAGCAGGCTCAGGATTTGAACCAGTATAATCAGTTACTACAAATGCATTACGCACTGTAAAAGATAAATTAATATTATCTCTAATTGGACGAGATATTGTTAAATTATCTAGCTTAAAGAAATCTGCCTCCTCAACATATAAAGAAGAGAAATTTGCATTTTTGATTTCTGGATTAGCTAACTCAGTATTTATATAATTATATGATTTCTGAGAACCAACTCTTGGCTCATAGAAAGCACGGAAAGTATTTACAAGACTATGTCCGAATGCACCTCTAAAGAATGCATTTATAGTGTAGTCGCCAATAGTAATAATATTACTCCATCCTATTTCCATATCAGGAATACCATTACCAAGAACAGCAAAGTCAACATTATCATCTAGTGCATTATTTTGACCAACTACTAATTCTCCATCTCCATTAATATCTTTGAAATTTTGAGAACCATTAGTTACAGTTCCATCCCAAACAGGACCCCATAACTGACCAATCTGTTCACCAATTTTAACACGAGTAACATTTGTACTGTTTTGACCAGGAGAACCAAGGTTACCAAATGTATCAGCATCTTGAACATATTCATCAAGAACCATTTTATTACTTGATATATTTATGCCAGTATTCCAGTTGTCTGTTACATCATAATTTAAACCTAATTCAAAACCATCAGATGAAATAGTACCTGCATTTTCCCATCTTCTGTCAAATCCATAAACTGCTGCATCAACAACTCTATTTAAAATTAAATCTTTAGTTGTTTGTTGATAGATATCTAGAGTTGCCGAAAGACGACCCATAGTAAGATCTACACCAAAGTTTAACTCAGATTTTTCTTCCCACTTTAAGTCAGGATTAGCAGCTCTTAAAAGGTTTGTTGATCCTCCAGCAGCTCCATCACCACCCCATGACCATCCTCTAATTTCTTGGGATAGACCAACTTGACCAGGTAAGTTACCAGTTACACCCCATGAAATACGCGGTTTTAACTGTTGAACACCATTAAGACCAAGCATAGGTGCAAGGTCAGCTCCTACACTAATAGCTGGAAATGTTCCATATCTATTATCTGCACCAAACCTTGTAGATCCTTCTCTACGAAGAGAAGCATTTATGAAGATATTATTATTCAAAGTCATGTTAACACGAGCAAAGAAAGCTTCAATTTCAGTATCTGGATTTCTTCCCGAGTTTGCAATAATATTTCCAGCATTTAAAAGATCTTGAGAATATTCTATTGCATCAATATATTCGATTTCATCACCAGGAAAATCACCTAACGCAAAAAATGCTTCGTTATAATTTTCTTTTTGGTAAGAGTAACCTGCCGTAACAACTAAATTCATGTTATCAGTTGACTTTTTCCATGTACCATAAAGTTCATTTAATTGGAATTCACTGTTATTCTCATAGAATTCCGCTGCACCCTTTCTAACTGGTGAATCTGCACCTCCATAATTATTAGAGCTATTCCAGAGTGAAGTTGTTTTGAAATAAACACGATTTGCATAATCTGTAGACTGACGAGCACTAGTGAAATTAGCTGTTATGTTATCTGTAACCTCATAGCTAAGATTAACACCATAGTTAAGTTCACGTTTCTCTCCATTGTTAGAGTTTTGATTTATAATAGAAACTGGGTTGTATGAATCAAATAAACCTAAAGTTTCAAAATATCCTCCAAATTGAGCACCATTAAATGCATAAGGTGAATCAACAGCATAAACTGGAGCTGTTGGGTTATAGAGTGTTGCGTAACGCATTGACTGATTAAAACCATTTTGCTGGTCTCTTTGAGTATATGAACTACTAAAATCAATCTTTAACTTATCATCTAAAGCAGTAGTTGAAAAATTTACACGTGTATTGAACTGATCGGAACCAGTATTAACTCCAATACCTTCAACTTCACGGACATTTGCAGTCACACGATAATTTGTTCTTCCATTTCCACCAGAAGCAGAAATATTATGAATTTGTGTGAATCCTTCACGTGTAACTTCATCTAACCAATCCGTTTGAGAACCTAGGTCACGACCACCAGCCGCAATAAATTCTTGCGGTGACATAAGATCAATCTGATTTAGAATACTTGATGATTCTAGTTGTCCCGAATATGTTATTTCTGTAGTTCCAGTTGTTCCCTTTTTAGTAGTAACAATTATTACCCCTGATGATCCACGAGAACCATATATAGCAGCTGCAGAAGCATCCTTCAATACAGTGAAATTCTCAATATCATTAGGATCAACATTGTCTAGAGAAGCTCCAGCTACACCATCCACTACTATTAGTGGAGAAATGTTAGCACCGATACTTGATAAACCTCGAAGTCGAATAACAGGACTTGCGTTAGGGTTAGAACCTCTATTATATATCTGCAAACCAGCTACTTTTCCTTGTAAAAGTTGAGAAGCATCATTTATTACTCCTTGATTAAATTCTTCAGCATTAATAGATGTTACCGCCGAGGTAATTTCTTTTTTTTGCTGAGAACCATAACCTGTAACCAAGACTTCTTCAAGCTCATTAGAAGATTGCAGAACTATATTTATTGTATTCTGGTTGCCCACTGAAATTTCTTGTGCGGTATAACCCACATAAGAAAAAACTAAAACATCACCAGTGCTTGCAGATATGGAATAATTACCATCAAAATCTGCTACAACACCAGTACTGGTTCCCTGAACTAATATAGTAGCTCCAGGAAGCGGACCAGTTTCATCAGAAACATTACCAGAAATCTGTTGAGCACTCAGCATTCCGCTAAAAAGAATAGTAAATGCGAGACTCAATTTTAGTAAATTTAGTTTCATATTGTTATTTTAAAATTTTTTGATAGTATCAATATATAAGATAATAAACTGAATACCAAGAAACTGTTAGTAAAAATTAATAACACTTATGAAGTGTTTAATTAAAATAGATATTTAATGGTATATATATATAGTTAATTCCTTTTTATTAATTATTCAATATTTCATTTAATTCACTATGATTAATGTCTGGAACTGCACCTTTTTTTGTTGTAGCAATTGCTCCATATGCTGAAGCTATTCTTAATGAATCTTTCAAATTATTTTTTTCCACAAATAACTCATTAATTAATGCAGCTAAAAAATTATCTCCAGCACCCAGATTATCAATTGAATTTACTTTAAATGATTTAGTTATTTCAAAATCACTACCATCATAAATCATTGACTCAATTTCTCCATTTGTTATACATACATATTTTAAATTAAATCGTTTTACAATTTCCATAATTAAATTATAAGTATCCGAAATATTAAACTTAAATAGCTTATTTATTAGTTCTAGCTCATTTAGGTTTACTTTTAAAAAATGTGCTGAATTAATTAGAAAGTTAACTTTTTCAAAATCATAATAATTTTCTCTAATATTTAAATCTAGAATGTTAAATTTTGACTCATTAATTATATGTTTAAGCGTTTCAAATGACACTTTATTCCTTGATGAAAGTGAGCCATATACTAGTATATCCAAATCATTTAAAATGTCATTATAAGATGCTTTAAGTGGGATGAAATCCCAAGCTACATTAGATAAGATTTTATAACTAGGCTCGCCATTGATAAGGTTAACAATTACTTTACCAGTCTCATAATTGTCTTCAACATTTAAAAATTTGTAATTATAACGATTCTTATCAAAGTGTTCTATAATTTCGATACCAAGTTGGTCATTTCCTATTGATGATATAAAGTCAACATTATTTCCAA
>Ga0163108_10001377_pt1 | contig 17783 bp, 1 predicted proteins | sample Fk1155metaG_FD_109644 | JGI IMG/M metagenome (GOLD analysis project Ga0163108, IMG submission 109644) | Marine microbial communities from the Central Pacific Ocean - Fk160115 155m metaG | ecosystem: Environmental > Aquatic > Marine > Oceanic > Photic zone | place: The Central Pacific Ocean...
CATGATGTAGCAGGAACTGTTGTCCAATAATCTTTTCCAGGGTCATTTATATACTCATGAAATGTATCCATAACTGGAAGAGTATCTTCATGCATATTATCACCATAGTAAGCAATCATCTGCTTACCATTTCTCCAACTAGTAGCAGCTTGTTCATCAGGGTCAAAACTACATTCATTTGGTGCTGATTTAACTATATGACCACAACTAGCATGACTTTGAGATCCACCCAATTGTACCATAGTAGATGTAAAAGCTTCTGCACCAAAGAATCCTGCTCTAGCAGATATAAAAGTACCTGGATGTTGGTGAGCAGGAGTATGATTCATACCTAACTTTCTATTCAGCGTACTAATAGTAGCAAAGAAATCAGGATCACTAATAGTTTGTCCTGTATACTTACCAACCAAATTTACATTAGGATCAGGGAACAAGAAATCAATATCAGCATTAGCTGCTATCAAAGTTGGAACAACAACAGTAGCACCATAATCTTCTACTAGAGTAGAACAGACATTATACACATTTGATTGTCCATACTGATAAGTAGGATCACCAAGATATGCTTTCTCAAGATCAATCATACACCTATTAGTGAGATTGGGAAGAATAAATGTTCCTGTATAATTAGGAAACTCTCCTATCATACTTCCACCATAGGTGTCACCCAACTCAGAAGCAAGTAAAGGAAAATCTATTGCCTCCAACTCTTTACCATCACAAACTCTCCACCCCTTGGGAACATTTGCTGCGGTAAATCCCTCATTACCATCACCACCCCACGGTATTATAGTGCCGACACGAGCGGTTTTCATTGACTTTATGGTATTATAGAACTGTGCCATATGTTTATAACTCTGTTAGCCACCATCCACGCAAGTTAGATGGAATTGAAGATGCATTTGGATCACCAGCAGCATCACTTGGACCCACGTAAATTAGACCAAAGGATGCATTTCTTGTTTGAACAACAAGTTCACCACTATCCCAAGAAGTAGTCATTTGACCAGCACCAGCTTGAATCTTAGTACCAGTTCCATCACCTTGAATTGAAGTAGCAACATTATTAATCTTCAATGCCCTGATAACAAGACTTGCATTATATGATAGGTTACCACTAACTTCAACAAATCTAATCATATCACCAGTCTCAGCATCCTCAGGTAGATAAACAACTATGTTAGTTGCAGATGCTGTATTAATCAGATAATTATTATTCGCTTGTAGTGGTGCTGCCTGTGTCTGTCCAATACCAGTTAAAGACTGCTCAACATATGTATATCTACGTCCACCATTACGTGTCCAGTATCTACTAATACCAAAGGCATCAATAGAACTATCTTGATACATCTTGAAGTCTTTTGGTCCAACACTACCACTACCAGCAGATCCTAAGTTATCAATATGGAATATTTCAGCGGAGGAACTACCAGCAGCAGAAACCTGACCCTTAACATAAAGTTTAGTTCCTAACTCAGCACTACCATCAAATGAATATATTCTAGCGTTAACATCAGTAGTACATGTGCCGTTTGTTACGCAAGTACCATGCTGAATAATCAAATCACCTTTAGTTTGTAAAGGACCACCGATGAATAGACCCATGTAACCTGTTTCTTCATCCCTAACAGACTCATCACCATTGTGATCGTCATCGTTAGCTACGTTGAAGATAAGTGTCTTACCATCAGAACCATACATTCTGATGCTACCACTATTAATTACAATATCATCATTGACAGTTAGTTTACCACCACCAAAGAATCGTGCATGTACTCCATTAGCATTAAACTGACCTGTAGTTACATCATACCTAGTAGACTTAGAAAGTCTAATACCATATGCACTGTCAACATTACCATCAATAGAATCAGGATAGAACCACTCATTAGCACCATTATTAGTTTCCAATCTTAGATAATGTGTATAATCTAACTTATCAGGAACTATATCAGCATTGAGTAGATGTAACCTAATTCTTTCAGGAAGAGTGTTTGGACTCTCAACTTGTGACCTACCAGTAGCTGGAATAGATTCAAGAAGAACTGTCGTATTATCATACTTATGGATTCTTACAATTACTGCTCCAGCATTCCATGCTTGAACTGTAGTACCCTCTTGTCCTCTACCACCTGTAGGATATGTACCAGCAGGATATGCAGCATTGTATATGGTAGGTAGATAATCAATACCAGCACTGGTATAAGGATCATCAGTAATCCTTAGAATCTCAATTGCATTTTCTCCATCATAAATTGCAATTAGGTCATCCTTAACGAATGAATCCTTATTACTTGCAATAGCAATGGTATAATCAGTTGTTCCAAAAGCTGCAGATACAGTTGTTATTGGACCATCTGCCTGTTTAGTCTGTGGATCATGAACATATGAATGAACTGTAGTTGTACCATCATGAACTAATGGTGTAGAACCAAAGTATCCACCTTTAGCAAACACTTTACCATACCTACTACCAAGAACTGTATCACCACTACAAACACTGGTCTTGAATACATCTGTATGTCTATTCTTAAGAGTAAAGAAGTCATCAAGAGTAGAATCTACTGGAGGATAACGTCCAGTGATAGCACCACACTTACCTAGAATACTCAGAGAACCATTAACAGTCAATAATGAATCTGTATTACCATCACCAATAGTAACGTCACCAGTTACAGAGTCAACATCAAATACTGTTGTCTCAGAATTACTATCACATCCTTTCTTAACACGCAATTTCTTAGAAACTGCTTGAAGAACTGTAGTTAACTTGAAGATTTCACCTTCATCATCTACATTATCACCAGCTGGTGTACCATCATCACGTGAAAGAATAACATAATCACCAACATCAATTCCACCACCAAATTGTGCTAAATCAATCTGCTTCTGTCCACTAGTAGTATCAATAGCAGCAGTCAACCAAGTAGAATCATACTGTACAACACACTTAAAGATATCAGTTGTATCTGCATGTTGAGTACTTGTAGTAGTGTATGTTCCAAATGGTAGTCTCTTAACTACAATATAATATGGAGCAGTATTAATTCTTGGAAGAGAAACAATCTGAACAAATTCTGCATGAGTTGTTCCACTCTCTGCTGTATCAATAAGTAGAACATCCTGTTCAGCAAAATATGGGACACCAGCAGGATTTGCTGTTGTTATTTGATAATAAGGACTGTACTTAAGTGGTAGATAGAATTCTCCAGCAGGTAGATCAGGTAGTGAAGCAGAAGAAATGGCATTAGACCATGTAGCATCACCCCAATTACCAGCACCAGCAGTATCAACTCTGTTATAATCAGACTTACTAACAGTACCAGTTGGTGCAGTTAGTCTCAGAACATCAATAATATCTACGTTCTTATTATATAAATTATTGCCAAGAATACCAGTATCATGAGACATCATTGTCTTAGATCCTGCTTGCTTCCTATCAGCAGTGAAGGAGAAGTTATTCAACCCACCACACAATGTGATATCACCATTAGATCTAATGGTAGAATCAACAATTAAATTGTTTCTAACTGTAGTCTTACCACCCTGACCAGCAACAGTAATATCAGAAGCATTAGTAGCAAATTTAAGTATATTTGTTGCACTACTACCAGATAAGAATTCAACAGTACCAGAAGTAGATGTTAAATTAACTGTGTCATATAAACCTCGTCTAGTACCAAGTTGCATGTCACCAGCAATCTTGAGTGACTTAGTATCAATCTGAGTAAACGAGTCAGTTTCAGTACTGAGATAAGCACCACCAAGAGTTAATCTAGAAATATGAGCATTGGTGCCATCACCATCTGCTGTATCACCAATATTAATCCAACTCTTAGCAGCAGTATTACCAATTTGAATATCTTGAGTATCTGTCTGTACATTACCAATTTCAATGTTCTTAGCAGATCCAGCAACCAAGAGACCTCTTGTGCCACCAGTAGTATTAACATCATGACCACCAACAAATGAGGTGTCCATTAAGAAGTTAAACTGTCCTTCACCAACACTGGTTCTTATCTCAGCAGTGTTAGATGCACTAGGACCACCACCATTAACATCAATATCCTGTTCAAACTTAGCATCATTAGTAAACCTAGAAGTTCCATCAACAACTAAGTTTCTATCCAATTCTGTATTTGCTGTACCATCATCAGAAACATTAATACCAACACGTTCAGTCTGTGTATTAATACGGAATACTGCACTACCTCCAGGAGCTGTTGGTGTTTGAGTACCAACTAACAATGCATGTGGTTTAGCAGTAGATGCACCAGATGAATAGTTGATATCATAACCACTAATGAATGCATTACCAACTACATCAAGATTAGCATGTGGTGTTGTAGAACTATTAACAAATGCAGTCTTCCATGCATCTGTATTACGAGATCTAGCAACAGTATTAATACCAACTCTATAATCAGAGAATCCAGAACTCTTAGTACGTATTGCTTCAGAACCTAATACACCCCACTCCTTCCAAGAAGTATTGGAGTATTCCATGGTAGCAGTTGTTTCATCTGACCACAGTCTTGGGTTAGAGTTATCAACAGCACCTACATTGACATTGATATTGATTTTAATCCAATCATTATCTTCATTATAAGTAGACGCTTCAATATCATGGATTCCATTAAATGCTGGTTCACTGAATCCTGTAATTCTAATCCTACTTCCACTAGTAATCTTAGGAGTGAAGTTCTTATTAGCCTTAGCATTCTTCCAATTAATTCTGATGATAGAACTACCATCAAATTCCATGTTAAGAATAGCATCTGGTGAACCAGGAGTATTATCATCAAGAACTTCATATGTGTTAGCATAGATCCAACCAAGTGAACCTGAACTACCTACACTATCACCCTTAAGGAGCATATCACCAGGAAGTGGTGTTGGTCCTTGAGTACCATAACGAACTATTTGAATAGGATCAAAATACTCCTTAGCATTAGAACTTTGTGCAGGAGAAATATTTGATCCAGTAGTACCAACTACATGGTTCTGAATCTTATATCCTTGAGCAGCACCAAGAGAACCACGTGGGTTAAACTGGAATATAGATGCGGCAATCTTGTTCTTATAAAGTACAATATCACCTCTAGTCTCAAGATTCTTCTGTTGAGAAGACCTATCAAGAGTAGCATCTTCGCCAACAGGAGTAGCATTAGGATTAACAGAAGATATAATTGTTAATGCCTTATAATCCTTACTATCAAGAGTACTTAGAATATTGATAGAAACTGGAGAGTTAAATGTGTTTGGAAGTTTGCCCTCATCTCCACCATTAACTGTAATATTCTGGTTGAATGTTACAGGAGTATCAAATGTAGTAACTAGGTTACCAATTGCATCATCCTCATCAGCAGAATCAACAAGTGATGCAGACTCTAGGAATACTTCTTCACCAGTGATAGCATCAATCTTACGGTTACCAATGTATAGGTCACCATTAGAGTTAAGACCAGTGTAGAATACTAGACCACCATCTTGCTTCTTAGACTGAGCATAGAAGTCTTGAATTGGAGTTAGTAGAACTTCCTGTCTGATTGGCAAACCAGTTGAGTAGTTACCAGGACCGAAACCAAGGTATTCAAACGTATGGTTACCAGCACGTGCAATAGATGGACGGCGAAGTTCAACGTATAGTCTCTGATCAACAACAACTGTACTATCACCAGCAATAGGAATCTGACGATCCTCAGAACCAGAGGTAGCATTACCTTCTTGTGCTCTTAAACGATTAGCTCCTGTATAACTGTTAAGAGAAAGTGCAGGAGTTGCAAGGAAGTCAATCATTGCTTCCTTAGTTATTGATCCCTTGAAGTCATTGACTCTTACAAGACCATGAACATAGTTATCAGCAGCAGAGTATGTTGCAGGTGGATCAACGAAGTTAGGATCTAACTGTTTGAACCATACAGGATCATTCTTATAGTTTAATGGATAGAGTTTGCTGATTGGCTGAGAGAACTTCATATGTCTGAAGTTATCTTGGTTACCAGCACCTGTTGGGTATGGTGAAACATTACCACGAACAGCAGTAATATAGAAGATACCATCTTGCTGTTCAAAGATACGTTTCTGAATCTCTTCAACATCAAAGACGTAGAATGTATCGTCAATTTCTCCAACATCCTTCACAGAATCAATATAATATTGATTACCTTCACCATCATTAAGTGTATCACCTGGTGTCAGTGTATAAACTGGTGTACCAAGTTGTCTGTAATAGTACTCTGGATAACCCTTACGAATCATCTCTTTGAGATACAAAGACTTACCATAATCTGCATCAGCAAGTTGATCAGCAAATACTACAGCACTTAGTTGAGTCTGAGTAAACCTAGTATCTTCAAAAGCAGAATAATCAAGAGTACCAGAGATACCTTTAAGAATCAAATGCCATTCTGTAGTTCCAGGAACATTAAGAGCAGCATGAACATAACCACTACCCTTATCATTGCCATCCCATTCAACTTTAGTATTCTGATGATAACCATTAGTTGGTTGACCAGTATTAGCAATAAATGAACCACCTTGAGGTGCATTTACTTTAACTGTAACTAGAGTCTCATTCTTAAGAGCAGGTACATTTGGATCAATACCATGATCAAATACTGTCAACTCAAGAAGAGTATCACCACTAACACTATCAACAAAATACCTAGCAGATTGAATAGTTACTTGTACTTTAGAATCAGTTGTAACATACTGTTGATACTTGTAACCAGATCCTGTTAGATCTTTTCTATATGGATCATACTGCCAATCAAGATTCAGAGAGGTAGCACCACCAGGAGGATTAGCAAACGTTGCTGCATCCCAACCAAGAACTTCATTAGATTGACCACTATCAGAGGTATTATAGAACTTAGCATTTGTGGTAGGATTACCTGCCTGAGGCTTCAATACAATCTTCTGAGGCATGAGCTTTCTTGTCTCATCCTTCCTCATCTTAATTGTGAATCCATTCAGAGGATCACGAACAGACTTCAGATACTTAGGAATAACATAACGGAAACGATAGATACGATCTGTTGCTTCCCTCTCATCACTTAGACGTGTATACCATGTATCATTAGTCTTACTTTGTCCCGAAGCATCGTTGTATTCAACATCATGGAATCTCTTAAGGATTTCTTGTGATGTAGAAGGAGCACCATTTGAATTTGGTTCTACCTGAAGATACCACTTACCAAAGTAATTTTCACCAGGACCATAATCCACAGTAGGATCAAAACGCATTGGTGATGTACGCTTATCAGCAAATACCGAGAACCCTGCTCCCGAAGAGAATTCTATTTCTTGTTGTTGGTTAATAGCATCACTATGATTCCTATAAACCTTAAAGACCTTAGAACTAACATACCTAGCATAGAATACTTTATCTTCTCTTATTCTTCCGTTCTGAGCACCACCCCCTTGGAATGTAATGTTAGGATCACTCGCTGCTGTTCCACCTGGCTTAGGTAATACACCACCTTCATTTGCTCTAAAGAAGATCGGATGACCTTCAGGAACATTAGTCTTAGGTACGTCAAATATATGAGCAACATCAGTCTGTAGACCATTAGTTACTAATGTACAAGAATATTGATGAAGATCATACTTATCATCCAATGTGAATTGATAAAGATCAATCTCAACATCAGGATGAATACCTTCAACTTCAGCAGAATGTAAGTAGATACCAGCAGCAGCATTCTCTTTGCTACTTGCAAGCATCAATACATCTTGAGCATCACCATTAAATGATGTTGTTGTTGCATAGTCCTTAGGATACGTAGCCCTACCAGGAGCAATAATATAATACTTCTCATTAGTTTCAAATCCATTAGGAAGTCTTACATTACGCTTATCAACTGTAACACCATGCTTAGGACGTGGAACCAATCTTATAGGTGTTCCAGTCTCAAATTTGTGGGGATTATTTTGTACAGGCGGTTGTAATGATGGATCAACTATGGTCCATAGTGTTGCCCTAGTAGAAAGATTAGAAGACGATGCTGGTTCTGTTCTAGGAACACTGTTTAAACCAGATTGAATAATCGTATTGATGTTAGCAAAGTACTGACGAACAGCAGTTGCTTGTGTAACACACTCAGGATAAGTAGTATCCCTTCTAGCAGCATTTACAGCAGAATTGGAGAATGAAGAATCAATCGTTGGTCTATACTGAGTTGTATAAACACCTGTATTAGGAATGCCACCTGTTTCTGGCCAACTAAACCACAGATATGAATCAGATGTCGTAGTAATAGCATTTACTGATGGACCAAATTCAGTTCCAAATGGTATTTCAACCTTATCAATTGTATCTAGATATCCAGCAGTAGAGATAGTATTAGTAAGAATACCAAAGAGTGTAGTAATTGTAGAAGCAACATTCTGACAAGGACCATTAGAAATATTCCTTGTGATAGAATCAAGTGCTGATCCATTTGCTACTGTAGCAGTAACAATACCAAACAATGTATTGATAGTAGATCTAATACCCTCACACTTACCAGGAGAAATAGTTCTTGTAATTCCACCTACTTGTACTGCACCTGCAGATGCACTTACAAATGTATGAGCATATGCACCACCAGTAATAACACTATTAGCCAATGCACTAACAAATGTATGAGCATGTTGCTCATCAGCAGGAGAAACTCCAACATCTAATGTAATAGTAGTAGATGTTGCTGCTACAATATTAACAGCAGTATCATGTGCTGGATCTGTAGTTCTTGGATAAGTATGCTGAGTAGCATGATTATCTTTAGTACATGTAAATGTAACAGCATCAGGAAGTAACTTAATTGCAGTTTGAGGAGTCAAACTATGAGCACCAATTGTCAGTGTCATGTGACCACTAGCTGGATCATATGTTCCAGCAGTAGGAGTATAATCTACAGATGTATCTGCAAGACCAACATTAACAGTAATAGTATTATCAGTTACTGACTGAACCTCAACTGATTGACCATAGATAGGATCACTTGCACGTGGATATGTCTTCTGAGAAGTATTTCCATCCATTGTACAAGTAAATGTCAATGAATTATCTGCTATATTAACAAAACTCCCTACTTCCAAACTATGACCAGATCCAATAGTAAGAACTAAATCACCTGTCGCATGATCGTAAGTAGCAGTACTAACTGTCTTCGCAATACCAGCAAAACTCTCAGGATTACTGATAGCATTAATAACAATATCAGAAAGTGTATTGACTACAGATCTTACAGTCTCACACTTAGTAACAGACTGAGTACGATCAACACTCTGTAGTGATGATGGTGTTGATACAGTACTAGTTAATATTGAAATAAGAGTTTGAACTGTTGCTCTCTGATTAGGACACTTAGGACTATTAGTATCAGCAGTAATAGTATTATCAATTGATTGAGTTAAAGTAGTATGACCACCAATAGTAACTGTTTCATTTGTCATAACCTGAATGATCAGATCACGTACAGCATTGAATGCAAATACAGTTTCATTCTCATGTCCATTAGCATGTCCACCAGAGACATACATGTTAGCAGTATCCCATACCCTATCGTTACCACCATAAGCAAGGTTATGTGCAACAACATCAACTACATCCTTAATATCATCAAGACAATCATCAGTAGTATATCCTATAGCAGGAGTATAGTTGGAATACTGTGCAAGCATCCTTCCCAGTGCAATTTCTGCCACGAAATTTTTGTTGGCATCAATCAAATTCTTAGCATCAGCTACCTTATTATCTTGAGGTGTTTGAGGCGCAGTTGTAACAGTAGTATCATACCACTGAGTCTTGCCATGTGATCCAGTAAGAAGAACTTTTTCATTCCTAATTATTTGAACCATTAAGTCACGAGCAGCATTAAATGCTTGAATTGTCTGCTCCTCTTCACCAACAACATGAGCACCTGTTACAAACAGGTTCGCCATATCCCATACTCTATCATTACCACCAAATCCTACGTTATGAGCAATCTCAAGAACAAAGTCTTTAATGTCATCTCTACAATCCTGTGAATTTCCAGTTGGAGGAGTGAACCCACTATTGGTAAGAATCATCCGTGAGTATGCTTCATGAGCAATTAGATCAGCATTATTAAGAATTAGATTATATGCATCACCATTCTTATCTACTGGTGCATCAGGAGTATCAGCAGTAATTGTAGTGTCATATATCTGAGGCAATCCATGAGAACCAATGGATAGAATCTTCTGATTCCTAATGACTTGACCAGCCATTTGCTTGGCATGTTCAAATACTACATTAGTCTCTGTTCCTTCACCACCAACTTCAATCTGCTTAGATGCACTAACAAATGTATGTGCTCCAACAGTGTTATCATTAGCAGGTCCAACATTAATTGTAATTGTTGTGGAACTTACAGCAGTAATGACAGGATCATAAGACGCAATTGGGTCTGTTGCTCTAGGATATGAGTGGTTAGTTGCATTACTATCTTTGGCACATGTAAATACCAATGCATTCTGTGGAATCTTAACTCTATCACCAATACTATTACTATGAGTACCAATGGTCAATGTCATGACACCACTAACAGGAGTATAGGTAGCAGCAGTAACTGTCTTACTTACACCAGCAACATGGTTACCAGTCTTATATGAGTATGCAGCATCCCATGTCTTATCATTACCACCATACGCTACGTTATCTGCAATTGCTTCAAGTAGATCTACAACGTCATCAACACAATCTTGATTATGATAAGCATTACTACCACCAATAGAGAATACTTTATGTACTGAATTAGTAGCAGAACTTACCCAAGCATGTGTATAACCACCACCAGAAGTAACAGCTCCTGTTGTAGCACTTTGGAATGCATGAGCATAACGATCTGCAGCTGCAGCAACGCCAACATTAATAGTGATAGTTCCTGCTTGCTTCAGAATACCACCAGTAGATCCTCTCTTAAATGTATGAGCAGAACTTGGTTGATGCTTAACACAATTTGGAGTTCCAGAAACCCATGTATGAACTGACTGTGGTACAAATTCTACAGCATCAGCAATAGCACTTACAAATGTATGTGCATACTGATTATTAGTATCAGCATCAAATCCTACATCAACTTTAATAATTCCTGTCTGTTTCTTAATTCCATTAGGAAGAGCACTGGAGAATACATGAGCTGAAATATTAGAAGACTTACCAACATTAACAGTGAAATCATTCGCTGTAGTACTTCTAACCTGCAACCAATTTCCACTTGGATGATCAAATCCAACACGAGGATATGGATGCACAGTAGCATCACTATCTAAAGCACATGTAAATGATAGAGATTCATCAACAACCTGAATATAATCTCCACCAGAAGTAATAGATCCAGTAGCAATAGCTGTACATGTATGATCAAATACATTACCAGCAGATCCAAAGTTCACAAATACATCAAATGTACTCTGAGTTACATTACTAACAACTAACTCTTCATTGCTTGCAGGGTCTGTTGCTCTAGGATATGTGTGAGTAGAACCATGATTATCCTTAGCACATGTAAATGATAGTGAGTTGTCCTTAATCCTAATATACTCACCATTTTGTAGACCATGATTAGGAATATTGATGGTCAATACACCCGTAACAGCGTTATATGTTGTACCAGCAACTAGTGGAGTAAATTCTTGTGGTCCTGCAAATCCATGACTAGAAACTGCAATTGTCAAATCACCAGTTGTTGGATTATATACAGCACCCGTTGCTGTATGAGATGTTGACCCCACCTCTTTAATTTCTAATGACTTACCAGCATATGGATCAACACCAGGACGTGGATACGTATGATTGGTTGTGTTACCATCCTTAGCACAACTGAAGGATAGTGAATTATCCTTAAGAACAACATTAGATCCAGCACGAAGACCATGCTGACCAATATTCAATTCAAGATCACCAGTTGTCTGACTATATGTTGCAGCAGTTGGTTGGTAATACTTATTATTACCTGCATTTCCAACATTAACTGTTACAGTAGTTGCTGTCTTATTAACAATATGAAGAGATCTTGATGAAGCATAATCATCACTATTATCCCTAACAGTAATACCATTAGCAGTAGCAGATACAAAAGTATGAGCAGTTACATTAGTAGAAGGAGCAGCAGCAGTAACAAATATATCAAATGTATTTGTAGTTACATTAGAAACTTCTATCCAATTACCACTAACAGGGTCTGTAGATCTTGGATAAGAATGATCACCAGCACCATGTGTACAACTAAACGTTAATGAATCATCAGATACTTTAACAAAATCTCCATTATTCAATCCATGTGTATTACTATTAATAGTAACAATACCAGTTGTTGGATTGTATGTTGTTCCTGCTGTTGCAGTAATACTATTCGTAGCTGGACGTGGATATGTCTTAGTAGAATCATTCCCATCCATAGTACATGTGAATGACAACGAATTGTCATCAATAACAATACCTTCACCAACCTCTAAAGTATGTGTTCCAATAGTTAATGTTAACTCTCCACTTGCAGCATCATAAGAACCAGATGTAGGAGTATAAGATGAATTAGGTCCAGCAGGTCCAACATTAACTATAAATGTATTAACTGTGACATCAGAAATTGTTAACCAATTTCCAGATGATGGATCCGTTTCTCTGGGGTAGTTATGCTCACTAGCATTACTATCCATAGCACAAGTAAAGGTTAACCCACCATCAGCAATCTGTACCTTATCTCCATTAGCAAATCCATGGTTAGGAACAGTAATCTCAATAATACCATTATCAGCATTATAGTCAGCGCCTGTTGCTGTATGATAAGAAGCACCTACATCCTTAATCTCTATGGAAGTTCCAGCAAATGGATCAGTTCCTGCACGAGGATAAGTTTTTGTAGAAACAAAGTTATCCTTAGCACACTTAAATGATAGTGAATCATCTGCTAACCTAATACTAGTTCCCCTCTTAAGATTATGAGAACCAATGGTAAGTACCATATCACCAGTATTAGGATCATAATCAGCCCAAGATACATCATGACTAACATTAATTGTCTTACCAACATCAATAGTTACAGTATCTGATGTTGCTGCTGAAATTGGAAGTACAGAATTAGCAGCAGGATCACCAATACGAGGATATGCATGGTTAGATGCATTACTATCCATATCACATGTGAATAAGAATGCGCCATAATCAAATCTAACTTGATCTATCGCTCTCTTCAATCCTTGTCCAACAGCACTCACGAATGTGTGTGCATAATCTCCACCAGTAGCTACAATGGCTCGTGTAATACCATTAGCAGATGCAGATACGAAAGTATGAGCATAATCACCACCAGTACTAACAGCGTTAGCAGCAGCAGAAACAAATGTATGAGCAAAAGTGTTTAGAGAAGGTATATTTGCACTTAAAACTTGAACAGTAATAGTTGTTGCACTAACTGCAATAATATCTACAGCAATATCAGATATAGGATCTGAAGAACGTGGATATGTATGATTGGTAGCATGATTATCCTGAGCACAAGTAAATGTCAGAGAATTATCTGCAATCTTAATAGAATCTCCAATAGCATGATTATGAGTACCAATGGTCATCTCCATGATGCCAGTGATAGGATTATAATCAATATTACTAGGAGTATATTGTAGTAATGGTGATGCACCAACATTAACTTGGAAGCTGTCAGTAGTTACATTACTAATTTCCACCCAACTGTTACTTACTGGGTCAGATGAACGGGGATATGTCTTCTGAGAAGTATTTCCGTCCAATGCACATGTCATTGTGATGGAGCTATTTGCAATCTTTACTCTATCTCCATTAGACAATCCATGAGCAGCAGATGTAATTACCAACGCACCAGTAGAAGCAGTATAAGCAGCATTAGTTGCTGTTAACTTATCACTTACACCCACAAAAGTATGTGCTGTAGTATTAGTAGATGGTATTGTTGAAAGAACCTGTACTGTAATAGTATCAGCAGTTACCGACTCAACCGCAAATCCTTTATTGTAGAATGGATCAGTAGTTCTTGGGTAATATTTTGTTGTAGCATTACTATCCTCAACACATGTAAATGCTAAAGATTCTGGTGTAATTCTAACATTGGTTCCAGCACTCAACCCATGATTACCAACCGTCAAGGTCATCAAACCTGTTGCAGGATCGTAAGTAGAAGCAGTAGGACTATATGAAACTACTGGGGATTTACCAACATTAACATCAAATGTATTTGTAGTTACATTAGAAATCTCCAACCACTTCTTGCTAACAGGATCTGAAGCTCTTGGATATGTGTGGTTAGTAGCACCACTATCCATAGAGCAAGTAAAGGTTAAAGAATTATCTTCAAACTTAATCTTTTCTCCATTAGCAAATCCATGATTAGCAATAGTTACCGTAATTACTCCAGTTGATGGAATATAAGAAGCGGAACTAACAGTGAAACTATCAGCAGGAGTTAAACCATGACCAGTCATAGTAACTACTAATTGACCAGTACTAGATGTATAGACTGCTCCTGTTGGAGTAAACTGTTGAGTTGAGGAAGTAAGAACCATTCTCTCAACAGACTCATGTGCAATTAGATTCTTATTAGCAAGGATTAGATTCTTAGCATCTCCATTACGATCATTAACTAACTCCCCATCCATAGAAGTGATAGGATCAGTAGCAGTAACACTAGATTGTGTTAGACCATGTGTACCATAGATGAATACATTCTCCTTACGCATGACTTGAATAGCCATGTCTTTACAGTAATTGAATGCACGAATAGTCTCATCTTTCTTCGCTGCTAGATCTGTAACAGAACCACTATCATAATAATATGCAGCATCCCATGTGTCAGCGTTACCACCGTAACCTGTATTCTCAGAGATAGCATCAATTGCTTTCTCTAGGTCATCAATACACTTTGCTTTACCTGTAACAGTAGTATATCCTGTAGAAGGAGTATAATTAGGGAAGTCAAGAAGCATTCTTTCATATGCTTCAGTTGCAATAAATGTCTTGTTAGCAAGGATTAATTCACGAGCATTACCATGACGATTAGAAAATACTTGCTTTACAGTAGAAGTAGCTTGTTGTCCTAATTCAATTGTTGTTGAGTCAACAATACGCTTAACAAACGTATTAGCAGGAATAACAGCATTAGGTGATGTAGCACCTGCACTCAATTCGTTATCTGTAAAATCAGAAGGAGTATAATCAGCAACCAACATACCTGGAACAATACCAGTGCTGTCACCAACTTTAATGATAGCATTACCAGCAGTTGTCTCTACACCTTTACGATAATATGAGAAATTACGTAGTGATGCTACTGCCAAATCTCTAGCATAATCGTACCCTTCTAGGGTCTCTGCTTTCTCTCCATCAATATAACTTAGATTACTATTTCCACCTGACTGAACATAATAGGATTCAGCAGCTTGAATAGTATTGATGTTACCACCAAGTCTTAAATCTTGTACTGTGGCATCAAGAAGATATCCAATGTCACGACGACACTTAACAATATCAATACCACCTTTAACTAGAAGTGCTGGATACTTAGAAGTAATATATCCATATGCTTCATAAGCAATAAAGTCTCTGTTTGCTTCAATTAGATTAGCAGCATCAAGATCTTTATTATTAACTGTTACACCAGTAGGGTTAAGAATACCAGGAGTTGCAGTATACTTCTGGAATCCATTAGGACTTACAGTAGCAGAAAACTCATTAGGATCACCAGCATTATTTGGTGTTAACTTAACGAAGATCTTTTCATCAGACTTCGCACCAATACGAAATCCACCAATAGTCGCTGCAGGACGCTTAGTAGGATTATATGCATCATCATCGCCAAGATATAGTTTGGTGTGATTAGATTGATCATTAGATGCCTGAATATCTAATGTATAGTAAGATTGTTTCTTAGTATTTCCAGAAGTTTCTGGAACAATACCAGGAGGAATAATTGCATCAATATATCCACCCTTATCTTGGTTAAAGGCATAACCTTTATAACCTTTAGCATGTAAAGAGGTATTACCGAAGTTACTGTTAGAGTTGGTGATACTCATATCACCACCACTTTCCATTAGGAAGTGATCAGCAAAACCAACAGCGAAGATACTAACACACTGAATGAATGAATCATCCGAAGCACGAACGTGGAAGTTTCTCCAGTCATCCTTCCAAAATGCATCACCCTTAGTATGATATGCTACCGTAGCAAATGCATCCTTCAGAGATGCTTGGTTAAATGTATTGGTATACTCATCATACCTGATGAACGCTCTATCATCCTTCTGTAGAGACACACCAGTGTACTGAGCGATAACCATTGATTTGAAACCAGTGGCTTTCAAACCATTTGCCCAAATACCACAAATACCCCATGTTGAACGGATGGAGCAGTTGAATACGTATGGAGATGCAGATTCTACCGAGTCAACTTCTGCCTTAACAGCAGCATTTTGTCCAAGTGCAACTGGAGTAGAATTTACTTCATATGTGGTTCCAGCAATAAGACTAGTAGTAGTTCCTAAAGAAGATACTACACCTTGAATACGATACCTGAATACTCTAGGATCAGTCTGATCAATCTCATCAATAGAGAATGTTCCATTTACTTCATCATCAAGAGCATTATTCTCAATAGCAATGAACTGGTTCTTAAAGTAACCATGATTAACCTTAGTTGTTACTTCTACTTGAGTAGTAGATGGTGGCAATCCAGCTATTGTTGTACTATCATCTAATTTAATACTTTCAATAGAACGAATATCAGAGAGAGGACCAACAATCCTTGTCTCTTGAATTCTATCACCAAATTCATTTGGATTATCAATATTTGGTTGATACTGAGAGAATGCCTTAGCAATCTTCCTATAATACAGACCTAACTCTTCTTTATCTGCATATTCAAATACAGTCAGTTTATGGTGAGAGAAATTAGGAATCTCTAACTTATCACTACCCCAATCATTAGTACCAGGAGCAGGTGTCTGATTATAAACCTTACCAACACCCTCAGTAGTATCATACAATGGTGATGAAGGCTCAAGATCACCATCTCTAATGGTCATCTGCCAGAAGTAACAACCACCTGTTACATTAAAGATAGCAGACCTTTTCTCTAATCTATCAGCAGGATCAGGAACAAATAGTGGATGTAAAGACGTTCTACGTAAGTCATAACCAATCATTGACGAACCACGAGGGATAATGGCTCCACCCTCAGTGTTATTAAACTTGTACAGACAATTATCAGGATCTCCAATATCTAAGTTGGAGTTATCAGTCCACTCACTAAGTGCTTGATCAAACGCAAAAGCATCAATGCCATCAGGACTCAAAATACCAGGACGGTTATCAATATAGTGTTTACCAGGCATCAGCATGATGGTAAACTGGTCAAACCTATCGTTATCGGTTCCTGGTAGGTATGAATACCTTGCGATTTCTATAAACGCTCTCTGAATAGATTTAAACGGTCTAACAGGAGAGTTACCCCTATTATTCAGTTCATCCGTTGCGTTGAAATCATCAGGTGAAACATACAAATACTTACCAGTTTTTGAACTAATAAGGTTATCAAGTCTTGTCAATGCCATATCTGCTCACGTAGATGTTTAATCTGTGCTCAGATTATTTATACAAGTAAAACCTGTAATATGACTTAGGTTCTAAAAAACTCCCAAGGCAGGATTTGAACCTGCGACCGAGTGATTAACAGTCACCTGCTCTGCCGCTGAGCTACTTGGGATTGTGAGACGGGGTATACGGGATTTGAACCCGTGATCTC
>Ga0163108_10001379_pt1 | contig 17773 bp, 11 predicted proteins | sample Fk1155metaG_FD_109644 | JGI IMG/M metagenome (GOLD analysis project Ga0163108, IMG submission 109644) | Marine microbial communities from the Central Pacific Ocean - Fk160115 155m metaG | ecosystem: Environmental > Aquatic > Marine > Oceanic > Photic zone | place: The Central Pacific Ocean...
ATGGTTTTCCGAAGTAGAGTACCGCGGAGAGACCGTATCCTCACTATATTGCCTGTCCTTTCCGTAACTTATCCGGACTAGAATCATGCTAGGTACGCTCGCGTTGGCCGCTGCGATTCAGCTCTCCGCCCAGGTTCAAGAACTCGCTCCTGGTACGCAATACGATCCGTCGATCCCCACTCTTGAGGACGTCGTGGGTCACGACTTCAGAGAAGAAATCACTCCGCCGGATCAGGTGGTGCGCTACTTCGAGGCGTTGGCAGATGCAGCACGGGATCGCACACAACTAATTCGGTATGCAGAGAGTTGGGAGGGACGACCACTGGTCATCCTGGTCATTGGGTCACGTGAGCGCATTGCTGCCCTAGATGACGTAAAGGCCGGGCTCGTGCGGCTGGCTCAGCCCGACGGTCTCTCCGAAGCTGAAGCCGATGCTCTCATTGCCGATCTGCCTGTGGTAACGGCGCTCATGCATGGCGTTCACGGTAATGAGATCAGCTCAAGCGGTGCAGCGATGGCGGAGGCGTACCACCTATTGGCCGCGCAGGGCGATCCAACAGTCGACATGATTCTTAATGAATCCCTAGTTTTGATCGACCCGGTGGAAAATCCCGACGGCCGGGCTCGTTTCGTCTTACAGAATACGATGGCAAGGGCGCGATGGCCGAACGAGGCAACGTACTCAGCAGAGCACGACGAGCCGTGGCCGGGTGGCCGGGTGAACCACTACCTCTTTGACCTAAATCGGGACCTCTTCATTCAGAGTCAGCCAGAGACCCAGGGCAAGGTCGACGTCTTTCTCGATTTCTGGCCGCATATCGTTGTTGATTTGCACGAGATGGGTGGAAACTCGACTTACTTCTTTCCACCAACGGCGCCACCTGCTAATCCCTGGTATGGCGAGCGCCAGATTGCGCTGATGGACGTCTTCGGACGCGCCAATGCCAGGATCTTTGACCAGCGCGGATTCGCGTATTTCAACCGGGACGTCTACGACCTCTTCTATCCTGGCTACGTTGACATGTGGCCTATGGGCCATGGTGCGCTGGGTATGACTTATGAGCAAGCCTCAGCGCGCGGGCAGGTAGTGCGAAGGTCAGACGGCGATCTACTGACATACGGAGATGGCGTTCTGCACCACTTCACAGCCGCGATCACATCGGCCGAGACATCAGCGAGGAACCGGGAGCGTATCCTCACCGACTATCTTGCCTTCCGACGGGAGGGTATAGATCTCGGACGAGCGGGACCGGCGGAATACGTACTCCACTCCGCGCATGACCCGGGGATGGCCAGAAGGCTAGCATTCATGCTTCTCGAGAATGGCATCGAGGTCCGCGAGGCGGACGGTCCCGTAACTATTGAGGACCGGCAACTACCACAGAGGGGCACCTTCATCGTGCCGATGGATCAGCCGGCACATCGCTTCGTTCGAAACCTGCTCGATCCCGACGTGCCGATGGACGAAGCCTTTGTCCAGAGGCAGATCGATCGACGCGCACGACGCGAGTCTGACGAGATCTACGATCTCACGGCCTGGAGTCAATCACTACTGTGGGACGTCGAGGTCTTAGTCGCTGATGACATTACGGGAGCGGCCGGCGCCCTGGTCACTGAGACTAGCGCACTGACCAATACTGCCCTGCCCGAAGCCGGCGTAGGCTACCTGATGCCCTGGGGAACAAGTGCCGCAAGTGCAGTAGCAGAAGCTCTTCGTGACGGAATCAGAGTGCGCGCAGCCGGTGCTGAGTTCACGCTTGGCGGACGCGAATACACTGTTGGCACCGCAATCGTGCGGACAGCTGAGAACGATGCAAACCTTCAACAACGACTTGGTCGAATCGCTTCTGCTCATGGAGCAGAGGTCATCCCGATCGATGACTCCTATGTTGAAGAGGGTGCGTCGCTCGGAAGCAACAGCGTCCGTGCTCTGCGCTCTCCCCGCGTACTCCTCGTATACGATTCTCCTGGTCAGACAAATTCTGTTGGCTTCGCCCGATATGTCCTAGAGCAGCGTTATGCGCAGCCAACTGTAGCTGTACGTGCGTCGAGTCTCGGGCGGGCGAATCTCGCCGACTACGACGTCATTGTCTTTCCGAGCGGCAACTACTCAAATGCGGTGAACTCGGGGATGGTCGGGGAGCTGCGCAACTGGATGTCCAATGGTGGTACGATGATCACAATGGCAGCATCCACAGCGTGGGCGATTCGAGCTGAGCTACTTTCGACGACCGCCGAGCGCAGGGGAGGCAGGGCCGTAGGTGATGATCCTCCGAGTAGTGAGACGCCTGATCAACCGATTGAGTATCTAGAGGAAATTGTGCCTGAGGATGAGGGTCCTGAGTCGGTTCCGGGTGCGATCCTGAGGACGCTGTTAGATACCGAACACTGGCTGTCTTCAGGGACTGATGGAGAAATCGGGGTACTGGTGCAAGGCAACCGTGTTTTCACACCGATGACACTCGACAACGGCACAAATGTAGGTCGTTACGGAGATCTCGATAATCTGGTGCTGAGTGGCATTGTGTGGGACGAGGCGCGCCCACAGCTCGCAAATAAGGCATTCCTGATGTACGAGTCGTATGGCAGTGGCCAGATCGTTGCTTTTGCCGAGGACCCCAACTACCGGGCATATACCGAAGCCACCGAGCTGCTCTTCATGAATGCCGTGCTTCTTGGTCCGGGGCGGTAGCGTCTAGGCGACCAGATGCCTTGGCATCAGTCGTGACGATCTATCATTCGGAATTCCCGAAATAAGGCATGCCGATGGCCACTGTGCTCAAGCTCGATGAAATCAAGCGCCTGATAGATATCCCGCAGCTGATCCGGGAGATTGAAACTGGATTTGTTCTTTATTCGGAAGGTTGGGTTAAGGTTCCACCGGTTGGATTTCTTCATTTTGATGACCCGCCAGGTGACGTTCACATCAAGTACGGATTTGTCTCCGGTGACGACTACTATGTCCTGAAGATGGCCTCAGGGTTCTATAAAAATCCGGAATTGGGGCTGCCGGTCAGTGACGGGCTGCTTCTGGTCTTCAGTCAGAAGACCGGAGGTCTCAAGCTCATTTTATTGGATAAATGTTGGCTCACTGATATGCGTACTGCGGCTGCTGGTGCAGTCGCAGCAAAGCACTTGGCTGCGGGGAACATCCATCACATTGGCATCGTCGGAACTGGCGTCCAAGCCAGGATGCAACTCGAAATGTTGCGTGATGTTATTGACTGTAGGAGTTGTTTCATCTGGGGTAGGGATTCGACCAAAGTGCAGTGTATGATTGAAGATCTTCAATCTCGAGAGCGGATTCGGACGTGGGGGCTGGAAATCAAGGCAGCAGAGGTACTCGATGATCTGGTTTCACAATGCAATCTTATAGTCACCACGACTTCTGCCAGGAATCCCTTAATTCGCGCTGATTCAGTGCAAGAAGGAACGCACATTACCGCGATGGGCTCAGACGATTACGGAAAGCAGGAACTCGAAGCTGAACTCTTGGCAAAGGCGGATCTAGTCGTCGCGGACAGCATTTCGCAATGTGTTGATCACGGCGAATGTTGTGCCGCGGTCCAAGGAGGACAGATTAGGGAAGGCTCCATTCTGGAATTGGGGCAAGTGATTAAGAATCCCACAATTGGTCGGACAAGCGAAGACCAAATCACAGTTGTGGATCTCACAGGGGTTGCGATCCAAGACATTCAGATTGCTAAGATAGTCGACCGTGCCCTCTCCTCGCCCGAGTGGGAAGCTGAACTGGCTTGATCGACTGTACCTCTGCAAGTTGGCGCGGATACAGGGATGGCCGTTTCGGGCAAAGCTCGTGTCGATCACCCTACTAGACCTCGGTGCAGGGGGACAATGATGTCGAAGGCCTATGATCACGAACTCGGAATGGGCCGGGACATTACCCGCCGCGACTTCCTCAACGGGGTCGCTGTGACTGTTGGTGGGTCGATGTTGTCCTCGCAGAAACTCGATAAGTCTGCTGATCCTTGGTTCGGATATAGTAGTCCGCAGGAGGCGTATTATCCGCCAGCGGAAACGGGTATGCGGGGCAGCCACACAGGTTCCTTTGAGGTCGCCCATGGCTTCCGTGACGGACGTACATGGGCTGGGGAGGACTCGGGCGAGCGCTATGACATGGTCGTTGTAGGTGGAGGGTTGAGCGGCTTGTCCGCTGGGTTCTTTTTCCACGATAACGCCGGGCCAGGATCTCGGGTCCTGATCCTTGATAACCACGACGATTTCGGAGGTCACGCCAAGCGGAACGAGTTTTCATACGGTGATCGCACTCTCTTACTGAATGGTGGCACTTCCAACCTTGAGGCTACTCATCACTACTCAACGGTCGCTCGCACCTTACTAGCCGCGGTTGGTCTGGATCTCGAACGAGCAGAGGCTGCTGACGCAACAAGTCGGAGCTTTTATAGATCATTGGATTTGACGGGAAGCACGTTCTTCAGCCAAGAAGTCTTCGGGGAAGATCGTCTCGTGACAGGGTCTGCGGGTGGGTTTGGGTCGAATGGCGACCGACAGGGATGGCTCGCTCAGACCCCGTTATCTGAGAATGTGCGGCGAGACATCGTGAGGCTTGAAGAGATCGGCGCCACGGTAGACGGATGGTCTGGTCTTTCTGATGGAGAGCGGAAGACGAGGCTCGCTAGGATGAGCTATGCAACTTTCCTCCTTGACCACGCTCGTGTCGGGCCGGGAGTCATTCCATTCTACGACGACAGACCGAAAGGCTTGTTCTGTGTTGGCATCGATGCGCTGCCCGCGCTCTATGCTTGGGCTATGGGTTATCCGGGATTTCAGCAGCTCGACCTACAACCATTGTCTCGAGTTGGACCGCTTACCCACATTGGTGGCGGCCAGCATGGACGTGAACGACAGTTCAGTGGTGGTCCCACCATCGAGCTTCCCGATGGTAACGCGACACTCGCTCGCCTCCTTGTACGGGCTATGATCCCCGACGCGCTTCCGGGGTCGACGCTGGAGGACTCAATCATGGCTCACCTCGATTACTCGCGGCTTGATCGGGATGACTCATCTGTGCGCATCAGGCTTAATAGCACGGTAGTCCGGGTCCAACATCGTGGAAGTCCGGAGAATGCATCCGAAGTAGAAGTGACGTATGTGGGGCAGGATGGGGCAGCGAGGACGGTTCATGCGAACCATGTGGTCATGGCATGCCACAACGACATGATCCCCTACATCTGCCCGGAGATGTCACCAGAGCAAAAGTCAGCGCTTGGCTACGGTGAACGCATGCCCATCGTGTACACCAACGTTTTAATACGGAACTGGACAGCGTTCACAAATCTAGGTGTCAGGAGCGTGACTTGTCCCGGTATGTATCACTCGAACTTCAGCCTCGGCCGTGCCCTAGAGATTGGAGACTACAACCCACCACGGTCGCCTGAAGACCCAATGGTTCTCCATATGACGCGCACACCCTGTGCGCCCGGTCTTCCCAAGAAGGAGCAACATCGACGCGGTCGTCGGGATCTTCTGGAGACTACCTTCGAGACGTTCGAGCACAATATCAGGGATCAGATCGGACGCGCGCTTTCCGGTGGAGGATTCGATCCTGCGCGGGATATCGAAGCGATCACGGTAAACCGTTGGCCTCATGGATATGCATACTCGTATGACACGTTGGACGACCCGATCGAATGGGCGTTGTTCGAGGACGACGACCGGCCCTGCGTCATTGGCCGTCAACGTTTCGGTCGTATCTCGATCGCGAACTCAGATGCTGCTGCGACGCCCCACACAGATGCGGCAATCGACGAAGGCTATCGGGCTGTTGGCGAACAACTTTTGACGAGGAGCAGGGCTGGAGTCTCCGGATTAAAACCCTCGGGATGAGGAAAGAGCGATAACCCCAAGCCCCAACATTAAGTCAAAAACATGAGATGGCCGTTGCTCGATACTGATTTGTAATAATCCAAGACTGCAGCGTTGGTTCTTAACACGCGGCTAATGGAGTCAAATCCGTCTGGGTCTGAGCGCCAAAACCGTATGATCCAAGCGCACACTGATGAGGTTTGGACGATTGGCCGCCGCAATGTTCCAGAAAATACAGGGACTGTTCAGTACGTATACGAAGCACAATTTCAGGTGAACCGTGCTGAGCTGCCGCGGTGGAGTCAGATATGGGAAGACGATATGTACCCGGTGCTCGAACGTGCTATAGCCGATGACCTTCTTGCAGGCTATGTAGTTCTAGAGCACAACACTGGCGGGCGCTTCAACTGGAAGATTCTATGGCTCCACGAAACATGGGATAACATGGATGATTTCGAAGCTGCTTTCTTTGCAGCAGCACCGATGGACCACCCCATGTGGTCGATGTACACATCGCATAGGGATGAACTCTGGCAGGCGGTACCTCCCGCGAATTAAGAGCCTATTCCCGTGTATGTGTGAAGGTTTTTCGCACATGCACGGGAATGGTTTTGGTATGACTAGGCTTGCTCTTCGGTGTCCGTGATCGCATCGTCGCGATCCGTTTCACCCCACAATCTGGAGCCAGCTTTATGAGCCGTACTGCCATGCTCTTCGCAGCCGCGCTGCTTCTTGCCTTGCCCGTTCAACTTGATGGACAGTCATCGTGGAACGAATTAGTTGATCTGTTTGGTGAATGGCGCGAGTTCGAGCGTCCGGAGTTCATCGATGGGGTTCCTGACTACACCGCGACAGCTATGGCTCGGCAACAACAAGAACTCGGAGCGTGGAAAGATCGGCTGTGGTCATTCGATATAGAAAATTGGCCGGTAGATCAGCAGATCGACTGGCATCTCATTCGTGCGGAAATGAACGGGCTGGATTTTGATCATAAGGTTCGAAGGCCATGGGCTCGTGATCCCGCGTTCTATGCGACCATGTATCTGTCCGAAAGCGACGTGCCCGCGCATGAGGGTCCGGTCGCCCACGGTTGGATTGATACGTGGATATATCAGCACCCCCTTTCGATGGATGACGCGGCCGATTTAGGGCAACGCTTCACTGCGATTCCAGCTTTACTCGAGCAAGCTCGGGAAAACCTAGCAGGGAGCAATGCACGTGATTTGTGGGAGGCGGGGATTCGCTCATTTCGTGGTCAGGCTGCAGACCTAAGAGCGTATGGTGAACAGGTTGCGGGGACGAGCGATATGTTAGACCGCGCTCTGGCCAACGCAGCCCAGGCATCAGACGAATTCGCCGATTGGGTCGCGTCGGAACTTCCAGGAAAGACAGGTCGGTCTGGTGTGGGCAGCGATGCATACACGTGGTACATGCACAACGTCCACTTATCTCCATTTTCATGGGAAGAACAAGTCACCCTGATGAGGCGGGAACTTGCCCGCTCGCACTCCTCGCTTCGACTGGAGGAGAACCGTAACCGGCATCTTCCTGAACTCGAACGTATTCAAGGCCCGGCAGAGTACGATCGCCGACTCAACGAATCTGTAGATCTCTATATGGCGTTCCTCGAGCGGGAGGAAATCGAAACCATCGAAGACTGGACGGATGCTGCCTTACGCGCCGTCAACGGTTCTTTCACGCCTGCTGAGCCGGAAGAGATTCGGAACTTCTTTCAGGAGGTCATCTATCGAGATCCGGATGCCTTTCGCCCGCATATGCACCATTGGATCGAACTCGCGCGCATGAGAGAAGCCCCACATCAGAGCCCTATTCGAGCGACACCGTCTCTCTCGAATATCTATGACCATCGCTCCGAGGGTCTCGCTACCGGTGTTGAGGAAATGTTCATGCACTTGGGTTTGCTGGATGAAAATTCACCACGGGCTCGTGAATTAGTCTGGATCATGCTGGCTCAGAGAGCTGCTCGAGCAACATCGGGTTTGATGCTGCATGGCCATGAGTTTGTGATGGAAGAAGCTGTTGATTTTGCGGGCAAGTGGACTCCACGTGGCTGGCTGCCAGATGGTGACCTAGTGCGTGGTGAACAGCATCTTTACCTCCGCCAGCCTGGCTACGGTACGAGTTATGTGGCAGGGAAGATTCAGATCGAACAATTATTGGCAGAGGAAGCGCTACAGAATGGAGATGACTTTACCATCAGGCGCTTTTTTGATGATTTCTACTCGGCTGGTGTGATCCCCACCGTACTTGTGCATTGGGAGATGACCGGAGAGAAGCACCCGATCCTAGATATTGGTGGTGTTCAGGAGGCACCCTGGCGATAGATAGATATAGGAGCAGAGGATGCAGGAGGTCAGGATAGGCAAGTATACCGTTGGAACGGTGGCAGCCTACACGCTCTAGCGGTAATCTGACCTCCCCGTCGCCGCACAGGAGGATCAATCATGACGAGGCGCTCCGCATTTTATTCTTTCGTTGTCCTGCTTGCGTTCGCACTCGCAGGGGTCTTACCCGTCTCGCTAGTGGGCCAGGGTACGATCGCCATCGTTGGTGCAACAATCATCGATGGAAACGGTGGCCCACCACTCGTGAACGGAACCATCGTTCTGACCGGAAACCGGATCAGTACAGTGGGACCAGCTGGCAACGTCGATGTTCCGAACGGTACCCAGGTGATTGATGGTACGGGAAAGTTTGTTACGCCGGGCTTCATCGATAGTAACGTGCACCTCTCCCTCTATGGGGCAGGTGAGACGATTGTCCGCTACGAGTCGCGCAATGCTGATCTGACGCTTGAGTCGGCTCAGCTTGAGCTCAAGCATGGATTCACTACGGTCCGGGACAGTTATGGATCTCTCTTACCGCTCATCGAAGTACGAGATGCGATCAAGAGAGGTGAGGTGGTCGGCCCTCGAATGCTTGTGGCCGGTAACATCGTAGGGTGGGGTGGCCCGTATTCGATCACCTTTTCGCTCGTTCGTGAGACGGGCCTCACGCTGTTTCAAGAGCAGTTCAATGACTTCATCACGCAGGGCTCCGGAGAGGAGTGGATGCATATGGAGCCAGAGGATCTCCGTGTAGCGGTGAACGCGTATCTCGATAAGGGTCCGGACTTCATCAAGTTCGGTGGTACGAGCCATTTCTCGAATCCGATTATGATCGGATTCAGCCCTCGAGCCCAAGAGGTCATGGTCGAGGAGACACACAAGCGGGGACTGGTGGCTGAGACACACTCGACAAGCCCAGAAGGTCTGCGGATTTCGGTCGAGTCAGGCATCGATCTCATTCAACACCCGGAGGTACTACCCAGCGTCATATCCGATGCTCTGGCCGAGGAGATTGAACGACGGGGTACCATCTGTGCCATGCTTTCCAACACAATCACAGGTGAGCCATGGGCGGAGCATCTGAAGGAGCAGGCGGACCGAGAGGAAAACGAAGACGAACAGGCAGAGGACGTCACTGAAGAGCGGATAAAAACCTCTGCTGAGTTGCGAGCTGAAGCGCGGCAGAGAGGTGAAGGTATCGAGATTCGTCGGAAGAACGCCGAAAAACTCATCAAGTCTGGATGTGTGACGACGATCGGCACTGACAACTACCTCGGCTCAGCGCCTGAATTCCGGCGCAACCCCAAGAAGGCGCTGAACCAATCTTTCGGAACGGGGAGCGTGCTTGCGACCGAGGGGCTGGTAGAGTTGGGGATGACTCCTATGGAGGCCATCGTGGCCGTAACAAAGAATGGTGCGATGGCGTGCCTCATGCTTGATGAATTGGGTACGCTTGAGAATGGAAAGCTCGCGGATGTGTTAATTCTGGGTGCGGATCCGCTTGCAGACATCCGCAACATTCGTGTACTGGATACCGTAATTCTGGACGGGAAGATTGTTGATCTTGATGCACTGCCAAATCAAAGAATCTTTTCAAGTCCGGCCGATACCTTAGAGCATCCAGGGCACGAAGAGTTGCAGAGACACTAATTGCTTGGAAGCAGGCTCATTAAAAAAAGTCCATGAAAATATTTAAGCATCAACACTGGCATATTCTGGTATTGGGTGGATTGCTATTCTTTCTCTACGCTTATCTAGAAAGAGATCCGACTATTCTCAATGGCGATCTCTGGGGAATCAGTACTCTTGCCTGGGCCAATTTTGCGATTTGGGTGCCTGTCATTCATCAATGTTACGTGCTTGTTTGCTGGCGGTCTGAACTGCATTACCGAGGACTCTCAAAGCTGTTTGGAGAAAATGCCTTCAGCGTCTATAAGACAGGTTTCTCGATTCTTGGACTTTCTCGACCCGTACTGATTGTCCTGCTTGCGATCTCGAGCAGGATGACATTGAACCTCGACTCCACTTTTTCCTATCTGCTATCAGCGATATTCCTGATTCCAGCCGTTTATTTGTTCTATTCGGTAAAGAAATATTTCGGATTCGACCGGGCTTTTGGGATAGATCATTTTTACCCGGAGGAATACAGGCTAAGACCGTTCGTAGCTCAGGGAATTTTCAAGTACACTCGAAACGGTATGTATACGTTTGGATTCTTCCTGGTTTGGGTTCCGGGATTCCTGCTCCAGTCAAAGGCAGCTCTATCGATAGCGTTATTCAGTCATCTCTATATCTGGGTGCACTACTATTTCACTGAGCGACCAGACATGAAGATTATTTATCGAGATGCATGAGAATCAGATTATTCGGCTGCATTTATTATGGTCTCCCGATCGTTTCAGCTGGTAACAGCGTTACGATCACCACTCGATCTTCATTCAGATAACGTTGTGCATCTTCTTGGATCGATTCGATGGTGACGGCATCGATGGTTGTTGTATCGAGCAGGAAACGGGGGTCCTGACCCGACGCCTTAGCCCCGATGAGTTGGGCTGCCCAATAGGGATTTAGCCGCACATTTGTCTCGCGTGTGCGTCGCTCTCCCTCGACCACTTTATCGACGTCCTCCTGGCTTGGTCCCTCGACCTGTAGTTTGCGGAGTTCCTCAAATACTACACCGCGCAACTCCTCGGAACGTAGTGGATCCGATCCGAATGCAACTGTAACGGTATAGCTCTCTTCTGGGATCTGCTCGTAGCCTCCAGTCACCCCCACACCGTAAGTGCCACCAAGATCCTCCCGCATCCGTTCTCTCAGTCGTATCTCTAGGGCCTGGGCCATCACGCGCATTCCCACGCGGTTTTGAGCCGTATAATCAAACGGGCCGCTGAAGGCCATGATCGTTTGGCTCTGTGGCTCGACTCCCGCACGCACGGTCTTCTGAATATGTGCGTCCGGTGGGTCGATATCTAAGTCTACATGACTATCTACTCTCTCTATTTTGGGTAGTGAACCCAAGTACTGTTCGGCTAGCGGACGCATGATGTCTAAGTCGATGGCTCCCACAAACACGAATGTGAAGTCGCTCGCATCGGCGAAACGCTCCCTGTAGAAATCGACCCCAGTTTCTAGGTCGATTTCGTCCAGAACGGCTACTGAAAGTGGGCGGGATCTTGGATGTCCTTGGGCCATGGTCACGCTGAAGGTGTCTGCGAATGCCGCCATCGGGTTCGATCCGAGATTTTCCAGGACTGCCCGGCCCTGAGCTATGAATGCTTGGAAAGCCGTTTCATCTTGGCGTGGCGACGTGAAATAGAGCCAAACCAGCTGGAGCATCGTTTCAAGGTCCTCGGGAGATGCAGAGCCACTCATACCTTCGGTGTTCTGGCCAATGGATGGGGACACCTGGACCGCCTTGCCTGCAAGCGCCTTCTGGAGATCGATCGTTGAGAAAGCACCTACGCCACCTTGCTCGACCAGCCCCGCAGCCATCACTGCTGACTGATGATCCTCCAAGCTCGAATTGGACCACCCGCCGGGACTTGTCGCCTGCATGGCAATTTCATCTTCTTTGAAGTCCGTCGGTTTCAGCCAAACAGTGACCCCGTTCGATAGAGTCCAGACCGTCATGTTCAGTTCGTCGATCACACTTTCGGAAAGGATTGATCCGGGTTCAGGGGGTTCGGGCACCAGTGGCTCGTCGAGCGTGGTGTCCACATATGGTTCGATTTCCATGCTGGTCACGCCGGCAAAGACCTGCTCGAAGTCGGTCTGAGAAGGAGTGGTCAGTCCGGGCTTATCAATAGCGTTGGCAAGCACGACACGGTTGGCCTGGTCCAAGTTGGCTCGCGCCGCCTCGTTCACAAGATCCAAGTCGATGGTCTGCATCAGCGCCTGTGCGGCCATGTACTCAAATTCGATACCCGGAATGGCATTGCCCTGCAGGAAATGGTTGATGTACTCGCTGGCAAACTGAAGGGACTCCTGGTTCTCACGGTCGTTGAAAGTCAGCTCTAGTCCTCGAACCAGATCAAGCTTTTGACGCTCCAACTCACCATCTGTGAAGCCGTGACGAGCCGCTCGTTCCGCCTCGACGAAAAGAGCTTCGAGGCCCCGTGCGTGTCCGTCTTCCTGAACCAATGCCAAGATCTGGAAGGCGCTCTTCGCACGGACGAACTCCCCCTGTCCGGAAAACGCAGCCGCGAACGGTGGATCGGCCTGCTGCGTAAGCTCCTGAAGCCGGTTGTTCATCATGCTGCTCACGAGCACATCAACCAAGGCCTGGCGATAGCCCCCGACAGTCGTCACTTCCTGGGGGTCCTGCAACGCGAGAACTCCGACCTGGGAGCCTGTAGCTTCGGGGTCTGAGGCAATCGCATAATAGGTTTCGGCGTGATCGGGAACGTCAAAATAGGGTCGTTCCAACGGCGTTTCCGGCACCGGCATCCGGTTGAAGTGTGTCTGGATCAGCTGCTCGATTTCCGCAGGATCAAAGTCACCGACCGCTACCACCGCCATGAGGTCGGCCCGGTACCACGTGTTGTAGAACCGGGTGAGTTCCTCGTGGGGGAAGTTCTGCAAGACCTCCACCTTCCCTATGGGGAGGCGTTCCGCGTAGCGCGAGTCGGTGAACATGATCGGGAACTGTTGATCCTGAATGCGTGCGCCGGCTCCACGCCCTAGACGCCATTCCTCGATGACTACACCCCGTTCCTTATCGATCTCTTCGGGCTCAAAACTCACCTGGTGGGCCCAGTCTTCGAGGATCTGGAATCCGGTGGCGACCGGCCCCGGATCCTCTGTCGGTACTTGGAGCATATAAACGGTCTCATCGAAGCTCGTATAGGCGTTGACCGAGGGTCCGAATGCCATGCCGATTGATTCGAGGTAATCGACGAGTTCCTGCTTCTCGAAGTTTTCAGTGCCATTGAATGCCATGTGCTCGACGAGGTGAGCAAGGCCGAGCTGTGTGTCGTCCTCCAGGACCGATCCGGCATTCACTACAAGCCGGAGTTCGGCCCGATTTTCAGGCTGGCTGTTTTGCCGGATGTAGTAGCGCAGCCCGTTCTCGAGTTCGCCCACAGTGACGTCTGGGTCCATCGGTAGTGGTGACCCCATGGGGATCTGAGCATTGGCACCCAAGGGCAGCAACAAGGTGAGTGCAAGCAGGGGCACGTCCACGGAACGGGATGGGAGCATGCAAATATCCGGTAGTTAGGGGCGAGGCAGGCGACAAGAGTGTTCTGATGCGGTCTAGGATGCGATCACCTGTGGTATCACGCCACCCAACACGGATCGCTCTAGTTGATCCATGCTATAGAAATTAAACTGCTTGAGTCATTTCATATTCTAGAGAGGAGTCTGACATGAAGTTTCTGGTTACATGGATAATCCCAGATGGAGAAGCTCGGCATGATACCTTGAAAATATTCAGTGATATGACGGCTGAGCAGGATCAGGAATTGATGGGAGATTCAGCCACACTTATCGGTCGGTGGCATGAGCCAGTTTCAGCCACGGGTGTAGCCATATTTGAGTCAGATAGTGCAGCTGCGGTTATGAACTATCTCCTAAATTGGAACCAGGTTTGCGATTGTGATGTGACACCAGTTCTGGATGACGAAGAAGCCCGGGCACTGGGCCGATCCCTGAGCTGATTAGGTTGTGAATTAGGTTACGCATAGGACACAAATCACCACACCATTCAAAGCTCAATTATGTCTCTACCAATGTTAGGCAAATATCTCTATACCGTTCCCTTTGTGTGGTTTGGGATCCAGCACTTTACAAATGCTGCTGCGCTGGCGGGTATGGTTCCGATCCCAGGTGGCTCTTTATGGGTTTATCTGACGGGCGTGTGCCTTTTGGCAGCGTCAGTAAGTGTCTACACAGGAAAACATACGGCTTTGGCGATGAAACTCCTTGGGCTGCTACTGCTGATTATCGTGGTCACTATACACGTGCCTGCGATCATGGGTGGTGGTGCCGCCTCATGGATGACTCCCATGGTTCATACTACGGGCTTGGCTGGTGGTGCTTTTGTATTGGCCGGGCTACACGAAGGGAGTTGATGGTTTCTGTCCCGGTTGATGAAAATGGCCAGGAGTCCTGATACGTCCACGAAGAGATTGATGAGGATTACCGGCCCAAGCTTGATCTTGGCTGCGTTCTTTGCAGTACTAGGGTCACCGGCATCGCCTCAATCCACGGAGGATCTGTCAGCGTTCATGCCACCACTTGGGTGGCGCTCGATTGGTCCAGACCGTGGTGGGCGCTCTATCGCTGTAGCCGGGCACAGCGAACGCCCCTTTGAGTACTATTTCGGGGCGACGGGCGGAGGGCTCTTCAAGACGACGGACGGCGGCTCGTCTTGGGTCCCGGTAACCGATGGTCAGATCGGAAGCGCCTCAGTCGGTGCGGTGACGGTCGCGGAGTCGGATCCAGATATCGTCTATATCGGGATGGGTGAAGTGCAGCTCCGCGCTAACGTGCTCCAAGGTGACGGGGTGTACCGTTCCGACGACGGTGGACACACCTGGCACCATCTTGGGCTGGAGGATACGCATGCGATTGGGCGTATTCGGGTGCACCCGACTGATCCGGAGCGGGCGTACGTTGCTGCACTCGGCCACCCGTTCGGGCCGAGTGCAGACCGTGGTGTATTCCGAACCACCGATGGCGGTGCGACCTGGGAGAAAATCCTCTTCCGTGATGATCGTACCGGTGCGGTCGATCTCGTTATGGATCCAGATGACCCCAACGTTCTATATGCGACTCTCTGGGAGGTATACCGGAAGCCCTGGCAACTCTGGAGCGGAGGATCTGGCTCAGGGATTTTCAAGACAACCGACGGTGGCGAGACTTGGTCCGAGTTGACCCATACACCTGGTTTCCCGTCTGGGGTGCTCGGGAAAATGACAGTCACTGTGTCCGGGGCGGACTCGGAAAGAGTGTGGGCGAATATCGAAGCGGAGGACGGCGGTCTTTATCTATCAGACGATGGAGGCATGTCATGGGCCCTTGTAAATGCGCATCGAGATATATGGCAGCGCGCCTTCTATTTCCAACGCATTCAGGCGGATCCGGTTGACCGAAATACCATATATATCCTGAACTTTAGGCTTATGAAGTCTACGGACTCGGGCCGCACACTTGAGAGTGTTCCGGAAACGCACGCCGATCATCATGATCTCTGGATTGACCCGATAAACCCAGATCGGATGATCGATGGCAACGACGGTGGTGGTGTCGTCTCAGTTAATGGGGGACAGACATGGACTGAGATGCAGTATCCGACGGCACAGATCTACCGCTTGACGACAACGGCAGACTTTCCATACCACGCATGTGGCGCACAGCAGGATAACTCAACTGTTTGTGTATCATCGGATCCCGGTCATCTGAGTAACCCACGTGGAGTCAGCACTGAGTGGATGTACTCCGTCGGGGGCGGCGAGAGCGGCTACGTTGTCTCTCATCCTGCCGACCCGAACATTTTTTATGCCGGTGCAACGAATGCACTCACCCGTTACGACCGCGGTACGGGCATCGTCCGTGACATCCAGCCCTACCCTCGCATTGTTATGGGTGAGCCGGCACGAGATATGCCCGAACGTTGGAACTGGACGTATCCGATTGCGGTGTCGTTAGCCGAACCCGATGCGCTCTACGTAGGCTCGCAGCATCTGTGGAAATCCTCTGACGAGGGGACATCGTGGAAGAGGATTAGCCCCGACCTGACACGTGCTGACCCTGAGACCATGAATGATTCTGGTGGTCCTGTAGTGAAGGACCAGGACGGCCCTGAGATTTACGCGACGCTCTACTCGGTCACCCCGTCTCCTCATGATGCCGCTACGATCTGGACGGGGTCTGACGACGGCTTCGTGCACATCACAAGGGACTCTGGTGAGAACTGGAGCAACGTCACCCCTCCGGATATGGTTGCCCACACCCGCGTCATGACGATCGATGTCTCGCAGCACGATGCTGGAACCGCATATGTCGCGGGCATACGCTATGAGATGGATGATCGGTCTCCGTATGCCTGGAAGACCAATGATTACGGAGAAAATTGGACGAAGATCATCGATGGGATCGCACCAGACGACTTCGTGCGAGTGGTCCGTGAGGACCCCGATCGGTCAGGGCTGCTCTACGCGGGAACTGAGCATGGGGTCTACGTCTCGTTCGACGAAGGACGCAGCTGGGCCACTCTCTCTTACGATCTCCCTGACACCCCGGTCACTGGTCTCGCGGTTCAGGATCGTGATCTAGTGATCTCGACACACGGTCGGTCGTTCTGGGTTTTGGATGATATTGAGACACTCCGACAAGTTCGTGCAGATGTGGCGGGGTCTGATGCTCATATGTTTGCTCCGGCTGATGCAATCCGACGATCCGCCCCTGCCGTTCTGGACTACTATGTGAGCGGCTCCGACCGCGAAGTCCGTCTCGACGTGCTCGATGGGGAAGGAGAACTCGTGAGTACACTCTTTCAGGGCACACGCGATGAGGGGACCTACAGAGAAACCTGGGATCTGCGCTATCCGGGTGCCGTGACCTTTGAGGGTATCGTGCTCGAAGGCGGAAACCCGGCAATCGGCCCGTGGTCTCCGCCAGGTCGCTATGAAGCCCGCCTCACGGTTGATGGCAACGTCGAAGGCGCTTCGTTTGATGTGAAACGTGACCCGCGGCTTACAGGGGTGACCGATGCTGATCTCATCGCGCAGTTCAATCTGGCACTTGCGATCCGGGATGCTGAGAGTAAGGCGAACGGAAACGTGCTATTGATCCGCGATGTTCGCACCCAAGTCCAGGCCAGTGTCATGCAAAGCGACGACCAGCAACTGAGAGAGCTAGCAGAACAATTCACGGGTGATATCAGTGAACTCGAGACCGAACTTTATCAGGTCAGAAACCAGAGTCCGAAGGATAAAATTGCGTTCCCGATCCGCTTGAATGACCGTCTTACTGGGCTGCGCAATCGACTCGAACGGGGTGATGCAGCACCGACCGCTGCGTACCGCAGGGTATATGCAGAGCTTTCGGCCGAACTGGCTGAAACGATGCAGGCACTCGAAGTGCTATTCACAGAGGACCTTGCACGACTGAACACAGAGCTCAGCAGAGCGGGCCTTCCGCGAGTCGTTATTAGAGACCGACTTATCACCGAGTAAGCGACTCATCGAGAATCAATTGCAACGATTCATACAACTGGAAGGCACCTCTTCGGTCGCCGGAATACGGCCGATGTGCCGGAGCGCCTTCATCCTACTCATCGGCATCTCTTCCGCAGTGATCTTGCCTGGAAGCACAACTGCTCAACAGACGGGTCCGCCACCCCCGGAAATCAATACAGCTGAACCGAATACTATCCCGGAGATCGAACTCAATGCGATGCGGTTAACAGGTACCATAGATCTTGATGGTCGTATCCTGGAGGACTTCTGGTCTTCCGCAGTCCCGATCACTGATTTCACCCAACAGGAACCGGTCGAAGGCGGGGTGCCGTCGGAGGAGACCGAGATCCGCGTCCTCTTCGATGAGGACAACCTCTACATCGGTGTCATCATCTA
>Ga0163108_10001380_pt1 | contig 17769 bp, 12 predicted proteins | sample Fk1155metaG_FD_109644 | JGI IMG/M metagenome (GOLD analysis project Ga0163108, IMG submission 109644) | Marine microbial communities from the Central Pacific Ocean - Fk160115 155m metaG | ecosystem: Environmental > Aquatic > Marine > Oceanic > Photic zone | place: The Central Pacific Ocean...
AAAACAATCTGAAGACACTTTTTTTTAAAAAATTTAAAGATTCCAAAGATTTTATAAATCGACTTATAAATATATCTGATTTTTTTATTTCTTTTTTTGAGTCAATTGTTTCAGAAACGATCTTTTTCGAGTTGAATCATTTTAAAAGAATTAAGGAAATTTTTTTGCAATTATTAGATAAAAACAAAATAGATTTACTTGGCAATGATATTAGCTCAATTTATAAAACATTTAAGTTTTTAATCAGGTCAGAGAAAGTAAACTTTTCAACTGATTCCTCTGAAGGAATCCAAATTATGGGACTTTTAGAAACAAGACTTTTGGATTTTGAAAATGTAATTATAACAAATGTTAATGAAGGAGTTTTACCTCCTGGAAAGAAAAATCATTCATTTATTTCATTTGAATCTAGAAAAAAATTTGGAATGTTTACTTTTCTTGATAAAGATGCAATATATACCTATCACTTTTACAGATTGATTCAAAGAGCTAAAAATATTTTTCTAATATATAATATAAAAAGTGAAGGTCTTAATTCTGGAGAGAAAAGCAGGTTCATATATCAGTTAAAATTTAATAATCTTAAAAATCATGATTTAAAAGAAATAAATTTAGGATATAATTTTCAGAAACAATATTCTAAAATTGACTTGATTAAAAAAACAGAACAAGTAGAGAAAAGATTAGCTGAAATTTCTTCTGAAGGATTCTCTCCCTCTTCCTTAATTGAATATTTAACAGATCCAATTGAATTTTATTACAAAAGAATATTAGAAATCAAAGAAACTGAAAAAGTTGAATCTACAGTAAGTTATACAGGCAGGGGTAAAATTGTCCATAAGGTTTTAGAGGATTTGTATACGCCTTATTTGAATGAAACTTTAAGATTAGAAAATTTTAATTCAATGGAAAAAAACATTGAGGGCTTAATAAATGAAAAGTTTAAAAATATATATGGCAATAGTTATAAAAAAACAGGTTTAAACTACATAATCCATGAGGTTTTAAAAAAGAATATTAAAGATTTTATTTTAAAAGAAAAAAATCTTGTTAAAGATGGTAGGACTTTAGAGATAATAGATTTAGAAAAGGATTTAGAAAAAAATATTTCGATTCCTAGCCTTCCATTCCCAGTAAAATTTCGTGGCCAACCTGATCGAATTGATAAATTAGATGGAGTCACTAGGATAATTGATTATAAAACAGGTAAAATATTGCCTTCTAATTTAAAACTTCATAAAATTGAAAATTTATTTTCTGGCACTAAATTTATTTCATCATTTCAACTATTAAGCTACTTTTATTTATATTCAAATCACCTAGAAAATAATGATTCGGTTCAAGCAGGTATAATTTCATTTAAAAATTTAGATCAATATTTTATGCCACTTTCACTTTCAGGCTCTCAAAAAAATAATTTTATTGATTTCTCTATACTTTCTTTATTTGAAAAGTCTTTAATTGATCTCATTATTGAGATTTTTAATAGGGAAATTCCGTTCAGGCGTATGGAATAATATTTATTATATTTAGACATAATTTTAATAAAATTATGAATAAGAAAAAGAAAGGCTTTATAACTCCCGAAGAAAAAGGAGTTAAAAAAGAGAAGCTAAATTGGTTTTTAAGAATCATTACTCTTGGAGATAGATTTTCTTATCAAGATTTTTTTGATCGTTTAAAAAAGGGTATAGTTGATTTTTTAATTGTCTTTTTTGGTGTATTGGTATCTTTTGGAGTTGAACAAAAAGGACAGTCTTTTGATGATAGAGGCAGAAACATAGACAATCTAATTAATCTTCGAGACGAGATGATTAGTATGAAGGATTATACTCAAATATATATACAGCAAAATGAGTGGGTCACTGACATGTATCAAAGATTATATGATCAATGGGAGGTTGATAACGACAGTGTTTTTCTTTTATATGATGAAGAAGTTACTGAGGATGAAGGATATTATTCTCCTTTAACTTATTACCCAAATTTAGATCCGTTTAACCCTCCAAGAGTAGTTTATGAGGCAATTAAACTTGATGGAACCTTTAGATTTTTAGGGCCTCAAATAGGAAGAATCATCAACGAGACATACGATGGAACTGATCTTAAATATTTGATGATAAATACTGATAGGGAAGAAAGAATTTTTGTCAACCAATTCAATGACAGGCTAGCTCATAGATGGGTTTATGACATAGAGGACGATATTAACTTATACAATAATTATTGGTGGGTAAAAAACAGAAAATATATTCAAAAGGATAGGTTCTTGAGATATAATTTATATAATAGAATTGAATTATGGGAACAAATTTCAACTCAATTGATCGATTATGATGGATTTTTGGAGAGAAATATTAAAATAATTGACTCTTTAGTAAAACTTAAAGAATCTGAAGTCACCTTAGTTTATTGGTGTCTAGTCAATTGTGGAGAAGAGTTTAATTGATTTTATAGTTATTCACTTGTTCTTTTTATCAACTCCGCAGATAACTTTCCAGAAATAAGAGCAGGGGGCACTCCGGGTCCAGGAACAGTTAATTGGCCTGAGAAATAAAGATTTTTTATTTTTTTACTTTTTAGCTTTGGCCTTAGAAAAGCTGTTTGCATTAGTGTGTTAGATAGCCCATAAGCATTCCCTTTATAAGAATTATAATCATTAATAAAATCTTTTATGCAATATGATCTATGAAATAAAATATCATTTTTTAATGATTGTCCGGTCAGTTTTTCAATTCTTTTAATTATCAATTCAAAGTATGATTTTCTTAATTCTTTTGTGTCCTCTATACCAGGGGCTATTGGGATGAGAACAGTACAAGCTTCTTTATCTTTTGGAGCCATAGATTTGTCAGTAATTGAAGGAAAATTAGTATATATCAATGGATCAATTGGCCAAGATGACTCGTCATAAATACTTTTAGCATGTTTATCAAAATCTGCATCAAAGAAAAGAGTGTGATGAGAGACATTTTTAATTTTTTTATTAAATCCAATAAAAAATAAAAGTGCAGATGGAGCAAAAATTTTTTTCTTCCAATATGTCTTACTATAGACTCTATCTTTAAATTTCAGGAGTGATTCAGAGTGGGCGTAGTCGGCACCACTTAGAACAATATCAGAGAAAAAGGCTTTTTCATTAACTCTAATCCCCAAAGCCTTATTTTGTTTTGTTAATATTTTTTGAACTTCACTATTTAAATGAAATTTAACTCCCAATTCTTTTGCTAATTTCTCAATTCCAATAACTACACTGTACATTCCGTTTTTAGGATGCCATGTTCCTAATCCAAAATCTGCATAACTCATAAAATTATAAAATGCTGGAGTAGCAGAAGGCTTTGCTCCTAGAAACAAAACAGGGAACTGTAGAATTTGTCTTAAATAAGGATTTTTAAATTTTTTAATCACTTCCTTTTTAATACTTGTAAAAAAGTATTTAACTTTTCTTATTGTATTAATGGTGATTAATTCAAAAAAAGAGTTACCATACATTTTATAAACTACTTCTCCAATTGCTATTTTGTAATTTGTTTTTGCTTCAGAGATAAATGTCTCTAATTTTTTTTTACCTCCTTTTTCTATAGCTTCAAACTGGTCACATCTCTTTTCAAAAGAATCTTCAAGTTTTATTGAATCTTTTTTGCCAAAATATACTTCATAACTTGGATCTAATCTTTCTAGAGAATAAAAATCTTGAGGTGTTTTTGAAAAATCTGAAAAAAATTTTTCAAATATATCAGGCATCCAATACCAAGTTGGACCTATATCAAAAGTGAATCCCTTTATTTTTAATCTTGCAGCTCTTCCTCCAACCATTGAGTTTTTTTCAAAAACATGAACTTCAAAACCAAATTTTGACAAATAACATGCAGCTGCCAATGCAGAGAATCCAGAACCAATTATTGAAACCTTTTTTTTCATACCGAAACAAATATACCTTAATAATATTGTAAATTTTTAAGTATAAAAAAATCTATTGGGTGATTATCTTTTTAAACAGAAATTATTAATCAATTTTATTTTAGAGGGTGTTTTTTCTTTCTGTTTTGAGCAATTATTTCCTCTACAAAAGAGGCGCTAATTATTCCAGTTGGAATTGCTACTACACCAATTCCAACTAATGAAATTATTGAGGCAAAAATTTTACCACCTACAGTTATGGGATAAACATCACCATAGCCAACTGTGGCCAGTGATACCGTTGCCCACCATATTGATTCGGTAATACTGGAAAACTTCTCGGGTTGAGCGTCATTTTCAAGGTAGTATATAGCAGAAGCAGAAAATAGAATGGTTAATACTGATAAAAAAAGTGTAAATTTTAATTCTCCTTTAACTGCAGATAATGCTTTTACAAATAACTTTAAAGATTTACTTTCCCGACCAAGTTTAAAGATCCTTGTCAATCTAAATAACCTAAGAATTCTTAGGAAACGACCATCAACTTTAACGAATTGATTTAGATAAAAAGGAAGAATGGAGAAAAGGTCAATTAAACCAAAAAAACTGAAAATATAATTTATAGCACCTTTGATTTTTTCCTCTTTATAGGCTGAATATACCCTAAACAAATATTCAAAAGAAAAGATAATTATCGACACAAATTCAAATTGATAAAATAAATCCCCATAAGCTTCGTGAATATTTTGATGGGAATCTAAAATCATTGCAATAACATTTGCTATGATTAGCAAATAAATAAACTTATCAAATGAATTTAGAGATTTCATAAAGCTACTTTTTTAGCATGTCCTTAAAAACAGCAAACAAGACAATTACAGTAGTTACTATAACAACTCCGACTACAAAACCTTCTGACATTATTATTAATTAATATGATCAAATATAAATATTTTTGAGCAAAGTTTTTATTTTTGGACAATGGCCAGACGCATATTTGTTTTTTTCTTATTTGTTTTTGTTTTTTCATGTGATCTTTCTAAAAAAGAGAATAAGGTTGAAAATCTAAATAATGAATCAGAATTAATCACAAAACTTCCAAAAGTTGATTTTTCAAAAGATTTTTCTATTGAGTTCATTGAAAATAACGAGATAGATCAGTGGGATAAATTCATTTCATTTAAGGAATCTATTGAAAGCATTTCAAAGTTAGATCCTCAAGGGATTACATTTTATCTTGATGAACTTGAAAAAAAGATTGAGGAATTATTATCTTCATCAATACCTAAAAAATTTAATTCCCCTCCTATAATAAGTAGGATCAAATTAATTCAAATGCAAGTGATGAAGTGTAGATTTTATTCAGAAAATCAGCAAAACAATAAATTGGAGCCAGCATTAAATGAAATGTATAAATACTATAATTCTTTGCTTAAAAGAATGATTTCATTAGTAGAGGAGGAAAGTGCGTTGCCGGAAGTGGATGAAAATCAGTGATGAAATACTAGTTCTTTATCCTTAATTTTATTCTTATTAATTTTTATACAAGCAAGAACCTGATCAAGATGGTCGCTTAAAATTTCTGAAACTTCATATTTCTCGATTATTTCTTCATATAATTCAACAAGCTTAAGATCTAGATTTATAATTATCACTGAAGGATTTGTTTTTAAGTTTTTATTTGGATTGGCAACTATTTTTTTATAATCAATTTTGTTTAAAACTAGATTTTCGGATGAACTATAATAAATTCTATAAACAGCCATTAAATCTTGATAGAATCTATTTCTAGTTGTTGCAGTTTTATTTAAAAAACGTTTGTATTCTGGATAAGGACTTTTATCAGCAGCTTTTATATATTCTAGTCTAGAATTGTTTAGCGTATTTAAAATTTTTTCTAAAAGAATAAAAACTTTGAATTCTTTTTTCACCTTTTTTGTCTATCAAACAAATCTAGCCATTTATTGAAGTGTTTTATATTGGCTGTAAATCTTCTATTAACAATTTATTCACACTGTATTTAAAATAAAGAACACACTTTAATTAAAAAAAATGCTATATTTAAGTGAAGATGAATTAAAAATGAGCATAAAAAGTTTTCAAGGACAGCAAATAAAACAGTCAAGAAAGATTAATAAAAATATTACAGTTGGTGATATTATGTCCCGTGATTTGGTAACATTTTCTCCTGACGATTCCATTCACCATGTAATGTCATATTTTATCAAATACAAGATCTCTGGAGGCCCTATTGTTGATAAAACAGGAAGACTTGTTGGCATTATTTCTGAGGCAGATTGTATGAGAGAAATATCAGACAGCAGATATTTTAATATGCCAATTTTAGATAAATCAGTTAAAAGTTTTATGAGTTTCCCAGTAGAAACGATCCAAGCTTCAACAAATATTTTTGACGCAGCTTCAAAGTTCTTTAAGACAAGTAAAAGAAGATTCCCCGTAATGGATAAAGGGCGTTTAGTCGGTCAAATTAGCAGGAAAGATATTGTAATTTGTGCTCTAAAGATGAAGAGTCAAACTTGGAGATAGATTATTTAATGAATTTTAGATCCAATTTCGGCCTCTTGATTATCAGGAAAAATAAAAGAAGAATTCCCATTTTTGTCTTTTGCTAAAAGAATAACCCCTTCTGAATAGAGCCCATCTATTTTAAATGGTTTAATATTAACTAGCACTACTACTTTTTGCCCCAAAATACTTTTCAAATCCATTTTATAATTTCCCCTAGAAATAATATTTAATAGTTGATGTTTTACATCAACTTTTACTGATAGTGAATTTTTATTCTCGTTCTTTTTTACGGAAATAATTTTCCCAATTAAAAAATTTAGACTTTTAAAATTTTCAAATGAAACATCTTCTTTTAGTGAGTTATTTTTTCTCACTTTTTCAACTTTTTTAGTTGTTGAATAATCTTTTCATCTTCAATTTTTTCAAACAATAATTCGGGTTGATTTATTTCATGTCCACTTTCAATAATAATAGAATTTATACTTACTTTATCCCAATCAGAATTTAGATTTAATATTTTTTTCATTTTAACTGAAGTAAAAGGCAAAAGAGGTTCAGATAAGATTGCGAGCCCAGCTGAAATTTGGACTGCAGTGAAGATTATTTCCTTTACTCTTTCAGGATTATCTTTTATTAGCTTCCAGGGCTCTTGTTTTGCAAGATATTTATTCCCAAGCCTAGCAAGGTTCATTAATAGGGCACTAAATTCTCTGAAACTATACTTTTCTATTGCCGCCTCAAGTTTAGACGGATAAAGTTTAAGTTCATTTAATAAAGTGTTGTCTTCTTTTTTAAGATTCTTTGCAAAGGGTACTTTTCCAGAGTAGTATTTATGAGTTAGAACTAGAATTCTGTTAAAAAAGTTTCCAAAAATAGAGACAAGTTCATTATTGTTTCTAGATTGATATTCTCTCCATGTGAAATCATTATCTTTATTTTCAGGAGTGTTAGAAGCCAGAGCGTAACGTAATTCATCTTGTTTATTAGGGAATTCTTCAAGGTATTCATGTAGCCATATTGCCCAGTTTTTTGAAGTTGATATTTTAGATCCTTCTAAATTTAAAAACTCATTTGCTGGAACATTTTCCGGGAGAATATATTCGCTAGAGCTATGCAGCATAATTGGAAAAATTATACAATGAAATACAATGTTATCTTTCCCTATAAAATGAACCAATTTTGTTTCTTTTGATTTCCAGTATGGCTCCCAATCAACATTTTTATTTTCCGCCCACTCCTTTGTAGATGATATGTATCCTATTGGTGCTTCAAACCATACATAAAGAACTTTTTTATTCTTATCTTTTGTATCAAGAGGTATACCCCAATCTAGGTCTCTAGTTACAGCCCTTGGTTTTAATCCATGATCAATCCATGATTTAACTTGACCATAAACGTTGGGTTTCCAATTATTTTTATGATCTTTTAAAATCCATTTTTTGATAAAATCTTCATACTCATTAAGGGGTATATACCAGTGCTTTGTTTTCCTTTTCACTGGCTTACTTCCCGACAGAGTAGATTTGGGATTTATCAGTTCTTCAGGGCTCAATGAAGTGCCGCATGATTCACATTGATCTCCATAAGCATCTTTTTCATTGCATATAGGGCAGGTTCCTGTAACAAAACGATCAGCTAAAAACTGAGATTCTTCAACATCAAAAAGCTGATCAGATTCTTTTTCAAAAAATTTATTTTTTGACTTTAATAGATCAAAAAAATCTTTTGCTGTTTTATGATGAATAGGGAGAGATGTTCTTGAATAATTATCAAAAGAAATACCAAAATTTTTAAATGAATTACGAATTAATTTATCGTAATGGTCAACAATTTCCTGTGGAGATTTATTTTCTTTTTTTGCTTTTATTGAAATAGCCACTCCATGCTCATCACTTCCACAGATAAATATTACGTCTCTTTTTTTGCATCTTAAAAAACGACAATAAATATCAGCAGGGATGTAAACCCCAGCCAAATGTCCGATATGTATAGGCCCATTAGTATATGGAAGAGCAGCAGTTACAGTATATCTTTTGGGTAGTTTTTTCATTTTTAATTTATGCTAAAGTAAAGAATTTAATTTTCTGAATTAAAGAACAAGCGTTGTTATAAAAATAACAAATTGTTTAATTTTGCTAAATTCATGTAAAATTTAAATATAATGAAAACAATTGCCTCTCAAGTTTCTGAGTATATAAAGACAAAGCCCTACCTGTCAACGGCCTTATCTCAGGGTATTATTAATTTAACCTCACTTGCAAGAATAATTCAACCGGACATAGAAAATTCATTAAAAAAACCAGCTAAGAGCGGAGCAATTGTTATGGCTCTTAAACGTATTTCAGATACTGAGGAATTCCTTTCTACTCATAAAATAATAAATATTTTAAAAAATTTAGGAGAAATTACCGTTCGTTCTTCACTAAATGATTATTGTTTTAAGCTTTCAGAATCATTACTTTTTGCTCAGTCAAAGTTTTTATCAGAAATAGAGAACAGAAAAGATGTTTTTTATACATCTTCGAGAGGAGTTGGAGAATCTAATATAGTAGTTAGTAATAATGTTTCTAATTTAATAGATTCTTTATTTAAAAATGAGGAGTGTATTGATAAGTTGGAAAATTTATCAGCAATAACAGTTAAATTACCTAATGAAAATGTAACTATTCCGGGAGTATATTATTTTATTTTTCAGAGATTGTCCTGGGAAGGTGTGAATATAAACGAAGTGATTTCAACTTCTAATGAATTTACTATTTTGATGAATGATGATTCAGTTAATGTTGCATTTGAAGTTATAAAGAATTTAAAATCTCTTTAAATCAGGTTAATGAAGTTAAAATCGAATAAATTTTATTGATAGAACTTATATTTTTTACTTTCATTAGAAGTCTCTTCCCTGAGCGTGTTTCTTTTTCAATCATTAACATGTTATTAGAAAGCGTTTTTACTTTTGTTAAAATAGTTGAAAATATTTCAGATTTATAAAAAATAGATTTTTTATCCCTAATAAAGAAGGCTAAACATTCATTATTTTTAATTACTATTCTTTCTATGCCTAATTTTGACGCAATCCATTTTAATCTTACAGTGTTTATAAGTTCTTTTCCTTGTTTTGGTATTTTACCAAACCTATCCTCAAGTTCTTTTTTGAAATTTATAAGACCATTTTCATGATTGATCATATTTAATTTTTTATAAATTTCAAGTCTTTCAGTTGTCACGCTTATGTAATCATTTGGAAAGAGTAATTCTAAATCTGAATCAATATGAACATCATTTACTAGAAAATTATTTTGTTTTTTATCTTTATTTTTGAAAACGGATTTAAATTTTTCCTCTTTTATTTCTTCAATTGCCTCATCTAAAATTTTTTTATAGGTTTCAAAGCCCATTTGATTTATAAAACCACTTTGTTCAGCACCCAAGAGATCTCCAGAACCTCTTATTTCAAGGTCTTTTATGGCTATTTGAACTCCAGAACCCAATTCAGAAAATTCTTCAATTGCCTTGATTCTTTTTTTGGACATATCTGTGAGATTACTTATCTCAGGTGTTATAAAAAAACAAAAAGCTTTTTTGTTACTTCTTCCCACTCTTCCACGCATTTGATGCAAATCACTTAGGCCAAAATTTTGGGCGTCATTAATAAAAATGGTATTTGCATTAGGTACATCTAACCCATTTTCTATTATTGTTGTTGCAATTAAAACATCAAACTCTCCATTTATAAATGATAAGAAATTTTTTTCAATTTCGTTTCCATTCATTCGACCATGACTAATAATTATTCTTGAGTCGGGTACAAGTCTCTTCAGAAAATCAGAAATTTCAGAGATATTTTGAATTCGATTATGAATAAAAAAGATTTGCCCTCCCCTTGAAATTTCAAAATTAATTGCATTTCTAATTAATTCTTCGTTAAACCTTATGACTTCAGTTTCTATGGGATATCGATTTGAAGGAGGAGTAGAAATAATTGACAAATCTCTTGCTTTCATTAAACTGAATTGTAATGTTCTTGGGATGGGAGTTGCGGTTAATGTAAGTACATCAACATTATTCTTTATATCTCTTAATTTTTCTTTAACTGAAACACCAAATTTTTGTTCCTCATCAACAATTAAAAGTCCTAAATCTTTAAATTTAATAGATTTATTTACTAGCTGATGAGTGCCAATAATGATATCAATGCCCCCATTTTCAAGTTGATTTAAAATTTCATTTTTTTCTTTTTTAGATTTAAATCTATTTAAATAATTTACTCTTACAGGAAATTTCTTTAATCTTTCTGAAAATGTATTAAAGTGTTGGAAAGCTAATATGGTAGTTGGTACTAGAATAGCAACTTGTTTACTGTCATCAACACATTTAAAAGCTGCCCTTATTGCTATTTCTGTCTTTCCAAAACCAACATCTCCACAAACTAAACGATCCATTGGGCGATTATTTTCCATATCTGATTTAATTTCCTCAAGTGTTTTGATTTGATCTGGTGTGTCTTCATAAATAAATGAGGCTTCTAGCTCATTTTGAATGTAACTATCTTCTGGAAATGCATGGCCTATTTTCTGTATCCTTTTTGCATAAAGGCGAATAAGATTAAAAGCAATATTTTTTATTTTCTTTTTGGTCTTCTCTTTAAGGTTTTTCCAGGATTTGGAACCTAATTTATATATCTTAGGATGTTGTCCATCTGCACTATTATATTTAGTTATTTTACGCAGGGAGTGAATACTTAAATATAATATATCTCCATCTCCATATATTAATTTTACAGTTTCTTGCTCTTTTTTATTTAGAGTTATTTTTTTTAGGCCACCAAATTTTCCTATTCCATGATCTATGTGAGTAACAAAATCACCAAATTTTAAATGAGTTAACTCTTTTAATTTGAGCGAATTTTTACGAAAAGAAATGGATTTATTTGAATACCTATAATATCTTTCAAAGATCTGATGGTCAGAAAAGCAAGCGATCTTAGATTCCCTATCAGTGAAACCTCTGTAAAGAGGTAAAACTTGAGTTTTATAATTAACAGGTACTTTTATTTCTTCAAAAATTTCATTAAGTCTACTTTGCTGTTGAGAATTAACACAAAAAATATAATTCAAGTACCCCGAGGTATGATTTTGATTTAAAATTTCAATTAACTTATTGAAATCTTTATTTATTGGGGGCTGAGGAACTTGTTCAAAATCTATAATTTTCTTTGGTGTTTCAATTTGAGAATTATTTATCAAAAAAAGATTTCTAAGTTTTAAGTCATTGACCAAATCTGATTTTATAACTAGATTTTCAGTAGAATTAAACTCTAAATTCTGTGTTTTTATTTTTGTATAAAGCTTTTCAAGTTTGTTAATAATACCATCGAGATCATCGCAAATAACAGATGTCTTTTTAGGAATTAATTTTAGAATTGATTTAGTGTTTTTAGGTGTAGAGATTTTTGAGATATTAGGCACTAATACTATTTTTTCTATATTTTGAATTGAAAGTTGCGAATTTGTATCAAAACTTCTAATACTTTCAATTTTATTTCCACTAAATTCAATTCTATATGGATATTGAAATGAAAAAGAAAAAATATCAACAATCCCCCCTCTTATAGAAAATTCTCCTGGCTCACAAACAAAGTCAACTTTTTCGAAATCTTGATCAAATAAAAATTGATTTAAATTTTCTAGGTCAATTTCCTGTCCTTTTTTAATCTTAAGGCTCTTATTTTTAAGTGTTTGCTGAGTAACTATTTTTTCATATAAGGCATCTGGATAAGTAACAATTACATTGGGTTCACTATCAGTTGTAATTTTCTCTAAAACTCTTGATCGCATTAAAAGTTTTGAACTATCTGGAGAACTATCCTCAGAATACGATTTATTATAGGATGAAGGAAACAATAAAATATTTTTACATTCAAGGAAGCTTTCTAAATCATTCATACAATACATAGCTTCTTCAGAATCCCCCATAATTAAAAGCATATTCATTTTTAATTCTAAGAAAGCAGATGCAATTCTAATATTTAAACCAGATCCAGCTATCCCTTTGATTTGAGAAATAGAATTCTTTGAGAGTAATTTTATCAAATCCCTTTGAGAGTGAGTTTTATTTATTGCATTAAATAGTTTTTCGATAATATACTTTTTTGCAAATATAAATTCTAATTAGAATAAAATTTGATTCATTTCAAATGATATTAACCAAAGGTTGATAATTAGTTAAAGATAGTTTTCAAATTAAATCTTCAATAGTTTATTTTAGTCAAACAAATTCTTTCAATGTTTTTAATTTTTGATACAGAAACAACTGGATTGCCTAAGCGATGGAATGCTCCACTTACTGATTCAGATAACTGGCCAAGATGTGTTCAGATTGCATGGCAAGTTCATGATTCAAATGGTCAATGTTTGTCTCATGAAGATTTTTTGATAAAACCAGCAGGCTTTAAAATCCCTTATGATTCTGAAAAAATTCATGGCATCTCTACTGAATTAGCTGATAAATACGGTACACCACTTAAAGAAGTATTATTAAAATTTAAATCTATTTTAAAGGATTGTAAATTTATTTGTGGACACAATGTGAAATTTGATCTAAATATTCTAGGAGCAGAATTTTATAGGTTAGAGTCTAATAATTCCATTGAAGGATTTCCCGTTATTGATACCTGTACTGAAGAAACAGCTTTATTTTGTTCAATACCAGGAGGCAGAGGAGGCAAGTATAAACTTCCAACACTTTCAGAATTGCATAAATCTCTTTTTGATTCAGAATTTAATGAAGCTCATAATGCAACAGCTGATGTAGAAGCAACATCAAGGTGTCTTTTTGAATTATTTAGACTCAAAATTATTAACCCCGAGTCCCTTAGAGGTTTTGAAGACATTAAAATTACTTTAAGTGAATCCCTAACTAGTCAAATAAAGCCAATAGGGATTAAACATAGAGATTTAAAAAAGGCTTCATCAAAATTAATTAAAAAAACCCATCAGAGAGTAGAATCAACTCCTAGTGATATTGCTCAAAGTAATTTAAACGATGTTCCTTACATACATCTTCATATACATTCACAATTTTCAGTTCTGCAATCTACATCTGGGTTGAGTGAACTTGTAAAATCAGCTTCCGAAGATAAAATGTTAGCAGTTGCGCTTACAGATCATTCTAATTTAATGGGAGCATTCAATTTTATAAAAGAAGTAAACAATTATAATTTATCTATTGATGACTCTCAGGTTCCAATTAAACCAATTATTGGCTGTGAATTTTTTGTGTGTGAAGACCATTTGGATAAATCCAGGAGAGATGATGGTTTTCAAATAGTTTTTTTAGCTAAAAATAAGAGGGGGTATAAAAATCTTTCAATTATGAGCTCTATAGCTTACACAGAGGGATTTTATTATGTGCCAAGGATTGATAAAGAAATTATTAAAAAGTATAAATCTGATTTGATTGTTCTAACTGGAAACCTTTATGGGGAAATCCCTTCAAAGATTCTAAATACTAGTGAAGAACAAGCAGAGGAGTCTCTTTTATGGTGGCAGAAAGAATTTGGAACAGATTTATATATTGAGGTTATGAGGCATGGCCAAGAAAATGAGAATAGAGCCAATGAAATACTTATTGAATTTTCAAAAAAACATAAAATTAAACTAGTAGCTACAAATAATTCCTACTATACAAATAAAAGAGAGGCTAATGCACATGACATTTTACTATGTGTTAAGGATGGTGAAAAACAAAGCACTCCCATAGGCAAAGGAAGAGGATATCGTTATGGGCTTCCAAATCAAGAGTATTATTTTAAATCGCAGAGTGAGATGAAGGAATTGTTTTCTGATTTACCTGAAGCTATTATAAATTTAAAAGAGATATATGAAAAAGTCGAGGTTTATGATTTAAGTAGAGAGGTTTTATTACCAAAATTTGACATTCCTGTTGACTTTAAAAATGAAGACAATTCAGGAGGTAAAAAAGGAGAAAATATTTACCTAAGGCATCTGAGCAATATTGGTGCTAAAAAAAGATATGGTAAAATTTCTAATGATATAAAAGAACGTCTAGATTTTGAACTTGAAGTAATTGCTAATACGGGGTATCCTGGGTATTTTTTGATTGTTCAAGACTTGATTGCAGCTGCAAGAGATCTTGGAGTTTCTGTTGGCCCAGGTAGGGGATCTGCAGCTGGATCTGTTGTTGCTTACTGCCTGGGAATAACTAGCCTAGATCCTATAAAATATAATCTTCTTTTTGAAAGATTTCTCAATCCAGATAGGGTTAGTATGCCAGATATAGATATTGATTTTGATGATGAGGGAAGAGGGAAGGTGTTAGATTATGTAATTAATAAATATGGGAACGATCAAGTTGCCCAAATAATTACTTATGGAACAATGGCAGCGAAGTCATCAATTCGAGATACTGGAAGAGTTTTGGATCTTTCTCTTGGCGAAACTGATAGAATAGCCAAATTGGTTCCAAACATGAAATTAAATTCAATATTTCATATGAAAAATGATGAAATGAAACAGAATTTAAGAGGAGAAGAATATTCTAATGTAAAGCAATTAAAAGAATTATATTCTTCAAATAATTTAGCTGGTGAAATACTAAAGCAAGCAGAAATACTTGAGGGGTCAGTTCGTAATACTGGTACCCATGCATGCGGAGTAATTATTACACCTGATGATATTAGAGAATTTGTGCCAATTACTGTTGCAAAAGATTCTGATTTGTATGTTACTCAATATGATAATTCAGTAGTAGAACAAGCAGGTCTTTTAAAAATAGATTTTTTAGGTTTAAAAACTCTTACGCTCATAAAGGAGACAGTTAAACTTATTAAGTATAATCACAAAATAGATTTAGATCCAGATAAATTTCCTTTGGATGATCAAAAAACATTTAACTTATTTCAAAAAGGTGAAACAGTTGGAATTTTTCAATATGAATCACTTGGAATGAGAAGATATCTGAAGGATTTAAAACCTAATGTTTTTGATGATTTGATTGCTATGAATGCACTTTATAGGCCAGGTCCTTTGGAGTATATTCCAAGTTTTATAAACAGAAAAAATGGAACTGAAGAAATTAGATATGATTTGCCTGAGATGGATGAATTTCTTAAAGAAACATATGGAATAACAGTTTATCAAGAGCAGGTAATGTTGTTATCTCAAAAATTGGCTGGATTTAGTAAAGGTGATGCAGATTTACTCAGAAAGGCAATGGGTAAAAAAATATTTGACCTACTAGAAAAATTAAAGCCCAAATTCATAGAAGGAGGTGTCAAAAACAATCATGCGCCAGAGATTCTTGGTAAAATATGGAAGGATTGGGAAGCTTTCGCATCATATGCATTTAATAAATCCCACTCAACTTGTTATGCATGGATAGGATATCAAACAGCATATTTAAAAGCACATTATCCCGCAGAGTATATGGCTGCAGTTTTATCTAATAATATGAATGACATTAAGCAGGTATCATTTTTCATGGAAGAGTGTAGAAGAATGGGAATAAATGTTTTAGGACCTGATGTAAATGAATCTTTTTACAAATTTGCTGTAAATGAGATTGGAGCTATTCGCTTTGGCATGGGAGCAATAAAAGGTGTTGGTAAGACAGCTGTAGAAACTATCATTGAAAACAGAAAAGATGCAAAGTATGAATCTGTTTTTGATTTGGTCAAAAAAGTTGATTTAAGACTAGCCAATAAAAAAACATTTGAAAATTTAGCTTATGCTGGAGGCTTTGATTCTTTTAATAATTCACACCGAGGACAGTATTTTAATATAGATAGTGAAGGGACACCTTTTATTGAAAAAGTTTTAAGATTTGGTTCAAAGTATCAAGAAAATATGAAATCTGCTCAAATGAATTTATTTGGAGAAAAAAGTGACAATGTTTATCAAGTTTTAAAGTTGCCTGATTGTGAGGAATTTGGAAATTTAGAGAGATTAAAAAATGAAAAAGAGGTTGTAGGGATATATATATCTGCTCATCCTTTGGATGATTTTAAAAAAGAAATAGAATTATTTAAAACATTAGAATTAAATTTTTTAAAAGATTTAAAGCCGCTACTGAAAAAGAGTTTTTTTGTTGCAGGGATAGTAAATTCTGTTGAACATTTGGAGGCTAAAAACGGAAATCTTTGGGGGAAATTTGTGATTGAAGATTTCAAAGACCAATATGAATTCAAAATTTTTGGCGAAGAATATTTGAAGTTTAGACATTTTCTAATCGGAGATCAATTTGTTAGAGTTAAAATATTGATAAGAGAGGGATGGATAAATAGAGAAACAGGTAAAGTAGGAGAGCCAAGAATTCAATTTATAAAGTTCGAAATGCTTCAAAACACAATAAGAGATAATTCAGAAAAAATCACATTAACAATTGATATTGATAAAATAAATAATAATTTAATAGGACAATTAAAAAAAGATTTGAAACCATTTAAGGGTAAAAAGCCATTATTCTTTAATGTAATGGATCATAAGAAATCAATACGATTGTCTCTTGAGAGTCAAACAGGAGGGGTTGAAATTTCAACTGAATTTTTAACTCATTTAGAAAAAAATAATTGGGATTATAGATTAAATTAAAATAATTTTTAATTTAGAGGCCGTTATGGCAATAGAGGTTACAGACGCAGATTTTGAGCAAACTATTTTAAACTCAGACAAACCAGCAATAGTTGATTTTTGGGCTGAGTGGTGTGGTCCATGTAGAATGGTCGGTCCAATCATAGATGAATTAAGCTCTGATTATGAGGGTAAAGCAGTTGTTGCAAAAATTGACGTAGATACAAATCAAATTTTTGCTGCTAAATATGGAGTTAGAAATATTCCCACCGTTTTAATTTTTAATAAAGGTGAACTTGTTGATAGACAAGTAGGTGTTGCTCCAAAAAAAACCTATTCCGACGCATTAGACTCTCTTCTTTAAAAAAAATATTTTAATATTATTTTGAGAGTAAAAAAGAGATGTATATTTGTTCTCATTACAATTAGGTCTGGTAGTTCAGTTGGTTAGAATACATGCCTGTCACGCATGGGGTCGCGGGTTCGAGTCCCGTCCAGACCGCATTAAACAAGATATAACCTTCTCAAAATGAGAGGGTTATATTTTTTTAGATGATGTAATTTATAGATGTGTTATAAAACGTGTTATAAATAGTCTATTTTATTGATAAAGTGGAGGGTTATAAATTACCTACCTAGAAACCCTTTTTTTCTTTTCCCATAGTTTGTCCATTTCAAGTTCAAGAGGAGAGTTATATTTTAATTCTATTCTTTTATCTCTTATTTTATCTTGAAATTTTCTCACCCTAAT
>Ga0163108_10001381_pt1 | contig 17767 bp, 17 predicted proteins | sample Fk1155metaG_FD_109644 | JGI IMG/M metagenome (GOLD analysis project Ga0163108, IMG submission 109644) | Marine microbial communities from the Central Pacific Ocean - Fk160115 155m metaG | ecosystem: Environmental > Aquatic > Marine > Oceanic > Photic zone | place: The Central Pacific Ocean...
ATATACATCCCTTCTCCATAATCTTTTGGAAGAATTACCTCCAATTCTTTTTCTTCTTTTTTACATGCAGAAATAATTACCAATAAAACAAGAAAGTATTTGAAGATATTCATTCTAAAATTTTTAGCAAATATAAAAAAAAGGAAAGCAAAATACTCTCACTTATTTTAATAAGATTTACTTATATAAAATTTCTTCTTATTCTTAATATATAAGCCAGAAGGTAATTGTACTTTTTGATTCATCCTTCTCCCAGAGAGATCATAAATTATTTCATTCTTGTATGAATCTAATAACATTGATTCATGAATAGATGTTGTATTATTTCTTATATCAAATACAATCGTCCCTGGAGAAATTCCACAATGAAAAGAGTGAATTAAAGAATTATTTTGATTATAAATATTAATGTGACCATAGGTTGAATAGTCTGTTGTACTTGCGTATAGTAAGTTATTAATTTTATCATAAGACAAATCATAAAAGTTTTGATTTAATCCTAATGATGTTCCTGTACTAGGCAATGAAAGCACATCCCATTCGTAAAGTAATGTATCACCCGAGATCTGATAATTTATTTTACCGTCCCTAAAACATGATGTTCCACAACCTGTAGGCACTGAGGCTAAATTAATAGTAGAGACAGAGTTTGTTAACATACTCAATTGTGATATAGATGAGCCAGACCAATCTTTATTATTTATAGTATAAATATTATCTCCTTCTTTCATCATATTATCTGGATTAATACCGTCTGGCCCAAGATTTATTTCATTTAAATATGAGAATGTATTAAGATCTAAGACTCCAATAATTCCTTTCTCATTACCCCATTCATAGGCATTATTTATTGTAACATATGCCTTGTTATCATCAATAATTAGATTCTGTGTCGCCCATTTAGGCCCTGTGAAAGTATCTAGTTCTAGATATAAACTCAAATCTGAGGTATTATATATTTGCAGATATGAATTAAAAAATATTGGCAAAAAAGTAGTGTTGTCATAATCTCCTCTAGAAATAATAATCTTACCATTCCAAATAGCTAAATTACGTATCCCATCAATCTGCTGAGAAGCCATTAAATTATAATTATTCTTATCATATTTATGTAGCATATTATCTGCTGCAACATAAAAATAATCATTATCAATAACTAAATCAGAGGCAAATCTTGCTCCATCTATAGTATCTATAGTCAAATAATTTTGTGTATTTGGGTTATATGCCCCTATTGTTACAGGTTCAATAGACTGATTTAAACCATAATCGAAATAACCTTCATTTAAAACAAAAACTTGATGCACATAATCTTGTGCAAATACTGTTTGCATCATCATTAACGATAGTAAGAATAAAATTCTTTTCATAATCTTTTTTTAAAATTAATAATTAATAAATATGTCCAACTTCCATATCTTATCCAGAGATAATAAAAATATGTATGAGCTAGTAGGTCTTCTGACTTGGTCCTTTTTGGATTGGCCTTCCCATCAATAAGATAGTGGCACATGCAGTATCCAAAAAATAGAGGACTTTACAGCTTCTGGTAAAGTTGAGGATTATCACCCCATTCCCTTTTACACTATTTTTTTTTAGTGTACTAAACATCAAAAATATAAATTAAATATTGTATGGATTCTGAAATTCACCCAAATTTATTGACAACTTTTAAACAATGGTATCTAAAAGAAAAATATAGTAAAGACATTAAAAAAACTAATAGACTAGCTACCTTTAAAAATAGAATTAGTAAGTATCAATACCTTATCTAGCTCTTGCTTATTTAGTCCTAAATCTTCTGTAAAATAAGTAATTAGTTTTTCGGTTGGCATATTTCCTGTAAGTTTTTCTTTAGCCATTGGGCATCCACCATATCCTTTAATTGCAGTATCAAATCTTCTACACCCATTCTTGTATGCTGCATCTACTTTCTTTTCCCAAGTATCAGGGATTGTATGAAAATGAGCACCAAATTCAATAGTTGGATATTCATTTATTAAAGTACTAAATAGTGGCTCAATATTTACAGGGTTAGAAACACCAATTGTATCAGATAAAGCCACTATACCCACCTCTAAATTATTCAGTTTTTGGGTTAGTTCCGCTACTATATCAGGATGATAATTTTCTCCATAAGGATTCCCAAATGCCATGGATAAATACACGACCAATTCCTTGTTATTCTTAACAGATAAATTCTGAATTTCCTCTACTGTATTAAGTGCCTGAACAATACTTTTTTTGGTATTCCTCTGCTGAAACTGTTCCGATACTGAAAGTGGGAAACCTAAATAGTTTATCTCCTCAAAGTTGCAAGCATCAACTCCACCTCTAGTATTTGCTATAATAGCCAACAGCTTACTGCTAGTATTTTCTAAATCCAACTGAGCCAAAACCTGTGCCGTATCCTTTAATTGAGGAATAACCTTAGGCGAAACAAATGAACCAAAATCAATAGTATCAAAACCTACTTTTAACAATTGATTGATGTATGCAGCCTTAACATCAGTAGGAATAAACTCACCAATACCTTGCATTGCATCTCTAGGACATTCTATTATTTTCATCTCTTCAATATCGCCTTATTAATCCTTTTTACTAGTGATGGCCCTTCATAAATGAAGCCAGTATATACTTGCACTAATGTTGCTCCTGCATCTAATTTCTCCAATGCATCTTCAGCACTATGTATTCCTCCCACTCCAATAATTGGGAAAGCTTTATTTGATTTGCCTGACAAGTATTTAATCATCTCAGTTGATCTTTCTTTAACAGGCTTACCGCTTAAACCTCCATTTCCAATTGATTCTAACCTAATCTTAGTAGTTTTAAGTCCGCTTCTATCAATGGTAGTATTAGTTGCTATAACCCCATCAATATTTGTTTCTGAAACAATCAAAATGATATCATCTAATTGCTTATTTGTTAAATCAGGAGCAATTTTAAGTAAAATTGGTTTTCTTTTGTCTTTTTGAGAATTTAACTCTTGTAATCTTTTTAATAATGATGTGAGAGGTTCTTTCTCCTGTAACTCTCTTAATCCAGGTGTGTTTGGGGAGCTAACATTAACTGCAAAATAATCTACATAAGGGAAAAGTTTTTCAAAACACATCTCATAGTCATTTACCGCCCTTTCATTTGGAGTTACTTTATTTTTTCCAATATTTCCTCCAATAATAATATTAGATTTCTTTCTTCTCAACCTAGCAACAGTAGCCTCAATACCCTCATTATTAAACCCCATGCGATTAATAATTGCATTATCTTCCTTTAATCTGAATAATCTAGGCTTAGGGTTTCCATCTTGAGGCAATGGCGTAACCGTTCCTATTTCTACAAACCCAAAACCAAAAGAAGCTAATTCATCAAATAGTTTTGCGTCTTTATCAAAACCAGCAGCTAAACCAACAGGATTATCAAATTTAATTCCGAAAACCTCTCTTTTTAACCTAGTATCTCTTAATTTAAATAATAAACGCCAGGACCACATCTTCCCAGGAATAATTGCTCCAGATTTGATTAATATAAAAGAAATATGATGAATAAATTCAGGTTTGAAAAGGAATAAAAAAAAACGAACTATTTTATACATGTAGAATTTTTATGCAAAAATAGAAAATGTAGTTAGAATTTAAGAATTTACTTCCTCAAAAGAAGCATCATCATAAAAGACTACAACTTTCTCTACTTTCTTGAATACTTTTACCTCTTTTCTTTCATTTTTAGTGCGCATATAGCCAATTCCTGTTATTAGCCAATTGGAATTTAAATCCGGATATGTATTTAATAGCTTTTGAAAAAAGTCAATACTTGGTTTATTTCGACCTGAAAGTATGTGAGATATTGTAGCTCTATTTACACCAATATTATCAGCAAGTTCAGAGGATTTTAAACCCTCAGATTTCATCCAATTTTTAATTCTGCTGTACATTATTCTTACTATTTACAAATGTTAATAGCAAAAGTATTGATTTAAATCTAATTTTTATAATTATCTAATTAAAAATATTAGGTATAAATAAATCTTACGCTTAATGTAATCCGTATATATAACTGATTTACAGCGATCTAATTAGATAATATTTTAAAAAAGTCAAAATAGTTAATTTACTCTGAGAATTGTGCATTATTCAGTTTACATAAGTAAAGTATGTATCTTAAATAAGTAGCTATGAACATAACCTACTCCGCCCTCCAGCTAAAATAAATGAGTTATAATTGGACGTGAAAAATTACTGAGAATTAGATACTTATAACATACGAAATATATACATTCTTATTTATTAAAAGTATTTTTAGTAAATATAAATTATTAGTTAATTTAAAAATGATCTCTCCACTTTATTATTATTATTATTGCATTCTTACTGGTTATTATAGAAATAAAAATAAACTAAATGGAAAATTACGAATTATACAAATGGTTCATTGAGCAACACCCAGTAATGCAAGCGCTTTATGCAGGGCTTTTTACTTGGGGCCTGACAGCCTTAGGAGCTTCATTAGTATTCTTATTTAAAAACTCGAGCAGGAAAGCGTTAGACATATCATTAGGATTTACAGGTGGAGTAATGATTGCGGCTAGCTTTTGGTCTCTTTTATCTCCATCAATTAGCTATGTTGAGATGCAAAATGAGATGGGGTTAAGTTCCACACCCTCATGGCTACCCCCAGCAATCGGATTCTTATTAGGAGCCTTATTCCTTTTTGGTTTAGATAAAATAATCCCACACTTACACATATTTTCAAAAAGAGAAGAAGCAGAAGGGGTAGAAACGAATTGGCGAAAAACAATCCTTTTAGTACTAGCTATTGCCTTACACAACATTCCTGAAGGACTAGCAGTTGGGGTTGCTTTCGGAGCTCTTGCTAGCCCCGACCTTACAGGAATGCCAGAGGTGTTTTCAATAGGAGCAGCAATTGCACTAGCATTAGGAATAGGGATTCAGAACTTCCCAGAAGGATTTGCAGTATCTATGCCCTTAAGAAGACAAGGTGTTAGTAGATGGAAATCATGGAAATGGGGACAATTATCTGCCATCGTAGAACCTATATTTGCAGTTATTGGAGCAGCTATTGTAATGCAAGTACTCCCTATACTTCCATATGCTCTAGCATTTGCTGCGGGAGCTATGATCTTTATTGTAGTGGAAGAAGTGGTACCAGAAAGCCAGAGGGGCGGAAATACTGACCTTGCAACTATGGGGCTGATAGCAGGATTTATCGTTATGATGGTGCTTGATGTTGCATTAGGGTAATTCTCTTTAAAGAGTTAAATAATCCATATTTTTCAAATTAAGACATAAGTCTTTCAACACATTTTCTTTTCTATCTTTGCACATATGTCTAGCAAGATAAATATCAAAAATCGGAAAGCATCTTTTGAATATCAATTTATTGATACATTTGTTGCTGGAATAATGCTAGTAGGAACAGAAATAAAGTCAATTCGTAATAATAAAGCCAATATTTCTGATGCTCATTGCGTTTTTAATGGTAATGAGCTTTTTGTAAAAAACTTACACATTGCAGAATATAGTAATGGAGGACAAAATAATCATGAGCCAAAAAGAGAAAGAAAACTTCTACTAAACAAGCAAGAATTAAAAAAAATGCTTGGGAAAGTTAAGGAAAAAGGAAACTCAATAATTCCTATTCGGTTATTTATCAATGAGAAAGGTAAGGCCAAACTAGAGATAGCTTTAGCAAAAGGTAAAAAGGTGTACGATAAGAGAGAAAGTATCAAGGAAAAAGATCAAAAGAGAGATCTGGAAAGAGATCAAACATCTAGAAAGTAAGAGTGACTCTGGAGGGAGTCGAACCCCCAACCTCCTGATCCGTAGTCAGGTGCTCTATCCAATTAAGCTACAGAGCCATCTTTTAAGGGTGCAAAGATAATTAACTAAAAATAGTAGATAAAATTTTTATACGATTTCTACATCCAGATCATATTGATTTAGATCGTTTTTTAAAGAGAGCAAGTCCTTAGATTCTCCAGTCTTAATAATACAAGAACCATTATAATGGGTGATAGTTGCGCATTGTTCTGCCTGAATTGGATCATGCTCACAAATAGCTACAAGGCAATCGATAACATGATCAAAACTATTAAAATCATCATTAATTAAAACCAACTTTTTCTGGTCAACTAGTTGCTTTTTTCCTTTAGGTGAAAGATGGGGATTATATTTCATAGTCTATATTTTTACCAAATTTAGCTTTATTTTCTTCTCGTCTTATTAGTCTTTCAATATTTTTCTGGTGAGTTATTAACGAGAGAATGGGGACAAATATGGAAAAAATGATTAAAGAAGAGTTAGCATTATTCATTCCTAATATAACAATTACGATAAAAGGAAATGCCAATGATGCAATAATTGAACTTAAAGAAACATACTTACTTATAAGAAAAGTAATAACAAAAACTATAGCAGAAAGTAAAGCCGCCTGCCAATAAATTCCTAACATAAAGCCAAGCATAGTAGCGATACCTTTTCCGCCCCTGAAGCCCGTATAAATAGGGAACAGATGTCCTATTACAGCTGCAATACCGAGAACTAATTTTAGCTCAAAAAACTTTTCGTCTGGCAAGGACTGATTGTCGTTAACAAAATAAACAAGATTAACTGCAAGCCATCCCTTTAAAATATCCATCAACAAAACAGGAACACCTGCTTTTACTCCTAAAATTCTGAAAGTATTAGTTGCTCCAGCATTACCACTTCCGTATTCTCTAACATCCGTATTGTAAAAAATACGCCCCAGCCAAACAGCTGATGGAAATGCACCAATTAGATAAGCTAATAATATAAGTGCAATATTGGTTAAGAATAATATGTTTTCAGTAGTTAGCATTAAAAGGTCGGCAATATAGTAATTATTGCTTTTTCTCCATTTCTTTTACAAAACGATCAACCGATTGCTGAGGTGCTATCTGATAACGAAATGCTGGAATACCTCCTTTATGAGGAGCTTTTCGTTTTCCTTCTTTTAATTCTTGAATAGCTTCATTAAATGCTAAATTGGAAGATCGTGCTCGCATCACCCCTGATTTATAATTAAAGTAATAGCTTTCGTAGGATTCTGTTACTAAATAAATAGTCAGAATATCATTGTTTCTGCCTATTTTAATTTTGATGTAACTATCCTTTAGAAGGCTATTTAATTGATAGTCTACCATACTTCCTAATCCAATACTTCCAATAGAATAATACGCTTTTTCTTTTCCGTCCCATCTCAGATCTAAGTCGGTAAAGCTCATGGTATGATTTAGGGCATCAGGGAATTCAACAAATTCTGCTCTAGTTTCCAACTCCAAGAGCAACATCTCTGCATCCTCCTTTCCAACAATTCTCCCTAAGGTTTTTCCGTAAAATTCACTTTCAAATTCATAATTTTCAATTCCTGGTGACAGAAATATATCTTCTGCCATCACCTTTAAAGCTTTCTCAGAAAAGAAAAAATCTAATAGTAAAAACAGACGCATCTGCTCTTTATCCGCTAAAATATTATGTTCTACAAAACCTGCTGTTTCTACCTTAATTCTTCCTAAAGAAATACCTAAATCCATAAGTCCATCTCCATTTGTTTTGCACTGCTTATCGTAAAGGCGGAAAATATTAGAGAGCGTATCGTATCCGCTAACTACAAATGCTGATTCATTTTTGTCATAATACAGAAAATAAGAAGCAGAAAGTAAATCAATATCCATACTTCTATTTTTACGATTTAAAAATGTAGAATAGACATTGGAGGAATCTACCCCCATTATTAGCCCAGTGGTTAATCGCTCATCATCATCATTTACAACTACTGAATCCAATTCAATCGTGATATTATCTGGGGCAATTTCTGAAGTAAATCGTACCCATTCAATTGGAATAAAAGAGCACTGATGGTCCATCTTGAAATAACCATCAAAAGTCAAGTATTTATCATCTGCTGATAAATTCACTACTCCTTTAAAACTAAATTTAGCACCTAACTTAAATGGCTTCTCACCTTCAACCGAACCACTTGCGATCGTCATTCTATCGTCATTAACACTAATTTTTTGAAAGAAAATATTTTGTTCTTTATTTAGTTCGTCCTTGTAGGTATAATCGCCAGAGCCAGTATAATTATACTTACCTTTGATATTTATACTCGCCTTTTTGAAGGTGTGGTATTCTGTTAGGTTATTTGTTAAAACTGTCGCATTTTCAAGGGTTCGAATAGATGCTTCTTTCTCAACAATAACTTTACCAGAATCAGGAAAAATAGTGGCATCTGCCACCTCAATCTTATCTACTCCACTTGCGTGAATCACATAATCTTTTAAGCTATAATTTGCTGTTTTTGCAATAAAACTGAGGGAATCCTGTAATGGATGAGAAGATACAAATTCAGTTCCTAAGGAAGATTTGCTTGTTTCCCCCAACTCCAATAATTGCTCTTTCATATACCATTTCAGTTTATCGATATAACAGATGTATTGATTTTCTGGAAGCCGAACATAGGATTCTGATCCATTGGAATAGAACATTCCTATTTTTTCTTCTAAGTCGATATGAGTTCTTAAATTCTTAGACTCAAATGCAATACCTCCCAAATCATCAGTATTCACTACTAAATCAGCAGTGTCGGCATTAAAAAATACGGTATTATACATAAAGAAATTAGAAGTTACTTCTGCTTTATCTAATTTCATAATTCCATTTCCAGTCAATCCGGTTGGGCGTAATTCTATATCGCCATCCAATGCTACTTGTCCGTTATAAAAACTAAATTCATTTTGTTTTTTGTAAATATTCATTACATCATAATAGGGCTGATAATGTACATAAGTAGTGGTATTATTTACTTCTGGAAATTCAATCCCCTCTCTTACAGTTAATAAGTTAAATTGCTGAGTGTGTAAGTTCGTGGAATCAGGGAAAAACAGAATATTATCAGCAATAGAAACTGAGGTAAGATACTCTATTTTTCCACTTCCTTTTATTCCTTTACTAGTTAACTGAATCTCATTAAAATATTTTCCTTTCCCACCATAAATTGGAAACCCAGCTTTAGGAGTGTTTCTTTTAAAGCCGAGTGAATAATCCTTTTGTAAGCGCAAAGTATCATCAAAAACAGGGAATATTCCTGCCGATTTAAAAGTTCCTGCAAACCTTAATCCTTTTCCTGTAAAGTTTTCTAAACTATCAATCTCAAAGGGAAGCAAATGAAAGGAAACCCTATCCCTGTCATACACCCCATTGTAAATACTTTTTCTATCGTAAAAAACATAAGAATCTTCATAGCTTCTAAAAATTGGATAGCCCGGAAAACTATCTTTTCTTAATCCCGATTTATTAGTAGGATGATCAATTTGCAAATCTCCTGTAACCGCCTCAATTACTGTTTTAATTTTAGTTAAAACCTCATCATCATACCTGTCTCTTTGAATTGGCATAATAGGAACTGACAATTGTACAGAATCAATTTTATGTAAATCTACCCAAAAACTATCATAATGAAAATAAAAATCTTTTCCGTAAAGATTAAATCTTCCATTTCCTGCAGAGATTTGTCCAGAGAAAACAAAATCTCTGTTTTTCTTTATCACAATTCTATCAGCTGTTGGATACATATATACTCTTTGGGAATCGGAAAGCGTAATCTCTGGAACACCTAACACATTCAAATCTTTGGTTTTGATATTGAGTGCAGAATTCACTTTCATTTTCATTGCCCCAACATTACTTTGCACTTTCGATTTGAAACTTATCACATCATAATCTCCTTTTCCCGATTTTGATTTTAAGTAGTTATGAAGTTTTCCGAGTACTTTTATTCTCTGCTCGCCATAGTCATAATACACAAATCCTTTATTGGAAAGATTGGTAAGATAATGTTGAATCTGAGATAGAGAATAGCCCGCATATCTAGCAAAATCTTCTACAAAGAACAGTTCTTCTCCTTTGTCTTTCATGTAATTTCTTATCAAAATTAAAGGGTGAATTTTATCCATTCCGTGAAGTTGCTGATATTTTGCTTCCAGATAATTATTTACCGATTCAATATAAATTTCAGAAACATAGGTGCCAGGCAAAGAGCCAAAGAAAATCATATCCTCATCAACATTCCATTCTAAAAGCTCACAATCTATTGTAATTTGATGGTAAGTATTAATAAGTGGACTTTCTGAAACCCCATTTCGTTTTCTGTAAAGTTCTAATCTTCTTTTGGAGTTAATATAAGTAAATTTGAGTGCGGAATGATAAATAGAATCGGTATCAAAAAATACTTTTACTGCTGCTAATGTGGATGAGATTCTATCGTTTCCAATACTAAATCGGTTGGCATTTGCAATAATAATAGGATTTCCATTTCTTTTTAATATGATTCGCGCCTCTGCATAATCACCACCATCTGCAACAAATTCTTTGCCTTTAAGAATGTAGCCGCCTTTATAGTCTACATCAGGGAAAATTTCAGTTAAAAGTACATCTTTCCCTTTTGATTTAAAATATGGGTAAGAGCATTTTTTATCATATCCTCCCACATCAATTTTATGTTTTATACTTCCAATTATTGGCCTTTTAAAAATATATTTGTTATAAAACAAAACTGAATCTGCATTTAGTTGGTCTTTTTTCAAATCTACTTTATAATTGGCTAATTCTCCATAAACGGAGTCTTCACTATACCCTGCTTTTTCCCAATTTATCTTTCCACCTTTTCCTTCCCATTTGAAATTGATGGGCCAGTACTTTCCCTTTGTATTATATATATAAATAGTACTTCCTTTTGCTGAACAACTCAAAGTAAATTCTTGGGGAAAGGAGAGAAATGGATGTCCTAATTCTACACCAAAAGTATAGTCATTAGATGGGCAATACCAACTTACCGCCCTAGAGTTTCTAAGCATCCCTGAGGAAATAAAATCATCTGTAAAAATCAAATACAGCATCAATCTTTTTGTGGTGGATTCTTCTAGTAAATTATCAACCACATTTAACCAATCATTAAATTTTGGAATGGCAGATTGCTGATAAGCAAACTGATTGATCGCTTTAAAAAAATTAGAAAAATGAGGGTTTGGTCTTAGTCGTTTTGCAAGCATTGTATTTGCTATTACAATTATTTTCTTTATAGTTTTTGTGTCAAATTTTTGAGATTGAATATTATCTTCAAACTGAAAAAAAACCCTAGATAAATCTTTGTTTTTTTTGGCGGAAATAAATACATCCACTTCCTCTAAAAAAACAGAAGTTTCCTCTGAAAATTTAGTAAGTTTCTTCTTTTTATCTTGACTAAAACTGCTATTAAAGCAAAGTAAAAAACTTAAAGAAAGTAATAATTTTCTCATTTTTATAAGTGGAATAATATCACTAAAAGGATTTTTTCTGATAGAGAGATATTAACTTCCATATAATTCATTAAAATGAATTTATAATTGCCAGAAAATCATCTGATTTTAATGATGCACCCCCTATCAAACCGCCATCAATATCTTTTTGAATGAAAAGCTCTTTTGCATTTCCAGGATTGCAACTTCCGCCATACAAAATAGAAGAGTTTTCTGCTATTTTAGAACCATATTTTTCATTCAAAATTGATCGAATAAAGCCGTGCATTTCTTGTGCTTGTTCGCTTGTTGCAGTTATACCTGTTCCAATTGCCCAAATGGGCTCATAAGCAATTACAATATTTGTAAAATCATTAGAATCCAAATGAAAAATCCCTTCTGATAATTGTTGTTTTATCCAATTGAAATGAGTTCCATTCTCTCTTTGGGTTAAACGTTCTCCACAACAGAAAATCACTTTCAAATTATTAGCAAGCACTTTATTTACCTTTTCTGCCAAATCAGCATTTGTTTCTTTAAAATATTCTCTTCTTTCAGAATGTCCTATTATCACATAATCTCCATTTGAAGTAGTAACCATTTCGGCTGAAACTTCCCCAGTAAAGGCGCCTTTCCCCTCTTTACTACAATTTTGTGCAGAAACTTTTACCCTTTCAAAATCATTACACATTTTTGCTATTTTATACAAATACAAGAAGCAAGGAGCAAACACAACCTCCGTATCTTTATCTTTTGGAAGTTGGCTCAAAACCTCTGAAACCAAAACCAATGCATCCTCTCTTTTAAGATTCATTTTCCAATTTCCAACTACAATATTTTTTCTCATAATGTTATGTAATCCTAATTCTAGGATCTAATATCCCGTAAATAATATCGACCACTATATTAACGACAACAAATATAGTAGCAATAAATAAAACAGCCCCCATTACAACTGGTAAATCCAAATTATTAAGTGCATCTACTATTTCTTTTCCAATTCCGTTCCATGCAAAAATATATTCTACAAATACTGCACCAGCAAGCATTGAAGCAAACCAACCAGAAACTGCCGTTACCACAGGATTAACTGCATTGCGTAATCCATGTTTGAAAAGCACTACGAATTTACTCAAACCCTTTGCAATTGCTGTTCGCATATAATCCATTTTCAAAACTTCTAAAAGGGAATTTCTGGTGAGTTGCACAATTACAGAAAGAGGCCGAATACCCAAAGTAATAGCAGGTAAAATCAAGTTTTTCAAATTGATAAACTCTCCTCTTCCGTAATTATCTACCTCATACAAACTACCCATCATGGAAAGACCCGTAATATCGGCAAGCAAAAAACCAAAAAACCAAGCAAAAAGAATTGCCGAGAAAAAAGAAGGAACAGACATTCCTAAAACAGATAGGAATAAAGTCAATTTATCAATCCAAGAATTTTTATAAATTGCTGCCAAGACCCCTAATAAGATACCAATCAGTAGCGCAATACTAATAGAAGCCAAAGCCAAAACAAAGGTGTTTGGAAATGTATCAGCAATTATGGAAGATACGGATTTCCCCCTTTTTACAAATGATTCTCTTAAATAAGGATACTTAACAACAATTGCTGATTTTTTAGTTTCAAAAATAGTGATATAATTGTATTTCTCAGATTCTATAAAATGAAAAGCATCTTTGTTTTTGCTGTGAATGGAAAGTGGCGACAAATCATTGAGATATAAAAAGTATTGCGCACTAATAGATTTATCAAATCCATATTTGTGTTTTAGCGCCATAAGTTGCTCGGAATCTTCTCTTTGGCCAAGCATCATTCGGGCAGGATCGCCTGGGAGAACATTAAACAAAAAGAAAACCAAAGTAAGCACACCCCAAAGTACCAAAATGCTATAAGTGATTTTCTTTATTATGAATTTAATCACAATTTATTTTGTGAGTTTTTCTATGGAAGGAAAATCATTAAAATGCCATTTCCCTCTAATTGTACCTTCTTCTATTTTTACCAGCCCAGGATTGGAACGAACGATTGTTTTTAGGGTTGTTTCATCCGTGAAATTATAAGGAAACATAATGTTGTTTTCATGGCGAAATACATCAATCAGCTCATCAGATGAAGCAGAAAGTGCTACAAAAGTAATCCCCTTTTTTTCGCAAGCCAAATACAAATCAGTTAGTTTTTTGCTTGCTTCTGCATTTGTTTTCTTAATGTTATAGGCAATGACTAAATACGCCTTTTTTGCAGACAAAATAGAGTCGGTAATATCCACCTCATCTTTGGAGATGGAAAAATCATGAATGGGCGGCTCATATCCTTTTTCAATGAGTTTTGTTTTTCTATCCACATATTTTGCTCCCTCTATTTTCCATGGTTCTTGCTCGGTGGTAAATTGCTGAGTTTCTCCATTAATTTCATAGTACCAAATATCTTCAATAATATCTTGCTTTGCATCTTTTGGAATTAGCATTCCCTCTGGAATATTTTCACCAATTGCATAGGGCCTAAAATCTTTGGCAGGTAAATGAGAATAGGTATGCCAAACGAAATAACAACTTAACAGAAGGGTTAATAAATTAATTTTGTTTTCCGCTTTCTTGGTAAATAATGACTGTATTTTATTCTGGCTTTTAAATAGGAGAAGAATGAAAAATAGCAAAACCATATCTTTTGTAAAAGATTGCCATGGCGTGAGTTTTAAGGCATCTCCAAAACATCCGCAATCTGTCACTTTATTGAAATAGGCAGAAAAAAAAGTAAGAAAAGAGAAAAACACAATCATCAAGAGCAAACTCCAAGAAACAAATTTTATTCGGCTACCAATAAGCAGCATTGTTCCTAGTAGAATTTCAAAAACACAAATACTTACAGCTATTAAAAGCGCAAAAGCAGAAAGCCACTCCATTCCAAAAACTTCAAAATACTCTGCTAATTTATAAGAAAACCCTATTGTATCATTAGCTTTTATCAGCCCAGAAATAATGAATAAAACACCAACTAAAAATCTTGAAATGATAAGTGAAATCCTCATTTTATTTTGTTTTAATTAAAGCAAAAACAGCATAATTTATCATATCCAAATAATTAGCATCAATCCCTTCCGAAATCAGTGTTTCTCCTTCATTATTTTCAATCTTTTTTACACGCAAAAGCTTTTGTAAAATAAGGTCGGTAAGCGAACTTATCCGCATATCTTGCCATGCCTCACCATAATCATGGTTTTTATCAGACATTAGTTGTTTTGCTTGATTGGTATATTGACTAAAAAGTCCCATAGCATTGGAAAAGGACAATTCTTCTGCATGCTCTGCCACCCCTAGTTCTAATTGTATTAGTCCAATAATGGAATAATTAATTATCCCAACATATTCATTACTTATATCTTCATTTATCTTTTGTGTGCCCTTTTGGTCAATGCTTCTTATTCTTTGGGCTTTGATGAAAATTTGGTCTGTAAGTGAGCTAATTCTCAGAATTCGCCATGCTGTTCCATAATCTTTTAGTTTTTTAGCAAAAATGTACTCACATTTTTTTATTATTGACTCGTATTCAGTAATTGTCTGTTTCATGAATTTTTTATTGTTCTTTTAAGCCAAAAATACATTTTTTCCAAATGAAAGCTTTAAATATAAAAGGTAAAATGCTTGATTTATCAACACCAAAAGTGATGGGGATTCTTAATATTACTGACGATTCTTTTTTCGATGGCGGAAAATACATTAGTAAAAATAAAATATTAGAAAGGTGCGATAAAATGCTTATGGAAGGCGCATCAATCATTGATATTGGCGCACAATCGTCAAGACCTGGTTCAAAAAGTATAAACTCTAATCTTGAAAAAGAACGCCTACTTACAGCTATCACAAATGTAAAACATCATTTCCCAGACATTATTATTTCGGTGGATACTTATAATTCATCTATTGCAAAAAGCTGCATTAAAAATGGAGCTGATATTATTAATGATATTTCAGCAGGAGAAAAGGATAAAGAAATGTGGGCAATAGTAGCAGAATCTGGCGTTACCTATATTATGATGCATATGAAAGGTAATCCAGAAAATATGCAAGAAAATCCACAATACGATAATATAACTAACGATATTATGGTATTTTTTGAAAAAAAGATAAAGAACTTGAAAGCGAAAGGAAATGAGCAAATTATCATTGACCCTGGTTTTGGGTTCGGAAAAACTATAGAACATAATTATGAGATTTTAAATAATTTAGAAAGATTTCAAGAATTCGGATTACCACTATTAGTTGGCGTATCACGAAAATCTATGATTTACAATTTACTAGATACAACAGCTCAAAAGGCGTTGAACGGCACAACAGCCATAAACATGATAGCATTACTAAATGGGGCAAATATTTTGAGAGTTCATGATGTAAAACAGGCCATTGAATGTATTAAAATTGTTAATTTCGCCAAAAGTTATAAAAAATGAGTTTTCTGGATTTTATAGAATTTAATTTTATTAGCATTATTGATATTGTATTGGTTGCCATACTAATGTATCAGTTATACAAATTGGTAAGAGGAACGGTAGCAATTAATATTTTTATTGGTCTAACTTCTATCTATTTACTTTGGAAATTGGTAGACGCCTTGCATATGGAGTTATTAAGTGAGATTTTAGGACAATTTATTGGAGTTGGCGTTATTATTCTGGTAATTGTTTTCCAGCAAGAACTTAGAAAGTTCTTGATTATGATTGGCAGAGCAAAGCTGATAAAAAATAAGGGATTCTTAAAATTTAATATAGGAGAACAAGACAACAAGCTTGATATAGGAATTATTTGCAAAGCCTGTCAGGATTTATCAAACAGTAAAACAGGAGCACTACTTGTTATTACCCATGCAGATGACTTGGCTTTTTTCTCAGAATCGGGAGTGCAAATTGGATCCGATATAACCATACCATTACTAAAAAGTATCTTTTTCAAAAATAGTCCTTTACATGATGGAGCAGTAATTATTAGAGGTAATAAAATAGTCGCTGCTAGATGTGTTTTGCCCGTTACAAACAATACTGATTTTCCTGCCCATTTAGGAATGCGACACAGGGCTGCTGTCGGAATTTCGGAAGAAACGGATGCAGTTGTAATTATTGTTTCCGAGCAAAATGGAGAAATCTCATTTGCGAAAGAAGGAATATTACAAAACCATTGTAGCAGAGAAAAGTTAGAAGAGTTATTACGCTTTGAAGCAAATAAGCTTAACGCTTAGGAAAACGCATTTTATAACTTATCTCTACTTTTCCTCTTGAAATATCAGAAAGTTTTCCTTTTAAAACTCTTTTGCGTAAAGGGCTAATTTTATCGGTAAATAGAATCCCATCTAAATGATCGTACTCATGTTGAATTACCCTAGCGGTAATTCCATCAAATTTTTTCTGCTGTTTTTGAAAATTTTCGTCCAAGAACTCTATTTCAATATCAGATTTGCGAGAAATATCTTCTCTAATTTCAGGAATGCTCAAACAACCCTCATTAAATAACCACTTTCGCCCTTCCTCCTTTATCATTTTAGGATTGATAAATACTTGTTTCGTGGGCTGAATATCATTCTCTTCATCATCAACAAAAGGAGCAGTATCTATAATAAAAATACGGATTGATTTATTTATTTGTGGAGCAGCCAATCCAACACCACTTGCCACATACATAGTCTCGAACATATCGTCAATAATTTCCGGTAAATCAGGAAAAGATCTTGAGATTTCTTTGCATTTCTCTCTGAGAATCGGAGAGCCAAAAGCTACAATAGGAAGAATCATATTTTATAAAATGTTATCGATAATATCATCCACAGTAATCCCTTCTGCTTCCGCTTTATAATTCCTTATTACTCGGTGTCGGAGAATTGGCTTTGCTACTGCTTTTACATCTTCAATATCAGGGGAGTATTTACCATTTATAGCAGCATAACATTTTGCACCCAAAAGCATAAACTGAGAAGCTCTAGGACCAGCTCCCCATGAAATATACTGCTGTACCTTTTCTGAGGCCATCTCAGTATCGGGGCGTGTTTTTGCTACTAAGGAAACTGCATACTCTATCACATTGTCATTTACAGGGATCTTCATAAGAATATTCTGATGAAATACAATGTCTTCTGCATCCATTACTTTATTTAAAGTAGTTGAATAATCAAAGGTTGTTTGTTTAACAATTTGGATTTCCTCATTATAATTAGGATAATCTAAAATCACATTAAACATAAATCGATCTAATTGGGCTTCTGGCAAAGGGTATGTACCTTCTTGTTCGATAGGGTTTTGGGTTGCCAGCACAAAAAACGGATTCTCTAATTCGTATTTATTTCCAGCATTAGTAACAGAGCGTTCCTGCATGGCTTCCAAAAGTGCGGATTGGGTTTTTGGAGGCGTTCTGTTTATCTCATCTGCTAAAATAATATTGGCAAATAAAGGACCTTTAACAAATTTG
>Ga0163108_10001382_pt1 | contig 17762 bp, 12 predicted proteins | sample Fk1155metaG_FD_109644 | JGI IMG/M metagenome (GOLD analysis project Ga0163108, IMG submission 109644) | Marine microbial communities from the Central Pacific Ocean - Fk160115 155m metaG | ecosystem: Environmental > Aquatic > Marine > Oceanic > Photic zone | place: The Central Pacific Ocean...
ATGCCTCCCGGTGCTGCCATGGGCGGAATGCCTCCCGGTGCTGCTATGGGTGGAATGCCTCCCGGTGCTGCTATGGGTGGAATGCCTCCGCAGATGATGGGGCAGATGCACGGTGGCATCCAGCCGGCCTACTACGGTGCCCCCGTGGGTGGTTGTCCTGCTTGTGGCGGAGCGGGTTGTCAGCACTGCTTGGGAGCTGGTGCAGGCAATGATTTCCGTTTCGATTTCCTACGCTACTTGAGGCCTGATCCCTCCGGCGGCTGCTGCGCTCCACGCTGGTTTGATATCCACATGGAGTTGATGAACATGTCCCGTGAGGAAATCTCCGATACCGTCGACTTTACCAGCCAGGGAATCACGGGTCCCACGGTATTGAGTACAGACGACCTTGAGTTTGATGCTCGCAACGGAATGCGATTCAGTGCTGCCATGCAACTGCGGGGCGGTCGTAACCTGGAGTTCAGCTATTTTGGCTTGTTTGGTTGGGCTGACAGTGCAGAGGCTACGGATCCAGGTGGTGATCTCTTCTCGGTCATGAGTAATTTCGGTACGTCGCCTCCCAATGGGTTTGACGATACGGATCGCTCCACGCTTCAGAGTATCGAGTACTCCTCCTCGCTGGATAGTGTCGAGCTGGGTATTCGCAGTCGCTGGACTGGCCCCAACTGCGTGTTGCAGGGTTCCTGGTTGGCTGGTGTTCGCTATATGTACCTGATCGAAGATTTCGTGTACCACACGGAAGGTGCTGCTGGGAACATGGATTACGCCGTGGCGACCAGTAACAGCATGACGGGTGGCCAGGTTGGTGGTGACCTTTGGGTCTGTATCGTGCCGGGCTTCAAGTTTGGTGTCGAGGTCAAGGGTGGTGTTTATGGAAGCCGTGCTGAGCAGAACACCAATATTACCAGTAACAGTATTCCGTCGTTCCTTGAAGAGTTGGCTGTTGATAAGGCCAGTTTTGCTCTCGAGGTTGGAGTCATGTTTATCTATAAGTTAAATCAGAACTTTACGCTGCGTGGCGGCTACCAATCGCTTGCGATTGATGGACTGGCCCTGGCACCGGAAAACTTCAATCCGACTCCTCCCTTCCTTAACGGAACGAGATCTCCAGTGATTAATGACACGGGGTCGGCTCTGTACCACGGCTTTACCGTGGGCATGGAATGGATGTGGTAGACCTATTCCTTCAGCGGATCGCTCCGGCCCCGAGATCCTGGCTTGCCAGGATCTGGGATGGCGGCCGTCATGCCCCTCATAAGGACTGGTTTGGTCGGGTTGGGCGGTTTGTTCGGTCCTGGTTGGCATGGTACCCGAGGTCGATTCACTGCCTCGTGGAAAGGTTGCATTTACATTCTGGGGGCTCGAATCATAATTGCCTAGGCTTTGCAGGCAGGCTGTTTTGCCTGACCGTTATCGATAACTTAAAGCGAATATCCGACATTGAGATCAGGAAAAGAACCGTTTCGAGAGGCGGTTTTTCGTTAATAGGTCCTTGAAACTACCGAAGTTACAAAAAAGTGGCGGCGTTTCGCGCGTTGCATTACACTACCGCACAGGTCGTGGATGACCGGTGGGGGCACTAAATCTATGGACCACACCCAAAAGGGGTATTGTTGTGAGAGTACGAACTAGAGAGTCTCGCAGGCGTAAACGCAACCAGGCACGCGCGTCGAGGGATCAGCAGACGTTTCGTAGTCGCTTGTTTGAAACGCTGGAGGATCGTCGATTGCTGACTACCGTTGGCATGACGACACTCGAGCAGTTGCAGCACCAGGAAGTGGAGCGTGCCTTTGAGCGGGTTTCAGACCTGGATCAATACCCTTCCTACGTGATTTCGGAAGCACGTGAGTGGGCCGTGCAGGTTGCCCCGGGAACCAACGTAAATTCCTTGAAGGCTGACCTGGGAGTGTCCACGCTCCGTCCCAGTGGAGTCATCCCCAATACGTATATTTTCACGCTGCCAGAAGCGTCGATGCCCAGTGCTCCGCTGACCGAATCCAGTAGCACGGAGGATGCTGGCGACAGTTCGGGAGACGACGCTGGGGACCTGGATGGAAATCCGGATGCTGATCTGCATGCCCCGGTGATCGAGAGTACCTCGACCGTGGACTCGGCAACTTCTTCCTCGCTGGTCGTCGATGGAGTGGAGTATGGTTTTGCCGCTGATCCCGTGGCGACGTTGACGAATCGTCCTGGCGTGCGACATTTTTATCCACTCGTAAACCAGGATATCAGGTTCGCGGCTGGAGAGCAATTTCGGCCGAACGACGAGTTTTTCCCGGACCAGTGGCATCTGTACAACGATGGTGCGAATTCGCTGGGTGGTACGCCTGGTGAAGATATTCGTGTGGAAGCTGTCTGGAATGAACCCTTTGGGATCACGGGCAACGGAATCACCGTTGGTGTGGTTGATACGGGTGTCCAGATGGATCACGAGGACTTGATCCGTAACCTCGAGCCGACTCTAGCCTGTTCTTTTCCCTCAGTGGCTGGCAACTCGGGAACGATCCTGTGTAGTATGACCAATCCAGACGACTTGTATGGTCATGGGACGCAAGTCGCGGGCATTATCGCTGCTGAAGCTAATAATAGTGAAACTGGAGTCGCTGGAATTGCGTTTAACGCCAAACTGGCCAACATGGCGATCACGACCACCGGTCTAGATGGTTGGACGGATGATATTATTGGCGAGGCTTTTTCACGTTTTCGTGATGACGTCGATATCTACAACAACAGCTACGGGATCGCAACAGAAACGGGAAGCCCGTGGTTGACACAACCGGGACCGCTGACGCTTGCAGCACTTCAGACAACAGTGACCGGAGTAGGTGGTACAGCTGGTCGCGGTGGGCTCGGGGGGATTTTCGTATTCTCCTCTGGCAATGACAGTGATATTGACGCGAATCCTGATCCGGGCCCAACAGATGGCAAGCCGGATATGCGAACGGATTACCGCGGCTTGCAGAGCTCTCGCTACACGATAAACGTCGGTGGCGTGGGGCATACAGGTGAACGAGCTTCGTACAGCGACTTTGGCTCCTCGCTGTTTGTTACAGCCCATACAGGTGATGAGGCAGAGGATGGCAGCATCTACGGAATTAGCACGACCGGCATCGGTGGTGCTTACCTGAGCGATTTTAATGGTACTTCAGCATCGGCTCCTGTCGTTTCCGGTGTACTGGCCCTGGTCCTGGAATCGAATCCCTCGCTGACCTGGCGAGATGTCCAGCATGTGGTCGTTGAGTCCGCGCGGCAGACTGACGTATTGAATCCCTCTTGGGAAACAAATGCCGCTGGCCATTTATTTAGCGAAGAGTACGGCTTCGGAGTGATCGATGCCCTTTCCGCTGTGGTAACGGCTCAGAACTGGACCAACGTGGGGCCGGAAGTTGCCCTGAGTGCCGTTGCTGAAATTGAAGATCCGATTGCGATTCCTGACAATGGTACACCGATTGCAGGCAGTGATAATCAGAGTGGTTTCGTCCGCTCGGATGTTGAAATTAGCCAATGCGTGAATATTGAGTCCGTTGAAATTATTGTCAGTGCACCTCATGAAGATTGGTCTGACCTCGGAATCAAGCTCATCTCACCGAGTGGCACCGAGGCTGTTTTTGCAGAGAAACATGATGCGATCCTGGATGACACGCAATACGACAATTGGGTAGTCAGTACCCCCAAGTTCTGGGGTGAATGTTCCACGGGTACCTGGTCGTTGATCGTCGAGGACAGTGAACTGCATAACGAGGGTACCCTCAGTGCCTTCCAGTTGAACGTTTATGGTTCAGAGACCATTGTTCCGCCAGAACCGCCACCGGAGTCGGCCGAGGGAGATATCTCGGGTACAAAATGGCAGGATGACAATGGCGACGGCATGATGAACAACAGTGAACAGACCCTTGAGGGTGTCTGGATCTATGCCGATCTCGATGGCGACGGACGGATTGACCTGGGTGAACCTGCAGCGATTACAGATTCCGCAGGTAATTATGCCTTGAATGATCTACCCTCAGGTACGTATGCGATTCGCGAAGTGATGACGCCGGGTTGGAACCAGGTGTACCCAGGTGGCGATGGTGGGCACGTGGTCGAATTGGTAAGTGATACGCCAGTCACAGGTGTTGATTTTGGTAACCAGTATGGGTTCGATTTCGGGGATGCCCCCGCGCCCTATCCGACGTTACAGTCTGCCGACGGCGCCTCGCATGGTTTGATTGACGGCTTTCACATGGGTGCGACCGTCGATTCAGAGACCGAGGGGATTCCTTCGGCGACGGCTATCGGTGACGATACCAACGCCAACGGTGATGATGAGGACGGAGTCTTCTTTACGGACATGTTTGCCGACACCACGGCCAGCGTCCAGGTGGTTATCTCCAACGGTTCCTCGTCCTCCGGCGTTCTGCAGGGGTGGGTCGATTTCAATGCCGATGGTGACTGGGGCGATGCAGGGGAACAGGTCTTCCTTGATCAGGCTGTTGCGGAAGGAAGTAATAACCTGACGTTTAACGTTCCTGCGGGAGCACAGATCGGCCATACGTTTGCTCGCTTCCGATATGGATACGAGCGTGGTATCAGTTTCACGGGCGCGGCGTTTGCCGGTGAAGTGGAAGATCATCGCGTCTTGATCATGGAGAACGATCCGGTAGGTGTCGACGATTCGTTCGTAGTGATCCAGAACAGCGCGGATACAAGCCTGGACGTCCTGGGTAATGACTTCCAGGGAATCGTGGGTGGATTGAGCATTAGTGCGATTGGCAGTATGAGTCACGGTGGAATGGCATCTGTCCAGTTTGACACTGGCCTCGGCAGAGATGTGATCAGTTACACACCGGCCGTTGGCTTTTTTAGCCCACCTTCGGAAACCTTTACCTATACACTGACGGATACCGCCGGTAATACAGATACGGCCACCGTTTTGATTAACGTGCAACCGGAGTTCGTGGATCCAATCGCTATTGATGACTCGTTTGAAGTTGACGGAACGAGTCTCACGCCGCAGGGTTATAACGTCGTAATGAATGACGTCGAGGGAACCAATGGGGAATTAACGCTTGATTCCGTAACGCAACCGGCCCACGGTGGAGTTACCATCGCCGGCGATGGTAAGAGTGTCCTGTACACGCCCGATGGTAGCTGGTTCAACATGGAATCATTTACCTACACGGTGAGCAATCCCCTGGGGCAATCCAGGACGGGTAATGTCACCGTGCATGTCGCGCCGGAAGTCCTCGACAACACGGTTGAATTCGGCATCTCATTCCAGGACGATACCGGCGCGCCTCTCGTGGGGAACACGGTCAACGTTGGCGATCAGTTCCAGGTGACAGTCTCGGTAGAAGACTTGCGGATGGCACCCGAGGGTGTCTTCTCGGCTTACATGGATGTGCTCTACGAGCGTGATCATGTTTCCGTGGTCTCGGCGTCTGCCGTCAATTGTACCACTGCCCTGACGGGCGTTGATTTCGGAATTTGTTTCGACGGCGAATATACGTCATTGATCCACGGTTCTGCCGATAAGCCAGGCTTGATTGATGAGGTGGGTGCATTGCGTCCCGTTATCACGGCACCGGGTGATGTCGGTCCCATGGAATTGTTCGTGATTACCTTCCAGGCACACTCCGCTGGGGTTACCGATTTTAAAGCTGATCCGACAGATGATCTGCCGACCTTTGAAACCACGGTTTACGGGTTACTGTCTGCAGTCGATCCACCTGACATCACCTACGGTTTTGGCCAGTTGACGATTGATGCTGGTGGTTCCGGTGAAGGGGAAGCACTTGATATCAACGGCGATGGTGTTGTGACACCAGTCGATGCCTTGAACGTTATCAATGACCTGAACGAGAACGGTTCACGTGCCGTGGGTAACGGTGCGGAAGGTGAGACAGCAGCTGCCGAAGCTCGCCTCGATGTTAATGGTGATAACTTCATCTCACCTGCCGATGCACTACTGCTGATCAATCACCTGAACAATAAGGCTGAGAGCGGTGAAGCGGAAAGTGGTGAGGGCGAAGGAGAGGCACCGGTTATGGGTCCTCTGCCAGGGAACGCCTTCAACCGGGTCAGCCTCGATGCAACGCCCGAGCCGTCCGCTGACGTACTTGCAGACGCTGTGTTGGCGACGGTTGATCCGGCTCGGAACCTCTCCAGCCAGGTAGATGATTCGACTAATCAGGATCGGGATCATCTGGCGGCAAGCGAGGACGCTGGTAACCAGGCTGATCAGTGGCTTGATGACCTGGCCGCTGACGTATGGCAGGCATGGATTTCCTGATCCAGCCTGTCTAACGGCAAGTGGAATCGTTGACTGGCGTCTGGAATCGTTCTCGATTTCCGGGCGTCTGGCTTTCCTGGAGTTCGAAAAACCAGGTTTCGGCGCCTAGTTTCTGATTTGGGTGCCTGTTCTTAGTTGTGCCCTTGCCCGTTGGGATTGTGGCACAGATGTCTCTCAAGGGCTACAATTTCTTGTTGAGCATCCAGGTTAGGTGCACTAGGTTGGCGAATGTTCCCGACCCGGAGACGCCTGGCTTGCTTGCCTTGAACCGTGAGACGCAACGATATGAAAATCAGTCAGATTCCCCAGGTGGTTCGCAACGTGCGGCGTTGGACGGAGATACTCCGCATCCTGAGTCGCTATGGGTTGGCCGATTGGATCAGCCGATTAAACGTGGATTTCATTAAGGATCACCTTAAGGACGTGGATGGCCAGGCGCTGGCCAGGCAATCGCAGGAATGCCGAATCCGTCTTGCCTTGATCGAGCTGGGTCCGACTTTTATCAAGCTCGGGCAACTGTTGAGCACACGTCCGGACCTCGTTGGCCCCGAGTTAGCCGATGAACTGAAGGCATTGCAGTGCAACGTGCCTGAGGATCGCCCGGAATACGTTCGGGAACTGATTGAAAGCGAGTTGGGACGGTCGTTCGACGAGTTGTTTCTCGAATTTGAAGACCAACCGCTGGCCTCCGCATCGATTGGCCAGGTGCATCGAGCGAGGTTGTTAACTGGTGAGGTGGTGGTCGTGAAAGTACGGCACGAGAAGATTCGCAAGAAAGTGACGGATGACCTGGAGGTTTTAAGTGGCCTGGCCACGTTGGCTGAGCGGATCCCGGAACTGGCCCACTATCGGCCCGTGGCGACCGTCGCAGAAATATCACGAATGGTTCGTCGGGAACTTGATTTCGGTCGCGAGGAGCGTAACCTGCTGCAGTTCCTGGCACGCTATGAAGACGATCCAACAGTCTGTATTCCGCGTCCCTACACCGACTACTCGACGTCCAGTGTGCTGACGATGGAATTACTCGAGGGTCATAAGTTCACCGATCCGAGTCGCCTGGCGGCAGATGGTTATGACCTGGACGTGGTAGCACACAGGGGCGCGGATCTATTCCTGAGAATGATCTTCGCGGACGGTTTCTACCATGCGGATCCGCATCCGGGTAATCTCTTGCTGTTGCCAGGGAACGTCATTGGTTTACTTGATTTTGGCCTGGTTGGCCGGATTGAGGAACGGTTGCGAGAAGATATCGAGCAGATGTTGGTGGCGGTCGCCCACGAGGATGTGGTTTTGTTGTCCTCGATTATCAGGCGAGTGGGATCGGTTCCGTCGGACCTGGAAGCGGATGCCCTGGAATCCGAACTGGCCGATTTTATCGGCGTCTATACCTCGCAGTCGCTTGAAGAGATCAGCGTGGCAGAGGCGCTGAAAGACCTGATGCGTATTGTCCATAGTTACTCGATCGAGTTGCCGTCCCAGTTGGGCTTGCTCATCAAGGCCATGATCACGCTGGAAGGCACGGCGCGGCTGATCAGTCCCGGCTTCCGAATGATGGAAGTCATGCAGCCGTTTCAACAGAAGGCCATGTTGCGAAGAATGTCACCTCGCAACCAGTATCGCAAGTTTCGTCGGATCTATTTCGGCCTGGAGAAACTGGCCGAGGTGCTGCCCGGTCGAACAATGGATATCCTGGACCAGGTACAACGGGGAAAATTTGATATTCACCTGGATCATCGCAGGCTGGGACCGAGTATCAATCGCCTGGTGCTGGGCATGGTGACCAGTGCCCTGTTTCTCAGTTCGGCGCTGCTGCTGTCGAACCAGGTTCCTCCCCTGCTCTTTGCTGAGAACTCGTTCCTGGGAATGCAGAAATTGTCCCTGTTGGGACTGGCAGGTTTCATCGTCAGTAGTCTGTTGACGGTGCGCCTTCTGCAGGCGATTAACAAGTCCGGACGGCTGGACCGAAGAGAATAGCCCAGATAATGGTCGGCTACGTGGTACTTACGCAGCCGCCGGTGAATCTTCCTGGCCCGGTTCGACGACACGGAGTCCGATCGTGTGTTGTTTCAGTAAACGTTCGACCCGATCGTTCAATTCAGTTAACTGCAACAGCACGGCATCCTGGCGTGTATCCAGTTCGTCCAGCAGCGTGGTGTCCGTGGGATCAGGCATCGAATTAGCTGCCGTGCAGGGCCAGTGTGGCTGGGAAGAGGATTAATCGCACTTGAGGTACGGTTGATCCGACAAGATACGAATCGACCATTGAGTGCTGGGTGCTTGACGGCGCCGGCGGAAAGTGTGATCCGGGAAAAGAGTGAACCTGTGCGGACTGGTCCGGTTGTGCGGATTCAGGCTCGGCTGCTGAGGCGCACTCCAGTTCATGGGGAGTCGAGAATGACGTCAGTTCCGGGTAGGACCTGCCCTGGAGCCCTAGTTCCAGTCCAGCGCCACGTCGAGGCTGGCAGCTGAATGCGTCAGGGCACCGACGCTGATGCGTTCCACGCCCGTTTCTGCGACCGAGCGAACCGTGTCGAGTGAAATGCCGCCAGAAGCTTCCAATTCGGTCTGCGGGGAGACCGTGTTGCGCTGAGCGACCGCTGCCACGAGTTGGTCGGGGGTCATGTTGTCGAGCATCACGATGTCCGGGGAGGCGACGAGAACCTCGGCCAGTTGCTCCAGGTTGTCAACTTCGATTTCCAGTAGTGGTTGGTTTTCGCCCGGTAGCTTCTGGTTCAGGAAGTCGCGTGCCCGGGTAACCAGGTCTGCCGGAGAACTCGCGCTGGCAGATTCCTGCTGGTGGTACATGCGATGATTGTCCTTGATGAGCACGGCATCATAAAGCCCGGTGCGATGGTTAAACCCACCACCACAATGAACCGCGTATTTTTCAAGTCGACGCCAGCCTGGCGTGGTTTTGCGTGTGTCGTAAATGCGAGCGCCGGTTCCCTCGACGGCCTGGACATAGGCTGCGGCCTGGGTGGCGATGCCGGAAAGATGACCAAGGAAGTTCAGTAAAAGGCGTTCTGCGGTGAGCAGGTCACGGGCTCGACCCGATAGGGAGCCCAGTTCCTGGTCCGCGTTCACACGGTCGCCGTCTGTGAGAGCAGGCTGCCAGTCGGCCGCGATATCCATTTCTGCCAGGATGACCGGAGCTGTGGCCAGACCGGCAATGACACCCGCCTGGCGTGCGACCATCGTGGCCTGGCCCTGCGCTTCCTCGCTGACAGTGGCCAGGGTGGTCCAGTCGGCATGCCGACCGAGGTCTTCTCGGACGGCCAGGCGGACGAGTTGTCGACAATCGTCCGCCAGTTCCGGGTTCCAGGTGATTTGTGAAAAGTCGCGTGAAGGCATGATAAAGGGTATGTCACCGATACAGTATGAAATTGCCGGGACGTCTCTTGTTGTTTGAGTGTCGTTGACGAATAATCGGGGATCCGAGTGGCCGTCGAGGCCTTGCTATTATTTTATTGTGCGATTCTCCATGAATGAAACAACCCGTGATCAACAATTAGATCGAGATCATTCAGGTCGCCTGTTGCGGTTTGCCGATCAACGAAGCGTGGCAGGCCTGTTGGTACTGGGACTGGTAGTTCTCTTGAGCAGCAGGTGGTATGGTGGCTATGAACGCCTGGATGAAGTTGCTGATGAGCGTGTGGCGGTAAAGTTCAAGGTCGATGTTAACCGGGCGGGACAGGCCGAATTAGGCCTGTTACCGGGTATCGGACCCACGTTGGCAGGCCGCATTATTCGTTCCCGGCAGCAGGAAGGATGGTTTCTGCAACCTGCCCAGTTGCAGCGTGTGCGGGGAGTTGGGCCCAGGAAAGTTCAGCAAATGGCGTCGTACCTGGTTTTTTACCCCCCCGCAGAAGAGGATCCGCAGCGGTAGTCCAGGGACGTCGTTGGTAGCGAGGCAAGTAGGATGAAATTTGATTTAGTCAGCCCTTTCGAGGCGGCAGGCGATCAGCCCCAGGCAATCGATGCGCTGTGCCGGGGATTTGAAGAGGGACAGCGAGAGCAGGTCCTGATGGGGGTGACGGGCTCTGGCAAGACGTTCACCATGGCCAACGTGATTGCCCGTATGCAGAAACCGGCGCTGGTAGTGTCACACAACAAGACATTGGCAGCACAGCTGTATGCCGAGTTCAAGGAGTTTTTTCCCCATAACGCGGTTCATTATTTCGTTAGCTACTATGACTACTACCAGCCTGAGGCGTACATTCCTCAACGCGATATTTATATCGAAAAGGATGCCTCAATCAATGAGCAGATTGATCGTTTGCGACTGGCCTCGACCAGTTCCCTGGTAAGTCGTGAAGACGTGATTGTCGTGGCCAGTGTTTCCAGTATTTACGGCCTGGGATCACCAGCGGATTACAAGCGACTGATGGTATCGATCACCCTGGGTGAGCAACTGGACCGCGACCAGATGTTAATGAAACTGGTCGATATTCTCTACGACCGGAATGATGTTTCCTTTGAGCGAGGTAAGTTCCGGGTGCGAGGCGATTGTGTCGAGATCTGGCCCGCGTACGAGGAGTTCGCCTTTCGCATCGAGCTGTGGGGCGATGAAGTTGAGAAGCTTTCTGTGATCAATCCGATTAGCGGCGAGACGATCTCGACCGAGGAGCAGTTGTTCGTTTATCCGGCCCGACATTTCGTTCTGCCCGAGGAACGTGTCGAGTCGGCCGTTCGGTCGATCAAGGCGGAGCTCCAGGGGCAGCTGGAACATTTTCGTGAGACAGGCAAGTTGCTGGAGGCCCAGCGTCTGAATGCCCGAACACGATTTGATATCGAGATGTTGCAGGAGGTCGGACATTGTCCAGGTATTGAGAATTATAGTCGGCCCCTGTCCGGTCGCAGCGAGGGTCAGCCACCAGAAACACTCTATGATTATTATCCAGATGATTTCGTTTTGTTCGTGGATGAATCGCATGCCAGTGTGCCGCAGGTACGTGCCATGTACGCCGGTGATCGAAGTCGCAAGATGAATCTCGTGCAACACGGCTTTCGATTGCCCAGCGCACTGGATAATCGTCCGCTCAAATTCGAGGAATGGGAGCAGCAGCTTAACCAGGTGGTGTACGTGTCAGCTACGCCCGGAGATTACGAGTTGGAAAAGGCCGGTGGTGAAATCGTCGAACAGGTGATTCGTCCAACGGGTTTGTTGGATCCGGTGATCGAGGTCGTTCCCGCCACTGGACAGGTGCCTCATTTGCTGGAACAGATTCGCGAACGAGCAGCAGTTGACGAACGTGTCCTGGTGACCACCTTGACCAAGCGGTTGGCCGAGGATCTCTCGGCTTACCTGGTAGAACATCGGGTTAAGTGTAAGTGGTTGCATAGCGAACTGGATGCCTTTGAACGCGTCGATTTGTTACATGAATTGCGCGTCGGGAAGTTCGAGGCACTGGTTGGGGTGAACCTTCTGCGAGAAGGACTGGATCTCCCCGAGGTTTCCCTGGTGGCCATCCTGGATGCTGATAAGGAAGGATTTTTACGGAGCGAAACATCGTTGATCCAGACGATCGGACGCGCTGCCCGAAATGTGAACTCCAAGGTAATCCTCTATGCGGATAAAGTCACCAATTCCATGCAACAAGCCATGGAGGAAACCACCAGGCGGCGGAAGATTCAGAAACAGTACAATGAAGAGCACGGGATTACTCCCGAGTCCGTGAAGAAATCAATCCGTGCTGGCATCGAGGCCGCCGCCGAGGCACAGCAGAGGGCCAGTCGAGCCGCCGGGGCAAATGATGATTCCCAAACGATCACGATGGACTACATCCAGGAACTGGAAAAGGAAATGATGGCCGCCGCCGATCGACTTGAATTCGAAGAGGCCGGAAAACTACGAGATCGCATTACCGTCCTGCGAGATTCGATCGGTAAGAAATTAAGCGAGGTAAAGACCAGCGGCTCCAGACGTGGTAAACGCCGCAAGAAAGGGGGCTCTCGAGTACCGCGGCCTAAACGCCAGTAATTGCAAGGGAACTGGCCACTAGCTATTGCGCGCTGGCAAATAAAAAACAGGAGAGGAACCGAGGGCTCCTCTCCTGTCTATTTGATAACTGTTAGAGGACAGGTTGGACCTGTTCCAAACAGAATTTACCGAAACTATTCGGCGGGTGCTTCTTCGGCACCTTCTTCGGCACCTTCTTCGGCACCTTCAGCAGCACCTTCAGCAGCACCTTCTTCGCCGCCTTCAGCTGCGCCACCGGCTTCCGGAGTAGTGGCTTCTTTTTTTCCGCCACAGCCAACAAAGGTAACGGTGGAGAATGCAAACGTGCATACGAGCAAAATGGAAAACAATTTTTTCATGATTCGACCCTATCGTAAAACATGAGGAATAAAACGAATTGGACAGGAGTCGTACTCTTGCCCGTCTAACTAAGCCCCCTGAAACGGTCAATGTTTACCGGTTCCTGAGAACCACAGCACACATGTTACCGTACAGAACTAGTTTGTTACAACGTTAATCGTAACACCGGAAAACTAAACATGAAAGCCCCCTGCCCTACCAGGACATCTGCTAAGATTACTGTTGGTATGAAGATAAGTTTTCGGGAATAAGTTCCTTTTGGAATGGTTCTTGAAGGAAGGCAGAATATAGCAAATGCGCAAGCGTTATGTGCCAGGAGAGAAACGCGTGGATAACGCGACGACACCAGTTGAGATGGTTTCGCCGGTTGCCGTGAGCGGTGCGCTTTCCACGGCGCAGCAAGCGGATTCCACAGCGCGAAAAGTGGAAGCGGCGCAATCGCTTTCGAAAGCGGATGCACCACTAAAGGCGGCGAATGTACTCCAGGTGAGGCAATTGGCGGATAACTACTATGCAGATGTTTACCGTTATGCGTATCGACTTTCTGGGGCAGCGGCGGAAGCCGATGATTTAACGCAGCAGACGTTCCTGATGGCCTTGCAGCGAGTTCACCAGTTACGGGAACCGTCGCGGGCGAAGGCGTGGTTGTTTGCGGTCTTGCGCAGCTGTTTTCTCAAGGGTTGTCGCAAGCGCGTGCCGCTGTCAGCCGGTAGCCTGGAACTGGATATCGGGATGATTCCTGAGGAGGTCAGCGAACTGGAGGTGGATTCAGAGCAGCTGCAAAAAGCACTGGATGAACTTTCGGATGAATTTCGGCTGGTCCTGGTGATGTTTTATTTTGAGCAGTTGTCTTACAAGGAAATTGCCAGCGCACTGGAAGTTGCCAAAGGTACCGTGATGAGTCGCCTGGCGCGTGCCAAACGACAGTTGCGTTACAAGTTAATTAGTACGGCTGGTACCAGCGGACAGATTCAGCAGCGATTAAGTATCGGCAGCAAAGTGTCGGCGGATACGAATACAAAATAAGTGATGGTTGGGATTTAACATGGTGATGAAACCAGAAGACGTATACGACGTGATCGAGGGATGTCATCCCGGGCAACTGGAGGCAGGTGATCCGGATGACCTGGCGATACATGAGCAGGTCCAGGCGGACGCGGTGCTCCAGTTGCAGCTGGAAAAATCCCGGGTCCTGGACCAGTACCTGGCAGATGTGTTTGCTGACGTGCCGGTACATGCAGGGCTCCAGGAACAATTGCACCAAGCGATTGATAGTGCCGTTGCGATGCAGGGCATGGTGCCAGATGAGTGTTTTCAATCCGGGCAGCCCGGATCGACGGGCGAACCAGTTACTACCCAGCCAAGCAAGACCTCGGTAAGTGGCCAATTATTGCGTTGGGGTGCCCTGGCAGCGACTTTATTGATTGCCGTTAGTATCTGGCGTCAGTTTGGCCCGACAGACCCACTTTCTGCGGACTTGCTGGTCGCGCAGGCATCTGACTGGACGGGGCAGGTGCTGGCAGCAGGACGCACCTGGAATCCCGGTGTGGAAAATGTCCCCGGAACTTACCCGATGGATACTCACGTGATGCCGCCGGTTCAACGTTGGACACGCCTGAAGACTTCGATCGATCCGCGGGCCGTGGTCTATGACCTCTCATCTGCCAAGGCAGGGAAGTTGTTGTTGTTTGTTGTGCGTTCCGGACAATCATACCAGCTGCCGCAGGTTGCCTTGCAGGAACTAGCTGGCAGTGGTCCGTTAACCGTGGGTGCCTGGCAGCATGGTGACTTGTTGTACGTGATGGTGGGCCGTCGTAATGGCCCTCCCTTACAGCAGTACATCAGGCAGCGGTTGCTGGGGTATCACTGGCGCCTGATGCGTCCCGCGGTCTAGAACGACAGGTTGCTGGCCTCCGAGGCGGAAAAAATAGTCCAGCGACGGCTGGAAATCCCGGGAAAACGGGATTTTTACAGCCTCTTCTCGACTCGTTACTGGATAGGCTCCTTCTCGTGGGCCGATGATAATGATGAGGGTCTGTCCTGGATCTGCGGAGCCCTATTCTAGATACCTGTAGGTTCGCATACTTCGAAACATGTGTAGTTGGAACGATGACTGCAATCCTGGGAATTTCGGCGTTCTATCATGACTCGGCTGCCGCCCTGCTCGTCGATGGCGAGGTCGTGGCCGCAGCCCAGGAAGAACGTTTCACGCGCAAGAAACATGATTACGGGTTTCCCTCGAAAGCCATTGAATACTGTCTTGAGCATGCGGGGTTATCGGCAGCGGACCTGGATTACGTTGGCTTCTATGACAAGCCGCTGCTCAAATTCGAACGCTTACTGGAAACCTACCTGTCGTATGCCCCGAGTGGTTTTCGATCGTTCCTGAAAGCGATGCCCCTGTGGTTGAAGCAGAAGCTGTTTCTGCCGCGCGAGATTCGCAAGGGGCTGCATCATGAATACAAGCGACGTGTTGTCTTTACCGAGCACCATGAGTCGCATGCGGCCAGCGCCTTCTTTCCGTCTCCGTTCGAGGAAGCAGCCATCCTGACGATCGATGGCGTGGGAGAATGGACGACAGTTTCCCTGGGAGTCGGTCGTGGAAATCACGTGGAATTGACCCACGAGTTGCGTTTCCCGCATTCACTGGGTTTGCTTTACTCCGCCTTTACTTACTTCTGTGGCTTTCGAGTCAATTCAGGTGAGTACAAGTTGATGGGCCTGGCGCCCTATGGTGAGCCCCGCTACGTGGACCTGATCCAGGATCACCTGCTGGACCTGAAAGAAGATGGTTCCTTCCGCCTGGACATGTCCTATTTCAATTACTGCCAGGGCCTGACGATGACATCCGGGAAGCTTCATCGTCTTTTTGGTGGACCTCCGCGGACCATGGAAGGTCCTCTTACGGAACGCGAGATGGATATTGCCGCCTCCATCCAGAAGGTGACCGAGAATGTCATGCTGAAAATGGTTCAGCATGCTCACCAGGTCACGGGCATGAAAAATCTTTGTCTCGCCGGTGGCGTGGCCCTGAACTGTGTCGGTAACGGTCGTGTCTTGCGTGAGGGACCGTTCGACGATGTCTGGATTCAGCCGGCGGCTGGCGATGCAGGTGGTGCCCTGGGAGTCATCTCTTTTGTCTGGCACCAGTTGCTCGGCAATGCACGTACCCCCGTGGCCCATGACAGCCAGTCAGGGTCCCTGCTGGGACCGGAGTTTTCTGACGACCAGGTGCGGGAATTCCTGGATACCCAGGGCGCTGTTTATGAAACACATTCTGAATGGGATGCCCTCTATGATCGGGTTGCCCAGCTACTGGCCAGTGAAAAAGTGGTTGGTTGGATGCAGGGACGGATGGAATTCGGCCCTCGTGCACTGGGGGCTCGCAGTATCCTGGGGGATGCCCGCAGTCGCGAAATGCAGTCGGTGATGAACCTGAAGATCAAGTTTCGTGAGTCATTTCGTCCCTTTGCTCCATCGGTCCTGGCACAATCTGTCTCGGATTACTTCGAGATGGAGCCTGGGCAATCCAGTCCCTACATGTTGCTGGTGGCTCCCGTGCAACCGGCCAAGCGTGTAGATCCCAGCGGTGATGCCGAACCAGCTCGCGGGTTGGACAAGCTCAAGGAATGCCGATCCGTGGTTCCGGCCATTACACATGTTGATTATTCGGCCCGCGTGCAAACCGTGGATGCAGAACATGCTCCCCGGTTCCATGGGTTGCTGAGCCGCTTCCATGAACTGACAGGCAGCCCCATGGTGATCAATACGAGCTTTAACGTGCGTGGGGAGCCGATCGTATGCACTCCCGAGGATGCCTATCGATGCTTCATGGCAACGAACATGGACGTCCTGGTGATGGAGCACATCGTGTTGCTTAAGGAAAATCAACCCAATGCTGAGGAACATGAAAGCGATCGTTATCTCAGCCAGTTTAACCTGGACTAGCCAGTGAGAATTAAGCGGAGTGAATGAACATGGGCCTGATTGAAATGCGGACCGACTTTTCGGACCGGGAAGTGCGCCAGTTTGCAGGGATCTGGTTTCCCGCCTTTGCGGTCCTGGTAGGACTGGTGCTGAAGAATAAGTTTGACCTCCCCGGCCCTGCCCTGGTGTTTTGTTGTGTGGCCGCAGTGATCAGCGCCCTGGGCTTACTTCAACCTCGTGCGTTGAGACCGCTGCTGATCGGCTGGATGTATGCCGCCTTTCCCATCGGTTGGGTCGTCAGTCACGTGATGCTGGCACTCATCTACTATGGCTGTATGACACCCATTGGCCTGGTCATGAGATTGCTGGGACGCGATCCCCTCAACCGAAAGCTGGATCGTTCGGCCGATACTTACTGGGAACCTCGAGAGCCGATCGCTAACTCGAAACGTTACTTCCAGCAGTTCTAATCATGGCCCGCTTCAGCGTACCTGGTGCAGAAAACGGTCGCCTGGACTGGGCCACTGTCGCAACGACAGCGTGATTACTTGATCTGCAGCAACTCTTCCTCGACCGGATCCGGTATTACGGCTGGTTCTGCCGGCTCATCACTGGCCGGCTTTTTATCAGCTGCTGCTGCCGGCTCAGGAGTCTCGCTCACCTCTTCTTCCTGGGCAGGTGCTTCCTTGGCGGCAGTTTCTTCGACGGGCTCCACGGGAGCAACCGCGTCCGCTTCGGTTGCTGTGGTTTCGGCGGCTGCCTCAAGAGCCGGTTCCAGGGGCAGTACCGGCTCGGCTGTCTCTGTATCGGCAATCGGAGCAGGCGGCAGGGTCTGCTCGACGGCTGGTTCCGAAGACTCTTCCTGCTTGGCATCCTTGATGACCAGCAGATCTTTAACCGCTTCCACGCCTGTTACGGTGCGGGTGGTGCGAACGAGCAACTCATGCTGCTCTTCAGATACCAGTTCGCCACTCAGTTCGGCGGTACCTCCGAGTACTCGCAGGTAGATGGCGAAGTGATGCAGATCGCCGGCGTCCTTGAGTTGCTTGAACTGCTTGAGGATTTCCTGGGCAACCTGAATGTCAGCTTCACTGGGTAGTTGAGGCATCGGTAAAGGAGTTGCGGTGGAATCAGCAGGAGCCGGAGTTTCGATTTCGGCCTCCAGCGGTTTGGTGTCCGGCGGCAATGGCCCCTCGTTGGTGCCGGCTTCCAGTGCTTCTTCATCGCTGGAGTCCGTGTCGG